>Ga0209777_10007616_pt1 | contig 11991 bp, 10 predicted proteins | sample FrelakmetHBP12HB_FD_187147 | JGI IMG/M metagenome (GOLD analysis project Ga0209777, IMG submission 187147) | Freshwater lake sediment microbial communities from the University of Notre Dame, USA, for methane emissions studies -HBP12 HB (SPAdes)... | ecosystem: Environmental > Aquatic >... | reverse complement strand
TAAGCTGATTGCGGTCAGCATATAACTCGGGGAGAGCACTATGAAAAAATATGCCATAATTTTTACACTATTTTTCTTTGCCGCGGCATGCGGCTCAAAAGCGGAAAAAGCGCCTGAAGTAAAAGAAGTCCCGCAAAGCGCTGCAGCTCCTGCTGCCCCTGCCGCGTACGGGGGGACCGTGCTGAGCACTAAAGACGCTTCAAACTATACCTATCTTGAGATCCAGGGTAAAGGCGGCGCCTTCTGGGCGGCAGTGCCGCGCACCGCGGTTAAACAGGGAGACAACGTTGAGCTTTTGAACGGCGCGGTCATGAATAATTTTGAGGCCAAGGTGCTCGGCAGGAAATTCGACTCCATCATTTTTGCCGGCGGTGTTGTCGTAAACGGCAAGCAGCCTGAAGCCGCGGCAGCCAGTCCCCATGCTGCGGCGCAAGCCCCGAAGCAGCAGGAAATGCCGGTTGATGCCAGCTCCCACATGAAGGCTGATAGTGCGGTGAATACTGCTGACGTGAAGAAAGCCGCGGGCGGCGTGACCATTGCCGAAGTCCTGGCAAACCCTGCCTCGTTCAAGGACCGAAAAATAGTGCTGCAGGCCAAGGTGGTCAAATTCCTGCCGGAGATCATGAAGAAAAACTGGTTGCACCTGAAAGATGCCTCGGTCGCGGACAAGGATATCGTGGCTACAAGCGCGGAAACATTCAAGGTCGGGGATGTGGTCCTGATTGAGGGAACGGTGAAAACCGGTCAGGATTTCGGCTTCGGCTATAAATACGATGTGCTGATTGAAGAAGTAAAGAAAAAATAGCTGCTGATGTAACCGGGTCGGGACGCTTTACATACTATCCGGCGGCGCGGTTTTCGGCAGCGAGACGATAAAAACTTTCTCACGGTCCTCCAGGCTGAAAGAAAGGACCCCTCCCATATCTTTTACCAGCCGGTACGCGAGCGGAAGCCCGATGCTCTCGCCGCCTTCCTCAAACGGCAGGAACAGCAGTTCCGGGTCCTGGAGGCTGTTCTCTGCTGCGGGGCTCCTGAATTCAATGTACAGGTTCTGGCCATCGGCAAAGGTCTGCATGGCGAGTATATCTCCTGCCTTCATCCCATCGAGAGCGTTCTGCATGATATTGATAAACACCTGCATCAGGATATCCGGATCCGAGTATATCACCGGCATGTCCTGCTCAAGCTGAAGCCGGCTGTGCATGCTTCTGCCGGCAATCTCCGGGGCAAGGAGATTAACACACTCCGCAATGATGTCATTGATTTTACAGTAGGCCGGGCTGACGGTAACCGGCCGCAGGTAATTGGTTATCCGGTCGAGTATCTTTTCCAGCCGCAGGGTCTCCCGCAGGATGATCTGGCTCTCGGACAATTCCGGATTTTTCCGGTAAAGCCGTCGAGCAAAGCCGCCAATGGCCGCCAAAGGGTTGCGTATTTCATGGGCGACTTCCGCTGCGATGACGCCCAGGGTCTTAAGCTTTTCCCGCTGCACCAGCGTCTTCTGTGCCGCCTCAAGCGCAAGCGTGCGCGCTTTCACCAGTTCTTCGAGATGGTCACGGTGCTTCTGCAATTCTGCCATTGCCGTCCGGTGGGCGGTTATGTCAGTAATAAAGCCTTCCAGCGCAGGCGGCCCTCCCGACGAAGACGGCACCTGCCGTCCCTGCTCCCAGACCCATTTTACGCTGCCGGCGGCGGTTATGATCCGGTATATGAGCTGAAACGGCTGGTTTTCCTGCAGTGCGGCCTGCACCTGGTTCCAGACCATCTCCTGGTCGTCCGGGTGTATGAGCTGCGCGTAGGAAATTTTGCTGCTGTTGACCAGGTCCTCCGGATAATAGCCGGTGAGCGTATAGCAGCCCTCGCTGACAAACTCCATGGTCCAGTCGCGGTCATTGCTGCAGCGGTAGGCAAGGCCCGGCAGGTTGCTGAGAAGGGTCGCAAAAATGCGCTGGCTTTCCCGGAGTTCTTCCTTGGAGCGTTGTACTGCAGCCATGTCGCGGTCAACAAGCCAGTACAGTATCAGCGCCGTAACCGAGATAAAAAACCACCCTTCAAATAAATCCAGGACTGCGTGCGCGGTCTGGTCACTGAAGACAAACGATAGACCCCGATGAACAAAGCTGATCCACAGCCCGCCGATAACCAGATAGGCAACCGTAACCTTAACCGGGCTGCTGATCACAAGGGATTCTTTTCTCTGTACCGGCTTTGTTTTCATGCGTACGACCCTGAGAACCTCATATTTCCGGCAGCGGCTCCCGCCGCTCACCCCAAGCTGCGGGAATCAACCCCGCGGACAGGGAAACAATGCCGCCCACAATAGCGCACGTTGTATCACGGTCGCCCAGCCCGGCGACCGTCCACCACAGGGCATCGGCAAAATCTTCCAGGTGATAGGCGGCGCTCCACAGGCAAAAGGGAACCGTATCCTGCGCGGAGATGCGCCTGCCGGTCCCGAGCCGCGACACGGCTTCATCACGGCTGTCGCCCGCTATACCAAGCGCTGTTTCAATACCGGTCCTGGTCTCGCCGTGGGGGACATACAAAAGCGTCTGCCTGAGAAAATCCCGCCCGCCGGAGTGGTTCGGGACCGCGGCCATGGCAGCCGCAACAGCCACTGCCATGGCGCCCGCCTGCCCTTCCGGGTGGGCGTGCGTTATGACTGCTGAGAGTTGCGCTTCCCGCGCGGCGCGCTCCGGGTCTCCGCTGAAAAAGGCGCCAATGGGCGCTGCGCGCATGGCCGCGCCGTTGCCGTAGGAGCCGCCGTTAAACAGGGTCTGGGCTGCTGTTCTCCAGTACTCCCCGCGATACATCAGGGCAAGGAGCTTTTGCGCCCCGCCGCCATACCCGCGGTCCGGCTCCTGCATAAAGCGCTCCGCAAACAGGCAGGCCAGCGCGTCCTGGTGGATCCTGCCGTAGCTGCGCAGCACCTCCACCACGGAGAGCGCCATGTGCGTGTCATCGGTCCAGCGCCACGTGCCCGGTGGAAGCTCCCGGTCCGCAATCATGCGCGCGGGAGCGGAGAAGAAGCATTGCCCGAACGCGTCTCCCACGGACAGGCCCGCAAGGCTGAGCAGCGCTTTATCAAATGGTGATATCATACGCTCCGTGCATCCTGCATGCGATCATTCACAGCAGCCCTGGCTGCGCTGCCGGGGGTAATGCTCCGCGCTATACCGGTTATGGCGCCAGGCCCCACAGGGCCGCCTGTGCCCGGTCAGACAGGTTCCATACCAGCCGGTGCAGTTCTTCCATGCACCGCGGATCATACAGCAGCTCTTTCCTCTCTTGTACGCTCAGGCTGCCCGGCCCCAGTGCCAGCGCTTTATCCTGCAGTTCCCGGCGGCGGGCTGCTATTGACTGCGAGACCTTTCTCTCTGTGCGCAGCAGGCAGCGATGCAGCCTGTTGACCCGGGGCTCAACCACCGCCCGCGCGAATCCCGCCTCATCGTGGAGAGGAAGAACTTTGCGGCGCGCCTGCTGCTGTTTCAGGTCACTATTCAGAAACTCGATCTCCGCGGGCAGCGCAGTTTCCTCGGGGATAACAAACAGGCCCAGCCTGCGGAATGCCCGGCCCATGCTGGCGCGGCTTGACCACACCGAGAGCGGCATGGAGAGGAGCAGCGGGATAAAAATCGGCGTATTCCACCAGAAAAAGGACCTGTTGACGAGAAACAGCACTGCTGCCCAGACAAAGGCAAACGCGGTCCCGAACCAGTGGAACCGCAGCGCCTCGCCCCAGGTGGTCCCGAGATCGCTTCGCTGCTGTCCGCCCCAGCCGACCTGCTGCCCGAGCAGCGTTACAAAAACGAACTTGCTGTGAAATAGCATGCGGATGGGCGCAAACAGCGTGGAAAAAATAACTTCCACGGCAACGCTTGCCAGCAGCCCTGCGGCGCCGCCGAATTCACGCGCCCTGCCCTTCACCATGATCACCAGCACGCTCAGCAGCTTGGGCAGGAACAGGATTATTGCGGTAGTGGCAAGAAGGGTCAGAGCCCACAGCGGGTGCCACACCGGCCACTGGGGGAAAAGGCTGCGCCCCGCCGGGAAGTAGACCGGGTCGCGCACCACCTCATAAATCGCCTCGGCAGTGCTCAGGCTCAGGAACAGAAACCAGAGCAGCGCTGATACATAGGCCATGGCGCCGTGCAGGAACAGCGCGCGGTGCGCGGGGAACAGCCCCTCGGCAAATAAGAGGCGCATGTGCTGCATGTTGCCCTGGCACCAGCGCCGGTCGCGCTTCAACTCCTCAAGGAGCGTCGGCGGCACCTCCTCGTAGCTCCCCCCCAGATCAAACGCGAGCCATACTTCATAGCCGGCCTTTCTCATGAAGGCCGCTTCGACAAAATCGTGGCTCATGATTTCACCTCCCAGGGGCGGCTTTCCCGGCAGCTGGGGCAGGCCGCAGTGCTCCATAAACGGGGCCACGCGGAGAATCGCGTTATGGCCCCAGAAATGGGAATCCCCGAGCTGGGTGAAATGTAGGCCGGCGACAAACATCGGCCCGTACACGTGGTTGGAAAACTGCTGCACGCGGGCGATAAGGCTCTCCTTGTTTGTGGCCAGGGGAGAGGTCTGCAGGATGCCCACGCGCGAGTTCTTCTCCATCATCTGCACCATTCGCACGAGGCTCTTTCCGGCCATTACGCTGTCCGCGTCGAAAACAATCATGTAGCGGTAATTGCGGCCCCAGCGGCGGCAGAAATCAGCGATATTGCCGCTCTTGCGCTTGATGTTCACCCGGCGGTGCCGGTAAAAAATACGGTCAAACGCGGTCAATTCCTTACACGTCTCGTACCAGGCGATTTCTTCAGCCACCCAGAGATCAGGATTGCCGGTATCACTCAGGATAAAGAAATCGAAACGATCCAGCTTGCCGGTCGCTTCCAGGGACTTATAGGTCGCCTTCAATCCCGCGCAGACGCGGGCAATATCCTCGTTGCACACGGGGACGAGGATGGCGGTGCGCGTGTCAGGCGCGATGGCAGGCTCCTGGTCTGCCACGGTCCGCGTGATCGTGAACCGGTCATAGCGCCTCAGCAGGGTGTAGAGCCCGGCGAGTGACTCCCAGAAGCCTATGGATATCCAGGCAAACAGGGCGGCAAAAACAATAACGATGGTAAGCTCGAGCCCTGTCGCGCCTTTGTGCGGCAGCACGTCAGCCATATACGAGCTGGCAATAAGCGTCGTGAATAAAATCAGTGCAATCATGAGCAGGCGGCGGCGGCGCGCTGCCTTTTCCCATGGCTGCTTAGAAACCTTGTTCATGTAGTACCCTGCTGATTAATGTGGTCATTTGGCATTGATTTGAAAATTGGATTTTGGAATTTGAGTTTAATCCCCAAATGTTATTGTTCTATTTCTTCCGCAAAACGTGCTTCTTAAAAAACGTCCACCACGGCTGGCGGTCAATTTCTACCGGGACCATCGCGCCGCGGTTCAAGGGCGGCATGGAAGCAATTCGCAGATTCTCTTCTCCGAGAAGCTGTTGCAGCGCAGCCATGGCGTCTTTGACCGGATTTTCGCGTGACTCCAGCCCGGCACGCCGGATGGCTTCAGCTAGAAGTTCATCCGCCTTCTGCCGCGGTACGCTCAGCAGCTCAAGGTACAGCATAAGGCGCTCGTGCGCCAGCCGCCAGTCATCAGTCCGCGGCGGACCCGCAGCCCCGGTCTGATTCTGCGAAGAGGCTCCCGCGCCTTTTGCCTGCACTATGTCAGAAGAATTTTTCATATCCAATGCGTCAGGGCAGATAGGTGTAGCTCCAGGTTTCTGTCAGGACATTGCTCCCTTCTTTCAGGTAGGCGCGCAGCTCTATCGGCGGCCGCTGCTGCGACAGCATCCGGTCCATCCCCGGCTGCTCTTCAGGTTTAATCTGGAACACAAGCCGCCAGCCGTCGGTAACGCTGTTTTTGTAAACCTGCTTTTCCACGAGCCTTGCATTGCTGCCAATGCTCACAACCGCGGCAACCGGCTTGTCCGAAGCAAGCTTTGCCAGTTTGCCGCCGGCAAAGTCAATGACAAACTTTTTCATCTGATTATCTTTTCCCTTTGCCGTGCGCGTGGCAATGACCCTGCCGGCAGGAGGCTGTGATGCGCCCGGGTACTGCCAGCTCATACCATAGGAAAATGAAACCGGCTTGTCGATGTCAGGCAGTTTCTCCGGAACCCAGAAAGTGAAAATATTATCATTCAGCTCAGTGCCGGTGGGTATCTGTATAAGCTCAATATGTCCCGCGCCCCACTTCCCGCGCGGGGTGATCCAGACGCCGGGCTTGCTTTCATAGCGGGCTTCAAGGTCCTGGTAGGAATTGAAATCAAGGTCGCGCTGCATGAGCCCGAACCCAACCGGGTCTGTTGCTTTGAATGAATTAATAATCAGCACGCGCGGGTTGACCAGCGGGTGCCAGAGCCATTCGCCGGTGTTGAAGGCTACGAGCAGGCCGTCGGTATCATGGACTTCCGGACGAAAATCATCAACCGGCCGCTGGCCGCTGTTCTCTCCATAAAAAAACATGCCGGTGAGGGGTGCGATGCCGAGCTTCTGCACTTGTTTCCTTCTGAACACTGTTCCCCGGACATCCATGACCGTTTCTTTTCCCGGCCTGATAACGAATTGATACGCGCTGGAGAGGCTGGGGCTGTCAAGCAGTGCGTAAACAATAATCCTCGTCGACTCTTCGGCCGGCTTCACAATCCAGAATTCCCTGAAATAGGGAAATTCTTCTCCGGTGCTGAGTGCCGTGTCGATAGCAAGCCCGCGCGCCGAAAGACCGTAGCGCTGGTTTTTAGCCACCGCGCGGAAATAGTTCGCGCCGAGAAAAACCACGGCCTCATCATAATATTTTCTGCTGTTGAGCCGGCAATGCAGCCTGAACCCGGCAAATCCGAGGTCAACAGGCACTGTGTCTTTGAAGCTGTTTTTCCCGTAGGTAAACAGGTCGCGGGAAAAAGAAACCGGCTTAACTTTTCCGAAATCAACAATATTTATTTTTACCGGCCGGTCATAATAGAGCCCCGGGTGAAAAAACTGCACCTGGAAGGGAAGCCCCTCTGTGCGCCACAGCGCCCGCTCCGGACTGAAGCGGATATCGCGCCAGGAATCATAATCAAGCTTCAATAGAAAATCAGGCACCTGCCCGGCGGTGCTCTGGTATGGCTTCGCAGCAAGCTGCCGGGCCTTATCAATGATATTCTGATATGAAAACTGGTCCGCTGCTTGCGCGCGGGCCAGAAGCACGCAGGGTACAAGAACCGCCAGGGCCCATACCAGCACCCTTCGCGGCGAATTGTAGGTTGAATAGCTTTTTAAAGACTGATACGTGCCGTCCATATATGCTCTATCTCCATTACCCGGGTTATCTCATTGCAGGTCCAACTGCCGTTTTTGTCACGTGTTCACGGTTAATGTTAAATATTATTCATGAATCCCTATTTATGCAAGCGGAATATACAAAACACTATCGGCAGGTAAATATCTTGACACTGCGCAGGTCTCTAGATATATGAAAACAAGGTGCGAAACATACGGAAAAATAAATTTATCCGACAGCGTCCCGGGTATCATGATTTGTCAGACACAGGAGAAAAACGTGAAGGAGCAGTCAAATACTTTTTTAAAGCGCCGGTGGCGGCTGGTGACCGTGCTTGTTCTTCCCGTCGCAATCATCGCGGCTTTTGTTATCTGGGCGAGCACTATCCCGGCGCCCATGCCGGAGGCCCTGAGCGCGCTGCAGCCGGATGAAAAGATCGCGGTAGAGGAAAACCGCTGGGTAGTCTTTCGTCCCGCGGGACAGGCTCCCTCGACAGGCTTTATATTCTACCCCGGCGGGCGGGTTGACTATCGCTCCTACGCGCCGGCACTGCGGGCCATAGCTGCTGCCGGTTATCTGACGGTCATTGTGCCGATGCCGCTGAATCTCGCGGTGCTCTCTGCTGACCGGGCGCTGGAAGTGCAGGCGGCATTCCCGCAGATACATCAGTGGGTGATAGGCGGCCATTCCCTGGGGGGCGCGATGGCGGCCCGCTTTGCGTACCGGCATCCTGATCGGGTACAGGGGCTGGTGCTGTGGGCGTCGTATCCGCCGGGCTCAGCCGATCTTTCGAAAAGCCGTATCCCTGTGGCCTCCATCTCCGGGACGCTGGACGGCCTGGCAACCCCGGCAAAAATCGAAGCCTCCCGCACGCTGCTGCCGCCGGCGGCGAAGTGGGTGAAGATCGAAGGAGGGAATCACGCGCAGTTCGGGTGGTACGGTGACCAGCCGGGAGACCATGCGGCTACGCTTGGCCGCGCTGAGCAGCAGGCCCGGGTTGTCGCCGCAACGCTTGCGCTGCTGCGGTCGGTCGCCAACCAGTAAACAAATAAGCTTCATCTTCCGGCAGGCAGGTGTTTATGCGTTTTTGTGTGCTGATAATCATGACCGTGCTTATGTGCTTTGGCACTGCCCGGTCCGCGGAGCAATCCATCAAAATCGGCGGCCTGGATGTGGTCGTGTGGTCGCAGGAGGCGGGCCATGACGTCAAGCAGCCGGTCATACTATTTTCCCACGGCTTCCACGGGTGCGCAACGCAATCGCGCTTTCTGATGGAAGCGTTTGCGTCCGCCGGCTACATAGTCTTTGCTCCCAATCACCATGATGCTGTCTGTCACGGCGGCACAGCGCACTGGTTCAGCAAATCAAAGGCCCCGCTGCGAAAACCGGAGGTATGGAACGACACCAGCTACCGCGACCGCGCCGATGATATCCGCCGCCTGATCGATGCCATCCGGGCGGACGAGCGTTTCCGGACACGCGTTGACTGGTCGCGCCTGGGGCTCGCGGGACATTCCCTAGGAGGGTACACGGTGCTTGGATTATGCGGGGCCTGGCCAGGCTGGAAACTACCGGGCGTGAAGGCCGTGCTGGCGCTTTCGCCCTACAGCCAGCCGTTCATCCTGAAGAAGACCCTTGCAGGCTTGTCCGTGCCGGTGATGTACCAGGGCGGCACCTGGGATTACGGCGCTACACCGGGGATAAAAAAAACCGTGGTGAGCTATGAGCAGTCGCCGGCGCCGAAATATTATGTGGAGTTTAAAAAGGCCGGACACTTTGCCTGGACCAGCATCGGCATAACCGCCCCCCGCAAGGAGATTATTGACTACAGCCTCGCCTTTATGAATCACTACGTTAAAGGTGCACCGGCTGAGCGCCTGCTGACGCAAGCCACTCCCGCTGTCGCGAAATTAAGCAGCGCGACAGAGAAAAAAACTGACGATCAGGACAAGGCCGGCAAGCACTGATAAAAATAAGCAGGCCTGCCTTTCCCGTAATCCCTGACAACCCCCCTCTTTTATGCCCTGTTATACTGAGTCTCCCGCGCCATGCATCCCGGCAATACTAAAAAATACTAAAAAAATTGACACCTTAAATATTATGGGTAAGATTAGAGAGCTATGAACTACGTTCTTCCCGACCATAAACGCGCACACACTCCCGGAGAGGAGATCGCAAACTGCGTGAGCCACGGGGCAGGTCTCGCGGCAGGCCTCGCAGCCGGACCTTTCCTCGTGCTGGCGGCCAGCCGGCACGGAGGCGCGGCGGACATTGCCGGCGCCTGCGTATTCGCGGGAACCGTGGTGCTGTTGTACCTGTCATCCACCCTCTATCACGCCCTTCCGCGGAACCGGGCGAAAAGCGTGTTCCGGGTCATCGACCACAGTGCAATTTATCTTCTCATCGCAGGTACCTACACCCCGTTCACGCTTGGCGTGCTGCGCGGCGCCTGGGGCTGGACCCTGTTCGGCCTGGTGTGGAGCGTTGCTGCTCTTGGCGTTATCCTGAAAGTGGCCGGCGGTATCCGCTATCCACGGCTCTCAACTGTTCTGTATGTCGTGATGGGGTGGATCGCCGTGATCGCTATTCGGCCTCTGTGGCAACGCATGCCTGTCTCCGGATGGTTGTGGATAATAGCCGGAGGGCTCGCGTACACGGCAGGCATCATTTTCTATGCCTCCGACCAGCGCATCCGGTACAGTCATTTCATTTGGCATTTGTTTGTCCTTATGGGCACGGTGTGTCACTTCTTCGCGGTGCTGTGGTATGCGGTATGATGTGCATTAATTGGGATTAGGGGTTAGGGTCATACTTGTTATGAACTTAAAAAAGCAGTACTTTTTTCTTTGTGCCTGTTGCCTATTGCCTGATGCCTGTTTCTTGTACTCATCGCTCAGCACTCAGAACTGATAGCTAATAACACGGGAGGGGTTATGAAAAAAATATTCATCGCTATTTTTTTAATCCTGTTTCTTTCCGGCGCGGCTCTGGCAGACATGATCGGCGTGGAAGCTCCGGAGTTTTCTCTGAAGGACCTTGACGGCAACCCGGTTTCTCTCGCGCAGCTTTCCGGCAAGGTGGTCCTGCTGGTCCATTTCAACACCTACTGCCACACCTGCCGGCAGGAAGTGCCGAAGATTAACAGCATCGTGCAGAAGTATAAAAATCTGAAGGTCTTCGGCATTGCCATAGCAAATGACCCGGAAGAAGTGCAGGAGTTTAAAAAAACGTTCAAGCCGGTGTATGACCTGGTGCCGGATCCGCAGAAGGAGCTGTACACAAAGTACGCGGTGCGCACCGTGCCCCTCATCGATATCATAGACCGGACCGGCACCATACGCTATCGCGGGGGAGTGCCCTCTGACGCGGAGATCGCGGCCATCATGGAGCAGGTGCTGAAAGAAAAAGAAACGGCGGTGGGGGCCGCGCTGTGGAACAAACCCCCGGACTTTACCCTGAAGAACAGTGAAGGAGAGACCTTCCACCTGTATGATAATATCGGCAGCAAGACCATTGCCGTGGGATTTTTCTCGGTCCGTGATGAGGGTGTCCATAAAGCTATAGAAATTTTGAAAACAGTGTACAGCCGGTACAAACGGGAAGACCTTGATATAATCCGGATTGCCGTCGGGGACAGCCTTGAAGAGGTGAAGGCCTTCAGGAAAAAATACTATGTCAATTTTCCCGTCTATATTGATGAACAGGCCGCGGTGGCAAAGCTGTACGGCGTTGCCCGGCCGCCCAAAATGTTTATTATCAACAAGAAGGGCGCGATCCGCTATGTCAATGACCAGATAACGATCGAGAACATGATGGCGGTCCTGACCAAGGTAAAAAGCTACTATATGGAGGAGCTGCCCCCGGAGATGCTGATGGGCTATATAAAAAAGGCCGCGCCGGGAGTACGCAATTTTGAAAAAACAGTAATCGGAGATAACCGGCCGGTTTATATCGGCACTGACGGGGACAGCAAAAAGATTCTGGTCCGTGAGGTATTCAAAGATGTTTTCTGTGATGTCTGCACCAATGTGCATTTTGTCTATTCGTTTGACGAAAAGGGAAAAATTAAAAACATCGTACTGATCGAGTCGGTTGATTTATACGGCGTGCCCATTTCAGCGGAAGACTTTTTGCAACGGGTCATTGAAAAGGCTGATCAGAAACTGCCGTTAAAACTGAAAAAGGATGTGGATGCCCTGACCGGGGCAACGCAGTCGTGCAAATTGATTCTGGAAGGGCTGAACGAGACGCCGCAGGTACTCAGCGCCCTCAAGGCGCATGAGGCCGCAGTGGCAGGCATCGCGAAATGACCGGCAGTAAAAATAATTGCGTGTTGCCGGCACTAGCAGAGATTTTGCAAGAGGATATGTATGGACAGTAAAATAAAAGAGGCTATTCAGCAGGGCGTTGAGCGCGAGCCGTTCGCCCGAACCATGAAGCTAGAGCTGAAGGAACTGGAGGAAGGCTTTTCAGCGGTTGAGATGACCTACGAGCCGGAAACCATGGACAACCTTTTCAGCCGCGCTCACGGCGGGGCAATCTTCTCGCTCATTGATGAGGCGTTTGAAACAGTATGCCAGACCTGCGGGACGGTGACCGTGGCCCTCAATGTCAGTATTACCTATGTGGCAAGCCCGGATAGCGGCGCGCGGCTGCGGGCAGAGGCGCGGGAGATCA
>Ga0209777_10007615_pt1 | contig 11991 bp, 11 predicted proteins | sample FrelakmetHBP12HB_FD_187147 | JGI IMG/M metagenome (GOLD analysis project Ga0209777, IMG submission 187147) | Freshwater lake sediment microbial communities from the University of Notre Dame, USA, for methane emissions studies -HBP12 HB (SPAdes)... | ecosystem: Environmental > Aquatic >... | reverse complement strand
GCTCGGCGTTCCTGGCCTCCAACTGAGCCGCAAGCTCGCGAGCCTGCGCTTGCGAAGTGGTGGTAAGAAGTTCATAGCTGGTAACAGCGTGGTCCATTCTTCCGCTGGCATTAAGACGAGGCCCCAGTGAATAGGAGATACTAGCGGAATCGATTCCCCCGATTTCGAGCCCCGCGCAGAGCACTAACTCTCGGACGCCGGGCCTCGGGTTTTGGTTCAACCCCTCGATGCCCCGTCTCACCAGATACCTGTTCTCTCCAAGCAAGGGCACCATGTCGACAACAGTGCCCAGAGCAACCAGGTCCAGGAACTTTTCCAACTCGCCATCTCTCTGCGTTGCCTTAAACAGCGCCTGAAGGAGTTTGAAAGCAACTCCCACGCCCGCCAGATCGTAAAAAGGATAGGTTGAGCCTGAAAGTTTGGGGTCGATTGCCGCAAGCGCAGCAGGGATATGGGCAAGAGGCACATGGTGGTCGGTTATGATGATGTCAAGCCCCAGCTTGCGCCCCTCCTCCACCTCTGAGACGCCGGTAATGCCGCAGTCAACGGTCACAATCAGGCTGACGCCCTGCTTCTTCAGGTTTTTCAGAGCGGCTGCGTTCAGGCCATGGCCTTCATCGAAGCGATGGGGGATATAGGAAATAACCCTGCCGCCGAGCTCAGCGATGCCCTGTGCCAGAAGGACGGCAGCAGTGATACCGTCAGCGTCGAAGTCGCCGTAGATGGCAATGAGTTCATCCCCGAGCAGGGCGCGAAGAACCCTGGTCACTGCCTTGTCCATCTCTTGAAGCAGGTAGGGGTCGTTTGCCAATCTCTCATCAGCGGCAAGGAAGGCGTCGAATTGGGCTGGGTCTGTGATGCCGCGGTTATGGAGCAATTGAACGAGTAATGCGCCGATATCCGACTGCCCGGTGGGGCATCCCTCGCCGCGAGCCTGGGGTGTGGAGTTATGTCGAAGCCGCTGTGCCAGCGAGTCCGCAGAAATAGGGGGAGTGATTTGCCACCTTTGCTGGGTCAATTTCTGCACCCCGCCATTCTAGGGCCGTATTAGTAAAGTCTACAGCCCTTTAGGGTTCAAGTCAACCGAAATATCCAGATTTTTTGGGTATGGCACAGCCCTTGTTTTTGGGATTTGGCTTTTTAGCTTTTTCAATTGTCTTAAGGGAATCCTTGGACAAGCTGTGGACAAGGCTTGGACAGGCCCGTTTTGAGATTAGATGGGCGTTCAGCTGAACACACCCATACAACCTCCATTCGGGCACCTAAATCCCCCTTGCCCCCTTTACGAAAGGGGGTGTTGGGCGAGGTGACCTCGCCCCTACATTTTTATCTAGAGGAGATTGCTTCCTCAAAATGTGACGACTTTTTAACTTTTTGCCCTGCCATTTTATGATTTTTTGACACAAAGCCAGTTATAATGGACAGGATTGCAGCCATTTACCGGGCAAGAGTACGAAAACATGAGTGTGCAAATAGATATCCCACCGCTGTTGCGGCATCTCACCGACGGGGCGACATCAGCCAAGGTGAAGGGGAGCACTGTCGGCGATTGCCTCAATCATTTTGTCAAGCTGTACCCAAAGACCAAGAGACTGCTGTTCGACAAGGACGGCAAACTGCTGCGTTACGTCGAGGTCTATGTTAACAAGGTGACTACCTACCCTGAGGAATTGGCGACGCCTGTGAACGATGGCGATGAGATCTCCATAGTGTATGTTATCAGCGGAGGTTGACGGTAAAATGAAAGGAATCACCAGGAAATTTCTAAGGATAAATCTCTCTAACGGGAAGATAGGGGAAGAACCTATCGCCGAGCAGGTGGAGACGGATTTCATAGGCGGAAGGGGCTTCGGCATCCATTATCTCTACCGCGAAGTTGCACCTAAAACCGACCCTCTGGGAGAGCAGAATAAGATGATATTCGTGGCCGGGCCGCTGGCAGGAACTAACGCCCAGGCGGTGTCCCGATGGATGGTGTGCACCAAGAGCCCGTTAACCGGCGCCTTTGCCCGCTCCGTGGCCGGGGCGGACTTCGGGGCCTGGATAAAATTTGCCGGGTACGAGTTCATCCTGGTCGAAGGCAAAGCAGAGAGGCCGGTCTACATACATTTGACCAGAGCTGCCTGCCAGATCGAGGCCGCAGATGAGCTGTGGGGCAAGGATACGGTGGTGACCCAGGAATGGCTGAGCCAGCGCCACGGCTTGAACACTCGCGTAGCCTGCATCGGTCCGGGCGGGGAGAACCTGGTAAAGTATGCGGCCATAGTCACGAACCGGAGGACCGCCTCTCGCTGCGGCGTGGGAGCGGTAATGGGTTCCAAGAACCTCAAAGCGATAGCCATCAATGCCGAACGGAATTTACAGCTCCATGACCCGGAAGGCTACAAGCAACTGGTGAAACAGCAAATTCAGATGATGATGGCAAACAAGGGTTTTCAGTATCACAAAGAAATGGGCACAACGGGTAACCCGGAAAATACCAGTGAGTTAGGGATATTCCCAACAAGAAACTTCCGCTACGGGAGGCTGGACGACTACGAAAAGTTAGCGGGTGAGGAATATCTGAAGCGCAGGATAGGAGAGTTCGGCTGCTATAGCTGTGCCGCGCGGTGCGGCAAAGTGCATCGTGTCACGAAAGGCCCCTACGCAGGAGCACATAGCGAAGGGCCTGAGTATGAGAGTATCTGGGCCTTCTCCGGTCCCATAGAGAACTCTTATCTGGAAGCCACTATAGCGGCTGACCAGTTGTGCGATGATCTGGGGATCGATACCATAAGCACGGGAAACACTATCGGCTTTGCTTATGAGCTCTATGAGAAGGGCCTGCTGACCAAAAAAGACACCGATGGGCTGGAGCTTAAATATGGCAATCATAAAGCTATGGTAGCCCTGGTCGGGAAGATAGCCAGACGGGAAGGGATCGGAGACCTGCTGGCCGAAGGCACGATGAGAGTTGCGGCAAAGATTGGCAAGGGAGCTGAAGCCTTCGCTATCAACGCCAAGGGCCTGGAACTGCCAGCGTATGAGCCGAGAGGCGCCAAGAGCCTGGGCTTTAATTACGCCACGAGCAACATCGGGGGCAGCCACGGGTACGGTTATGCCCCTCAAGAGGTCTTCGGCGCTCCCTTTCCCAGGAAGGTGGACCGTTTCGCCGAAGAGGAAAACGCAGACATAGTGGTCTTCAATCAAAACAACGGGGCCGTGGGCGAGGTGGGAATTGTCTGCGTCTTTGCCCGGGGGTGGTTCCCCCAACTCTACGATAAGTTGCTGATCGCCGCCACGGGAATCGATAAGATTGGCGAGCGCGGCTACCTGCCGCGGGTGGGGGAGAGGATTGTTAACCTGGAACGGGCCTTCATTGTGCGCGAGGGTTTCGGACGGAAACAGGATACGTTACCGCAGAGGATGCTCAGCGAGCCCCTGCACACAAGAGGTTCACCGGGAGAGGGACAGATGATTAGAAATCTGGATAAATTCCTGGACCGATACTACGAAATCCGGGGGTGGACACCCCAGGGCATACCCTCTCCAGAGAAGCTGAAGGAACTGGGGCTGGGCTATGTGGTAAAGGACATGGCTCAATCTCAGAATGCTAAAGCCATTTAAGGAGGCATGTGTTTACGCACACCCATGGCAACGAAAGTCATGCCACGGTTGACGAGGTCATTCGCTGCGAGAAGCTGACCAAACGCTTCACGGACGGCAACATCCTGGCCGTGGACCGGCTCGACTTAGCGGTGTATCGCGGAGAGATCTTCGGGCTGCTGGGCCCGAACGGCGCGGGCAAGACGACGACCGTGGGCATGCTCACCACTCTGGTAATTCCGACGAGCGGCAAGGCTGTTGTGGCCGGCGTCGACGTGGTGGCGCAGCCGGCGCTGGTCAAGCAAATGATCGGCGTGGTGGCGCAGACCAACAATCTGGATCGGTCCCTGACCGTCTGGGAGAACCTGTACTACCACGGCCGCTTTTTCGGCATGAACGGCAGGGAGGCCCGCGCAGCAGCCGATGAGTCCCTGGTAAGGTTCCGCCTTACCGAACGAGCTAAAGCAGACGTGATGGCTATCTCAGGGGGCATGGCGAAACGGCTCATGGTGGCCCGGGCTCTCTTGCACGGTCCGTCGGTACTCTTCCTCGATGAGCCCACGGCGGGCCTCGACCCGCAGGCTCGTATAGCCCTCTGGGAGATACTCGATAAACTGCACGCCAATGGCCAGACTATTCTGCTGACCACGCACTACATGGAAGAGGCTGACTCACTCTGTGACCGATTGGCGATAATGGACCACGGCCGCATCCTGGCCATGGACACTCCAAAGAGCCTCAAGGAGTCAGTCGCTGCAGACACCATCGTTACCGTGTCAGCCACCGGCGACCTCGATGCCCTGGCCCGGCTCCTTCAGGACCGGGTTGAAGGAGCGACCAAGAGCCAGCGACTCGATAGCACCATCCAACTCCATGTCAAAGGCACGACCGGAGTGCTGCCCAAGGTGGTCACCGCCGCTGAGCAGGGAGGATACAGTATCACCGACCTGTCTATAGCCGAGCCCACCTTGGATACCGTCTTCATCAGTCTCACGGGAAAGGAGCTGCGCGACTAATGGCTACCGCAAGTCCGTCCAGCGTACCCCTGACCAGACCCATACGATCACCGGGGGCCGCCACCCGCATCGCCTTCGGGGCGCTGCTGTTACGCGATCTAACGGTGCTAAGAAAGAACCTAGGCATGTTCGTGGGGCGCACGATCATCCAGCCCTTCCTCCTGGTCTTCGTTTTTTTGTTCGTGTTCCCTAAGATCGGCCAGGGTATCGGCGGAGGCTCGGGGCTTGCCGGCGAATCCGCGTTCGCTGCCGTTTTGGTGTCCGGCGTGGTGGGCCTATCGATTATGTTTCAGGGAATCCAGGCGGTGGCCCTGCCCCTAGCCAACGAGTTCGGCTATACCAAAGAAATCGAGGACAGGGTACTGGCACCTCTCCCGGTTGCGCTGGTCGCCATCGGCAAGGTGCTGGCGGGAGCCATCCAGGGCCTGATCGCCGCGGCTATCGTATTCCCGATCGCGTATGCTATTCACGCCAAGGGCGTGGAGGTGCAGCTATCCGTGCACTGGCCTCTCCTGATTACGCTCATCCCGCTCACCTCCATCATGACCTCCAGCCTCGGTCTGGTGCTGGGAACTCGCATCCAGCCGCGCAACATAGGAATGATGTTCGGGTTTATAGTGCTGCCCATAACCTTTCTGGGCGGTACCTATTACCCGTGGGAGACGCTGGCGGCTATCAAGGTCGGGGGCTTCCCCTGGCTGCAGGCCCTGGTCTGTATCAACCCGCTAATCTATGTGACCGAGGGGTTCCGGGCCGCGTTGACCACAACGGCGCACATGCCGCTATATGTGATCTACCCGGTGCTCGTAGGGTTCTGCGTCCTGTTCCTCTGGCTCGGGGTAAGGGGCTTCTACCGGAGGGTCCTCAGCTAGCTGTCAATGCTTTCCCGGATAATCTGGCGAGCCAGGCGTTCCCCGATGAACCTTCGCTCCCTCAGCTCTCCGGCGAGGGCTTCGACAGCAGCCCAATGAGGTTCGTAGCCTATGAGATTTCTAGTACGCTCCCAAAGCCAGTTGACGAAGGCTCTGGCCTCTTTGTCCTCATCAAATAAACACATGGCTGCATCATAAGCTTGTGTCATATCATCGTCGCTGCCCTTACGGTATATGCGGCCAGTTTTCAAACGTTCGGTCATAGCGCCAGCCAGCAAGACAGTAATCAGTTTTTCAATCTGGCTGCGAAACCTGCCGGTAAGGGGCGCACCGGGTTTGAAGGTTGCCAGATTTCTGTACTCACACCGACCCAGAGTATTGTCAACGGGATTCGGCACGATAGAAACGCAAGCCAATCTTCTGTGAACCAGGTAGGATGCCACGGCATGACCTGCCTCGTGGTACGCGGCTCGCTCCAATTTAGTCAAAGAGTTACTCCCGTCATGTCTCTAACCTTGGAAGGCATATCAGCAGGCGTTCCCACTTTGGAACCATCGTATAGTCATTGCATAAAAAAGTCACAACATTTGAGCGAAAAGTGTTAAAAAAGGCTTACGTTTTGGGGCACTTTAGGAAAGGGGATTGGGCGAGGACACCTCGCCCCTACAGTGGTGGGTTTGGCTCGTTTTCTGGATTCCGGCTTGCGCAGGAAGGACATGTAAAAGGGCGACCTTCCTCGGAAGGACGCCCTTACATTTGTTGGGCACAGCGTGCGGTGGCGCTACGCTCGTTTAACGCTGTCTGTCTCTCCGTTGAAGGCCTGCCTGGGCGTTATTGCCGAGGCTATCCCCGTGAGCACGAAAATTTTAATCAGGTCACCGGCTATGAAGGGGAAGACGCCCAGCGTCAGGACATGGTAGAAACTCGCGCTACCTCCTCCAACCAGGTTCAGCCACAGGTGCAGTTGCAGCAATCCCGGAACGTAGATCAAGACGAAGTCGGCGAAAAGCAATATGCCGAGCATGGGGAGGAAGGACCTCGCCCTGATGTATTTGTCGGTGAAATGCCCCACAAACAGGGCGGCCAGAAAGAAGCCGACGATATAGCCTCCGGTAGGCCCGGCGAGGTGGCCAACGCCTCCTGACCAGCCGGTGAACCAGGGCAGACCAGCGACTCCAAGGCCGGCATAAGCGGCTACGCTGATGCCTCCCCACCCCCGGCCCAGAAGCACGCCGGCCAGCAGTACGGCAAATGTCTGCAGCGTAATGGGAACAGGCGTCCAGGGCAACGGAATCATTGCCTGAGCTGAAAGCCCGATGACACAGGCCATGCCCAGAGCCAGCAGAATCTTGCCGGCAAGGCTCAATTCACTGCGCCAGCGGTAAGCGTTGTATGTAGCCATTCGCCATCTATCCAGAGCTTTTACTTCCATTCCTTGAACCTCTTTCTTTGCCAGGTTTACTCGCTAATGGGTCAATTATCGCGGCCAATCAAGGACACGTCGCCGCTGATGATTCTCTTCACATCTCCATTCTCCTTTCTTATAAGCAGGAAGCCCTCCTCGTCTATGTCCAAGGCTTTGCCCTTTGTTTCCTCATCGCCATCGCTGACTTTAACCCAGGAGCCAATGGTGTTGTCCAGGGCTTTCCACTGCTGCCGCGGGCGGTCAAACCCGGATGCCAGGAACGTCCAGTAAAGCGCATCGAACTCAGCTAGAAGGCTCCGGACAAGCCTCACTCGAGAGACATACTCGCCGCATTTCTCGGCTAAAGAGGTCGCGATGCCCCTGGTCGGCTCAGGCAGAAGCGAGCATTCGGTGTTCACGTTCACTCCGATACCGAGAACGATATGGTTCACCCTGTCCATGTCACTGCTCATTTCGGCAAGGATTCCCGCAACCTTCTTACCCTCAATGGTGATGTCGTTGGGCCACTTTATCCTCGGCTCGAGAGGGGTCACTTTTTTTATAGCCCGGCACACAGCAACTCCGGCAATCAAGGGAATCTGGATAATCTGGGAAGGCCTGAGATTCGGCCTCAAGATGACGGAGAAGTACACGCCCTCACGAGACGGCGAGACCCAGAGCTTGCCCTTCCTGCCCCTGCCTTTTATCTGCCTCTCGGAGATCGCGACGACCCCCTCCTCTGCGCCCTTCCTCGCAGCCTCTTCCGCTATATCCTGAGTCGAGGTGACCTCCTCCTGGTAGAGAAAACGCCTGCCCATGATGCCGGCGTCAAGGCCAAGGGCAATTTCCCGGGGGATAACGAGGTCGGGGCTTTTGATGAAGGAATACCCGGTGCGGGGAGAGGAGTCTATTTCATATCCCACCCTGCGCAGCTCGTTGACATGCTTCCAGACAGCCGTCCTGGAGATGTTGAACCTGTGGCCGAGCTGTTCTCCGGAAACATGGCCTTCTTGTTGCAGGGCCTTGAGAATGGAATCTCTCATTAAGCCCGTATTTTAGCTTGTAAGTTGGTTAATGTCAACCATTATATTTTCAGTGGTTGACATTAGTGGTATGCAAAGTGCGAGGGCGCATTGATGCTCTTGACCAGCTTCTGACACGGAAACGCATACCAGCCAAGAGACGCTATAAGAAAGGCAAACAGCGGCAGAGAAACATCTCCTAGAAACTTGCATAAGAGGCCTTGGCTGGCAAGTGTTCACGATATGGGAATGCAACCTTCGGCAAACCTGACCGAAGGTTGCAAAGGCGCTCGAAGCACCATGAATTCAGTTGTAGGGCGAAGCCGGTTTAGATTCTGCGGGACAGCAGAACTTGACATTTTGTTGTGAGAATGCTGTACTAAGTAGTTCCAATTGTGGTACTATGGTACTATAGACGCCGTTAAGAACCATATTATTATGGACTTTAGAGGCCGCAGCAGAACTTACAAAAGGTGGAATGGAAATGCCATTTCCCAAAACGCCGCGAGTAATCTACAATAAAAATCCATTGGCTGAGGTAATCTGTCAGTTTAGGTTCCCTGCAATACTGCGTATTAGCTCAGCGGACGTGGCTGGTTTTCAAGAGAAGATTAGAGAGGATTATCCTTTGTACAAGTTGGAGGAGCCTGTCTTTGAGATGCCAGGCGTACCCAAAGAGTTGTTAGGTCTGTTTGAACAGATGCTGCCAAAACCACCAGGGTTTCGCACTCATAGATTTCTGACGAAAGACTCAAAACGATTTATCGCTCTTTCCCACGAGTTCCTGGCATTGTCTGAGTCTGATTATAAACAATGGGAAGCATTCCGAGGAGAAATAGAGAAGGCAGAAAAAGCGCTTCGTGAGGTTTATAAGCCAGCTTTTTACTCACGGCTGGGGCTTCGTTACAAAGATGTGATTTCGCCTAATTCCCTCGGCTTAAGCAATAAAAAATGGAGCGACTTGCTCTCGAAATACATAGTTGGCGAACTAGCAGATGAAGAAGTGGCAAAAGCAATCAATCAGATAGGAACGCGTTGTGTAATAGGACTCCCTGAAATAGCTGGCGGAAATGTGACGCTCAATCATGGGCTAGTGGGAAATGCATCGGGAGAAATGCATTATCTGATTGATGCAGATTTTGGAAAGGAACACGTGGAGGGCGCAGATGAAGCATTTAGAACCTTGGATAACTTCCACAGGCTGGCTGGGCAGCTATTCAGGTGGGCAATCACCGAAACACTTCATAACGCAATGGAGCCACGAGCTATCTAATCCCGATATAGAGAGTGGCGAATTTATTATCCATAATCTTGTTGAACCTGGAACAGGGTATCAAATCGAAATTAGTATGGCAGGGAGCAGCCCGGCTATGTTGGGGCGTTATCTTAGTTGTATTATGATTGGCTTTATGCCAGATGAAGGATTAGAAGAGGCTTTGTTCTCCCTGCGTGATATGTTGGAGTTCTATAGCCATAAACCGGAACCTCATCCCACAACACTGACACCAAGAGCAATTAACGCAACTATTGCCGACAGAAAGAAACGGCCTGACCTCGTACTCACCGAGTAATCACAATGGAGATATCATTGTGGCTTTGTTCTATGTTCAGCACAATTCCCCGTTTCTTAGACAGGGAGAGATTATTAGCAATCTGCTTGAATTCAAACTGCAAATACCTGGGGGAAAATCCGTTGAGGAAGTTCTAGGCAGCGCGAGGCTTGACCCAATTGTTCATCCATACGTAATTGTTATCTCTCAAGATTGTGACCTCGAATGGGATTACAAAGCTAGATTGGGTCAAACATCAGAACATAAAGTGCTAATCCATACACTTTTTTGCGGCCTGTTTCCACGAGACGAGATTCTCGACCAAACCAAACGGAAGTCAGAAGCATTCAGAAGAATAAAGGATAGCCAGGACGAACGATATCACTACTTGTCTCCTGCTCCCATAAACCAAACTGGCGATAGTTTGCCAGAACTGGTCGCAGACTTTAAGAGCACCTTCTCTCTGCCCACCGAATTTGTTTACTGGTTGGTATCAACAGCTCAGGTTATCAGAAAGGGCGAACTGCCTTCTCCATATCTTGAAGACTTCATGCACAGAGCCTATAGCTTCTTAGGACGAGTAGCAACACCCCCAATGACTTGATGAGAAGCACAATTCCCGCTCTTACTTTTGATACAGATGACACTTGTGATACAAAGCTTAAGAAAGGCGAGTTTTATTATATTATTGGTGTTGGAGACCTCTACTAATTTCAATGAAAGTTTGCGGAATATAGTTTGAATATAACTTACCTACTTTTGGGGCAAGTGGCACTTATGAGGCAAAGCTCCCCCTTTAGAAAAGTGGGGATTGAGCGAGGGCACCTCGCCCCTACATTGTTAATGACAGGCGTGATGCAACTACTTCTTGCCACCTTTATAAATAATGCAGGGCGGTTCGCGAACCGCCCCTACGGTTTTGGGCATTCTTCAGGTGAAGGGTGCCCCTGCTCACACGAAGCATGAAAAAGATCTTTTCCAGCGCAGAGACACCTAATAAGCTGTGGATGATAACATCCACAGAGAGCATAGCCTACAATGGAATGGAACTGGAGGCATGACAGAACAGCGCCAGGCTAGAAATGTCCGAAAAGCAGCTGCGAAGAGGCCCCCGTTCAGCGTAATTTAACCTTGAGGTTTGGAGAGCTGCCGCACCATCTGAACAACGTCTGTGCCCACTTTTTTAGCCTCCTCCAAAGCCGACAAGCCAATACTACCTCCTACCCCCTGTTTCACTTCACCCTTTTCCCGGCCATAGCCTATAGCTCCGCGAACCGGTATCATGCCATGAACCATAAAGAAGCCATAGAGCAGGTTACGCGTCTGACCTGCACCTACCCGCCTCACGGCCAGAATCGGTGCAGCTACTTTCCCCTTTAGTCTCATGTTCATGAGCAATGAGAAGGTTCGATCCATTATGGCCTTGGCTTGGGCGCTTACCGTGCCGAAATATACCGGGGAGCCGAATATGATGGCATCTGCCGCTTCGAGCTGTTGATATAGGGACTGCATATCGTCCTGGATATGGCAAACGCCGGTCTTGCCACAACTGCCGCATGCGTCACAAGGCGCAATGTTCTTGCCTATGACCGAGACAAGCTCAGTCTGGGCCCCCGCTTCACGCGCTGAGGCCAGCGCTTCCTTGACCAGTATCTCCGTATTCCCACCTTTGCGGGGACTGCAGACAATGCCCAGAATCTTCATGACAAAGTCCCTCCTCACGTATCGGTCTGCCAAACTGAAAGCAGCAGGGGCGTCCGCCTACGGCGGACGCCCCTAAAACGTTTATGGCAATTGAGCCTAGTTACACTTCGCGGAACTCGCCCTCTACGGTGCCTTCGTCTTTCTTGCCCGGTTCTTCTCCGCCTCCCGGAGGAGGTGGCGGCGCTCCTGCGCCCGGGCCTCCGCCTGCCTGCTGATAGACGGCCGCACCCACTTTCTGCATGGCGTCGGACAGCTCCTGGGTTGTGCGTTTGAGCTGCTGAACGTCGCCGCCGGTTAACGCCGATTTCACGGCCGCTATCTTGCTATCAACCTCACTCTTCAGTTGAGAAGGCACCTTGTCGCCCTGCTCCCGCAGGGTCCGCTCCGCTGTATAGACCAGGGTATCCGCCATATTGCGGGCTTCGACTTCCTCGCGCTTCCTGGTATCATCAGCCGCATGCATCTCAGCCTCGTGCTTCATGCGCTCGACCTCTTCTTTCCTCAGCCCGCTGGAGGCAGTGATGGTGATCTTCTGCTCCCTGCCAGTGCCTTTATCATGGGCTTTGACGCTGAGTATGCCGTTGGCATCTATGTCGAAGGCAACCTCGATCTGAGGCAGACCGCGAGGCGCAGGAAGTATGCCATCGAGCATGAAGCGTCCCAGAGTCCTGTTATCATTAGCCATAGGCCGCTCGCCCTGAAGCACGTGGATCTCCACGCTGGGCTGGCTATCAGCAGCCGTGCTGAAAACCTGGCTCTTCGAGGTAGGGATGGTGGTGTTGCGCTGGATGAGCGGCGTCATCACTGCACCCAGGGTCTCGATTCCCAGGGTAAGCG
>Ga0209777_10007614_pt1 | contig 11992 bp, 5 predicted proteins | sample FrelakmetHBP12HB_FD_187147 | JGI IMG/M metagenome (GOLD analysis project Ga0209777, IMG submission 187147) | Freshwater lake sediment microbial communities from the University of Notre Dame, USA, for methane emissions studies -HBP12 HB (SPAdes)... | ecosystem: Environmental > Aquatic >... | reverse complement strand
CCGGTCAGGTGGAGGAAGAAATCCCGCTTCCAACCCGGCTTGAGCGGCGCGAGGCCCTGCCCGCTGAATCTCACCGTCAATTCATCCCCCGTCGCCATCACCACCAGGCGGTTATCCGAGCGGGTGAGGAGCGTCTCCACGCCGCCATAGCGCGTGTAATTGCCCAGCATGGGATTCCAGGGCGCGTTCGTCAATCGCTTGGCATATTCGAAGTAGTCCGGCTTGACGTGGTTCGGATCGCTGACCGGCGTCGAAAAGCCGCGATAATGCAGATCGGCGGAGACCAGCGGCAGTTCTCGCGGCGCGGGCGCGGCAGCCTCCTGGGTGGTGAAGAAGATCTGGTCCCAATAAACGCAAAGGTTGGTCACGATGCGCACGTGGTGGTCTGGGGTGGGGAACTTGCCGGACAAGTCTACGCGCATCGTGCGGTTCGTGCCGCTGGGCAGGCCCAGATCGGGAATTACGGTCGCCCACTCGCCGCGCGCGTCGCGCACTTGAAGGTACGGCGAGACCATCTCGAGCTGCTTATTGGACATCAGCGCGCGCGAGGCATTGGAGTCCGTCCAGAACACAAAGCCCTTCAACCACAGGGTGGCAGGCCCGGAGGCGGGCCATTCGCCCAGATCAAGGGTCAGCGAGTGGAGCTCCGCCAGGCCCAGAATGCGCTGCTGAGCGAAGTCGCTGGGGTAGCGACCGTCCGCCTTGAGGATCAGGGGCAGAACATCACGGCCGCGATCGTCCACCGCCGTGATGGGAAAGCGTTTCTCACCGAGCGCATAGAGCTTGGGCTGTTCGGGGGTGGAGGAGTAAATCTCGTTTGAATAAATCTCCTGCGACGCGGGATGGTCAATCGCGAGCAAGCGCACCTGATCGAAGTAATCCACTTCCCGCAATTCATCCGTAAGCTGGAAAATGTAATTGCCGTCTTGCGGCCGCAGATTTCCTGGCAGCCGCACCAGGTCATCCGGGTAAGGCTTGACGCGGCTTCCGTCCGGCGCCAGTTCGCCCAATGGCGCGACACCCAGAACGTCCGTCACGAAGACGTACTTCTGCCCATCCCAAACATAGAGGAGGGGACAGGAACTGGCCAGGCGTTCCGACTCGCGGACCTCGATGGGCTTGTTGGTGGCGACGTCGATCCAATTCTGTATAACCGCATTGGGCCAGGTGACGCGCACTACATCGAGCTTGGCGAGATCGCCCGTAAAAACCCGGACGGGGTTTCCGGTCACCACCACCTTGTTGTAGAAATTTCCGGCCTTGAATTCCACAATGCTTCCGATGCCCTGCGTGTTGCTCTTGAAGCCGTTGAGCTTCACTTCCATCCAGCGTGCGGGCGGGCCGGCTTTTTCATAGGCCACCAGTTGGCCGTCCCGGGTGATGCCCACCAAGTCCAGCTTGCCGGGAGTGCCCAGCCAGGTGGGGACAAGCGACGCGAGTGGGGACACGCCAGAGTGTGCCCCCGCGACGTCGCCGTTTGGCGCAGGCAACGTGACCACGCCTTCTTTGAATCGCCCCAGCGTATTGGCCAGGAAGTGGTACTTCCCTCCGGCGTCGACGGCGAGCAAGTCCGCGAAGCTGTCGCCGTTCAAGTCCGACACCGTCCCGCGAAAGGAGAAGAACCCGGAAGGGGGAGAGATCATCGTCCCGCCGGCGGGGGTGAATTTCCATCCCTGGCGGTTCAGGAGCAGTTGATAGCCGCCGGGCGACCACACCGCAAGATCGAAATACCCGTCATGATTGAAATCCGCCACCTGCACGTTGTACGCGAGGGTGTTCGCCAGGGCGGAGCCGGGCTCGGGTTTGCGCAGAACGAATTTGTCTTCCCCGCGGTTCTCGTAGAGCAGGGGAGGAGCGTCGTCGCGAAACAGCAACAAGTCGGTATAGGCGGTGTTGTTGAAGTCGGCAAAAACCGCCCCGCGCATGCGCCCTTGGGCGGAGGCCAGGCCCGACGGCTGCGTATGCTCGCTGAAGGTGCCGTCACCGTTATTGCGATAAAAACGCGAGGCCGCGCCGCTGAAGTCTTCCGGGAAGCGGAAGGAATCCTTCTGGGGCGGCGAGTTCAAGTCGGTGTAGACCGTCACCAGCAGGTCGAGGAATCCGTCATTGTCGGCGTCGAAAAATACCGCGGCGGTAGCCAGTTCGCCGGGAGGGAAATGCAGGCCGGCCTTTTCCGTCTCATCCGTGAACGTGCCGTTGCCTTGGTTGTGATAGAGCTTGAGGCCGCCCAGGCCCGCGACGAAGAGGCTGGGCTTATTGCTGTTATCGAAGTCGGCGAAGACGGCAGCCACGCTGGCCCCCGGCCCGGCCGCGCCCGCTTTCTCCGTGACGTCGGTAAACGTTCCGTCGCCGTTGTTATGAAACAGCGAGTTTGAACCCGCAGGATTGACCACGTAAAGGTCCGGGTGGCCGTCGCCGTCGTAATCGCCTAAAGCGATGGAGGGGCCGAAGCGCGGCACCAGATGCTGGCGCGCAAACTCCAGCGAATAACCGCTTGCTGGGATGGCGCTCGGAGCATCGGGAGCCGTCTGGGATCGCGGCGGCAGGGAGACCCCGAGGCTCCGGGTGATTTCAGTGAATGTCACGCGGTCCAGGTCCGACTTTCCTGCCACCTCGATAGGCGGCGTGGTGGGCACCAGGATGGCGCCGTACTTCCCCCCTTCCAGCGCGGGATTCTGGAGCGAGATGCTAGGGACTTTGTCCCGATATTTCTCGTGGAGCTTCAACATCTTCTGCGCGTCCGCCTGGCGTTTCAAGCGGACCAGCGCTGTGAAGGTATGAAACAGGGAAGCGACGTAGAAGTTCTGGCCTTGCCCGAAGCCCATGGCCAGCACGCGCTCGTGAGCGTCGAGATCTTGTTCCAGCTTCTTTTCGGCGGCGTAGACGGTGCCCAGGTTGAACCAGGCGGCGGGATCGTTGGGGTCCGCCGCGATCACGCGCTTCAGCGCCGCTTCCGCGTCCGGATAGCGCAGCTCGCGCTTGTAGAGGATGCCCAGGTTATAGTCCGCCGCCACCAGCTTGGGGTCCATCTGCCTGGCGGTGGTCAGCTCCGCGAGTGCCGCGTCGTACTGGTTGGCCTGTAGGTAGGCCAATCCCAAGTCCAGATGGTCGGTCGCAGCCGCCCGGCTGCCCGGGGAAGCCACCACCTGCTGAAACTCCGCGATCGCTTCCGTGTATTTGCCCTGCTCGTAGTAGGCTTTGCCGATGTTCCGGCGCGACTGGAGCGAGGCCCCGCGCGGATGGGCAGCGGCGCCCTGGCTGCCTCCTCCACCAGCGCCCGATGCCGGCGGCGCGCCCTTCTGCGCCGCTTTTTGAGCGAAGATAGAGCAGCCGGCAAGAACCAGCACCAGAGCCACGCTCAACCTGTAGCGCCGGGTTTTAGCCCGGCATTCGGCGTCTGCACTGTAGCGCCGGTCTATGACCGGCGGCTCTTCCCTTCGGCGGGGAGGATGCCCAACCGTCCTGTTCATAGAGTTCCCTCGAGCCCTTTCGATTGCTGAAGCCACGACATGCTCAATGGGGGATTATACCTTTTTCCGCTTGGTAATCGGCAATCGCTGATCGAAAATCGGCAGTCCGTAGGTTCATGTTAAACTGTGTGGGGGGTTGGGACGTGAATCGCGCGGTGGATTGGCTGAGGGCGGCGGAAAGGGATTTGGGGCTAGCGGAAGTCGCGGCCACCTCCGGCTATCACGAAGGAGCAGCCTTTCATGCTCAGCAATGTGGGGAGAAGGCTGTCAAGGCCTGGATCCAGCAATTGCACGGGTCCGTCCGGGGGCATTCCATCATCGAAATGTTAACCCAGGTTCCCGCTTCAGAGGCTGTCCCCCAAACCCTGCTCGAAGCAGCGCGTGAACTAGACGGAGTGTACGTGACCTCGCGTTATCCAAACGGGTTCGCCTCCGGGAGCCCGGAAGACTACTTTGATGAGGCCAGGAGCCGTGCCCTGATTTCACGTGCTCGGAACATTCTGGAATTCTGCCAGAAGAAGATGCCTTGACCGCTTCTTGACCTTCGACTTTCGACTATCGACTTGGTTAGCCTATGACCCTGGAAGAACTGCGGCGCAACACCGAAGTCAGATTCATTGATTACGACGAGACCGTTTGCAACCTCCGGAAAGCAGTCGCGGAGGCCAAAGCCGCGCATCCGGAAATTGTCAAGGTGTTGCTCTTCGGCTCGTTTGTGCAGGGCACCTGGACGGCGGATAGTGATGCTGACCTGTTTGTGGTCGTCCGCAAAGAGCTTTCCGATTCTTTCAGTCGCAGCCCCTATATGATCTTCGCGCCGGGGATTTCCATCGACTCCATAATCTATTCCGAATCTGAGTTTGAGCGATTATCCCGCGACCTTGAGAGCTTTCTCGCCCAGAACCTCCCCAGCGCACTCGAACTCTGACGCCAGTGTCTACCTCCCGCAGGAAGGTCCCTCCCGCTGCAATGCGGGCATTCCTAAGCAGACACGCCCCTCTCGCGCCGCTGGCTCTTTAATTCACCATTCACAATTCATAATTCCTACTGCGCCTGCTCCAACTTGGCGTCGATCGTCACATTGCCGCCGGGGCTGACGGTCATTCTGCGCTGCCAGGACTTCATCCCCGATTTCTCGATCAGGATGCTGAATGACCGAGGTGGTTATTTCCAGGCTTCGCCGGGCTAACCGCGGACGCACAAAGGACAAAGGACTGCTGACGGCTACTTGTATTTCTGGGCTTCTTGGGGGCGGCCGAGAAGCGTCAAGGTGACGGCTATCTTCCTTCTGACCTCGCGACTGCTGGTATCCAGTTTGTACGCCTTCGAGTAGGCGTTCAGGGCGTCCTGATATTTTCCCTGCTGAAAGGCCAAGTCCCCCTTGAGGGCCAGCGAGTTGAAGTCCTCGCCCGTGGGGAGCAATGGGGTTGACGACTTGTGATTGCCGATTGACGACTCTGAACCCTTCGCGGGCGGGGCAGCCGGGGGCGACACACGGAGTCCTCCAGACGGCCGTCCCGTAGCAGTCGTGGTCGCTGGCGGAACGGAAGGTTTCTGCGCCGGCGTCGGTTGACGAGCGTGCTCTTGCGCTTGTCTATGACCTGCGGCGGTTCCAGGATTCGTCGCGCCCGGCGGGGAAGTTGGGGCGGGTTTTACACTCCCCCCCGTGGCTGCCGGCGCGGTCGTGCCCGCCCCAGGCGGGGTCGAGGGCGGCTGGCTGACTATCGGCTGGGGCGGGGAGGTGGGCTGTAGCGCCGGGCTATGACTGACGACCTCTGGCCGTGAGGGATGGCGCATTTGGACTACGAGCAGGATTACTGTGACCAGCAGAAGAGTTCCCAGGATGCCAAAGCCCAGCCACGCCCATGGCGGCCCCGGCCGAGCGAGAGGGGTAGGACTTGCGGTCCCCGATGGCGCCGGGAGGACAACGGGCGGGGCCTCCAGCGGTTGACAGACTGAGCCCTCCGGTGTAGCGCTCGCGGAGGCGGGTCCTGCAAGGGTTTGCGCGAGCGAACCGCTGACGTCTTCGTGAGGTCTACGGGTTTCTGTGGGAGCTGCGGCAATCGGCGGGCTCGGCCGACGGGACGGCGCACTCTCGCGCAGGACAACGGTCTCAAGGCTGGCATCAGGCACGTTGGGGCGCGAGGCCAGGGCTTTGTTTACGTAGAGCTCGAGCGCGGAGGCCAGCTCCGCGCAGTTTTGGAATCTTTCCGCGGGATTCTTGGCCAGCGCCCTCGAGACGATGGCTTCTATGTCGGGATCAAGCCCCGGCTGCAAAGAGCGGATCGGGGTGGGGGCTTCATAAACGATCTTGTACATGACCGTCGTGGTGTTTTGTCCGGGGAAGGCTTTTTCCCGAGCCATCAACTCGTAGAGAATCGAGCCCAAGGAAAAAATATCGGAGCGTCCGTCCAGCGGCTTGCCCAAGGCCTGTTCCGGGGACATGTAACTGGGCGTGCCGACGATGAGGCCGTGGGTGGAAATCCCCGTCCCCCCGCCCAACACTTTGGCGATGCCGAAGTCCGTCAGTTTCACAACGCCTTCCCGAGTGATCATGATGTTGGCGGGTTTGATGTCACGGTGAATGACCCCGTGCTGGTGTGCGTAGCCCAGGCCGGCGCAGATCTGCCGGAAGAGTTCCTCAACTTCCATGGGGGTAAACCAGCCCTGACGGGCGATCCGGGTCTCGAGGTTCTCGCCCTGAATGAACTGCATGGCGAGATAAAACAACCCCTCTGCTTCGCCGGCGTCGTAAAGCGTGACGATGTTCGGGTGCTCGAGCTGGCCGACAGACTTGGCCTCGCGCCGCAGGCGGTAAATCAGCTCTTCCGGCTGATCGACGTCCAACCGGACGGTCTTGATCGCCACCGTCCGTTCGACGACGGTGTCAAAAGCCTTATAAACGACACCCATCGCCCCATGCCCGAGCTCGCCTTCAAGGCGGTACTTTCCGATGTGGGTTAAGGCTTGTGGCATCGCACTGATTCATCCCGCCCCAAGGCGCGCATCTGCGCTACCCTCAAATCAGGGATTCTTTTCCAGAGTGGCGTCAATGGTAACGATACCGCCGGCGCTCACCGTCATGGTGCGTTGCCAGGACTTCATCCCCGATTTCTCGATCAGGATGGTGTGATCGCCGGAGGCCAGCCGTAAGACCGAGGGCGTGTTCCCGGCGAATTTGCCGTCTACGGTAATGTCCGCGTTGTCCGGCGTGGATTTGACGTTCACGGTAGCAAGGTTCTCCGGCTCCGCGGCGGCTGGAGCAGCCGGCTGCGCCGTGGGCTGCGGCGCCGGCTCTGGCGCTGGCTTAGGCTTCGCTTCCGGCTCCTTCGCGGCAGGGAGCTGATCCATCGCTTCCTTGACGCGTTTCAGGAAGTCGCCGGCATCGTTGTGGGCAAGCCCCGAAAAAGCGGTTTGGGTGCTCATCGTGCATCCCGTCCCGTTGGGTTTTAGCTGCACGCTGTTCGTGCGCTTTCCGCCCAGGCCCCCGCCAATATTGAACGAAGCGGTCAAGTCTTCGTTGCTCAAGAATAAGACTCCGTATTTCCCCCCATGCATGAGCACCTGCCGCACCGCCGCCCACACCTTGTCACACGGCACTTGGAGTTCGTCTTCGTGGGTCTTGGCGAAAGCCGTCGTCGTGAGAAGAAAGAACACTACGAGTAAACGTTTTGCCATCTTCGTCTCCTTTCACACTAGATTCCGTTTCAAATCTCGACTGACCCCAAACCTGCGCCTCGCCGCCTCCGAATAAACCGGTGGGCGAACACGACGTTCCCCCCTACGTTTGCCATACGCCTCGCAGGGCTTCCGGCCGAGGTTCCCGGTCGAGGTCAAGCCTACGCCGCGCTCAGCGTTCTTCGGTGCGTTCCACCTCTTTGCCGGTCTCGGCCCGCTACTCGAACCGGGACCTAAGGGGGCCCCCCCTGGTTGCGAGGGAGAGGTCAATGGTCACGCAGTTTACACCCCCCTCAAGCCCTGTCAAGCCGTCACAGCCGAAGCGAATTGTCGGCGCCAAGGGCTTGCGTAGGAAGTCGGAGACCGCGAGCTGGGAGGGGCGACCCCTACGTCCCACTTCCGACTTAACGGGGACATCAGGCGGGAGTTAATCGCTTATGCGCGCACTGTCTTGGACGGGTGCCGAAATCAGATTCATTGACTGCTGCCGTGCCCTGCCCGAACTCCCATCCAAAGTCAATCCGCCTTAGGCGGAAAAATCAGCAATCCGTCAGCAGGACGGACCTTCGGTCGAAATTGGGCACGCGCCTCCCCCGCGACCCCGGTAGCGGCGAGTTCACCTCGCCACGTGCCCGCCACGCCGGAAACCAGATGGCGGGGTAAACCCGCCGCTACGGTCTCAGGCAGGCCCTGCCACGCCTTCAGAACTGCGCTTTCGCCAACGTCATGTTTCGAGATGCCGGCTTGGCCGGCCCGGGCGCTAATCGTGGATGGCGATGCAGTGCAATGAGCCGGTGCGCTGGACGCCCGCATCGTTGGCAACATCTACGGTGATACTGCTGGCCGTGAACGTCTCGATGCGAATCACTTTGAGCCCGGCAGTATTGCCGCCCGAGTTCGGGTCTTGCGCCTGGCAGGTAGCCGTGTAGTCGGCATCGGCAAATGCGCTTGACCATGTCAACTGGGTTGTGCCCGTAGAGCCAGCCGGTAGGATCAGAGCCCCTCGGGAGTGTTTGAGCCCAGCCCCGTCGTGGCTGATCCCCCCGGCGCCGATGGTAACTTCCCCACTGAAGGCGTTTGTATCGCTGAAGGTGTTGGCAGCGTCTTTGCGTGCGAAGCTGCTCGCGCTGACCCCTCCCAGATTGAGGGCGTCCGTGGCCGTGTCAGCGGCCAGCGCGCTCGTCGCCGCGCCGCCCTGACTGGCGCTGCCGGCATAGTTGAAGGTGACCTCCGGTGGGGACACGCACCCCGTGCAATTCAGGTCAGTGGCCGTTCCGGCGGTCACATTGGTCAGCGCCGAGCCGTCACCCGAGAACGACAAGGCGGACACACTTCCACTGGCAAGGATGTTCCCCACCACTTCCAGTTTCTGCGACGGGGCGGAGGTCCCGATGCCAACATTGGCGCTGTTTCCCAGAATCAGCGAATCGCTCTGCGCCACCACGGCGCCGGCGCCGACGGCGGTGGCGTTGGTGAGGTCGCCCGAAACGCTATCCGCGGAGGCGCCAAGGAACGTGTTAAACGAGCCCGTAGTGTTTGCCGTGCCGCTGTTTGGTCCGAAGGCGGTGTTGTTGTGGCCCTCGGTGTTGTCGTAGAGCGATTGAAAGCCACCGGCGGTGTTCTCGTAGCCCGTCGTATTGTTTATGAGCGCCGCGGCACCGCTGGCGGTGCTATTGGAGCCGGTCGTGTTGCTGGCGAGCGCCCCAAAGCCGCCGGCGGTGTTGTTCGAGCCCAGGGAGTTGGATCCGAGCGCCGAGCCGCCGCTGGCGGTGTTCATGTTGCCCGTGGTGTTGGATTGGAGTGCCCCTGTGCCGTTGGCGGTGTTAACGGAGCCTTCGGTGTTCGAGTGGAGCGCCCCGGTGCCGCTCGCGGTGTTGTAAGCGCCTGTCGTGCTGGAGGAGAGCGCCTCGAAGCCGGCGGCGGTGTTGCGCCCTGGACCCGTGGCTGTGAAGTTCCCCGCACCTATCCCAACAAAGGTGTTGTGTTGCGAGTCATCACAACACGCATGGATAAACCGACTGCCACCAAGGTTGATTACCCCCGCACTGGCACTGGTGGTTTCTGGCAGGGAGATGTTGCCACTCGCCACGGAGAGGTCCCCGCCGCCGATGGTCTGAGTATTCGTGAAGCTGTTGCTGGCGTCCTGGCGGGCGTAGTTGGCGGCGCCGACCCCGCCCAGGGCCGCAGCGTTCGTGGCTGACGTGGCCGTGGTGGCCGTGTCGGCATGCACGCTGGTCAGCCCCGAGCCGTTGCCCAAAAAAGACGCTGCCTGCACGTTGCCGTAGGCCCAGATGTTGCCGGCCCCGTCGACGGAAAACCGGCCCAGACCGTCTCCCGCATACCCCTCCAGAATCCTGCCTCCGCCGTTGTTGGCAAAGACAGCGGCGACACCGTCGGGGCTATACGTTAGCCCGTAAATACCGCTGCCATTGCCCTCTGTAGGTGTGGAAACGCCGAATATGCCACTCCCACCGGGGACAGAAGCTTGGCCCAACACGCCCGCGCCCTGCGCGCTGGAGTTCTCTCCAAACACTCCCCAGTGGTAGCCGCTAGTAAGGTCAGACTTGCCGTAGACGCCGATGTGCGGTCCAGTCCCCGACACACCCGCGCCGTCCGGGCTGCTAGTGGTGCCGACGACGCCGTCGATGCGGCCGGTGACGCCGCTGGCGCTGCCCCGGATCGCGGCGGTGCCATCGGTAGTACTGGTCAAGATGCTCTCGATGCCGCCTCCCGCGCCTGCCTGCGTGACCGCTAGTAGCGGGTCACCAACGTTGCCATTGATCACTTGTCGGCCCGCAAAGGTGTTGCTGGTGCTCAGTTGCGCGAAGCTCGCGGGCGAGAGCCCGCCCAGCGCCAGCGCGTTCGTGGCGCTGGCGGCGTTGCCGCTGATGCTGATGCTCGCCGTCCCCGAGCTGATGTTCGCCGCCGTCAGGTTCGTCAGCCCCGCGCCATTGCCGGTAAAGCTGTTCGAGGTGTTGTTGAACGTCAGGGCGTTGCTGTACGTCCCGCTGATCCGCCCGCTGGGAATCGTGCCGCTCGACAGGTTGCTGGCGTTCAGGGCCGTCAGTCCGGCGCCACTGCCCGTGAACGAGACCGCCGTCACGCTGCCGGTCGCCGTGACATTTCCAGTGATACTCTGGTTTCCAGTGAAAGTGTTTCCGCCCAGCGTGGCGAACGGCTGGCAGGTCAACGGCAAGCCGGTCAGCGCTGACCCGGCTGTGCAGGAAGAGCTCGCCAAGCTTAGCGTCACATTCCCAGCCGTGCCGCCACCGGAGAGTCCCGTGCCTGCTGTTACTCCCGTAATCGTTCCTCCTCCGCTCCCGCTGCCCGCCGTGGACTGCACGGTGCCGTCCGGGAATATAATCGCGTTCCCCGCTCCGGTGATCTTCAGGTTTCCACTCACGTCCAGCTTCTGGGCGGGCGTTAGGGTGCCGATGCCGACATTGCCCGCCATGAAGTTCACGACCCCGTTGGCTGCCAGCTTGAGCGAAGCGTTCGCATCACTCGGGGTCTTGCCGTTCACCACGAAGTCGAAGTAGCCGCCCGCCGTGGCGGCCTGGAAGTAATTGGCGCTTCCTCTCGTAAACCTAAACTGAGCACCGCTCGTGTCCACCAGGAAGTGCCCCACCGAACCGGCCACGTCAAGCTTGGCTGCCGGAGTCGTCGTCCCAATCCCCACCAGCCCCAAACTCTGGTAGATCACCGAATTGCCCAGCGTGCCCGTACTGTCGGTCCACAGCGGGAGGTAGTTCTTCGTGCCCACGCCAGCCACGTTAGCCGTCAGGCTGCCCCCGAGCTTGGCCGTATTGGGTGTCACCGCCACGCCGCTGGGCAGAGTCGTCCCAGTGCCGGAGGTCTGCTGCGGCTGCGCCAGCATGAAGGCAGAGGCAGGCTTTCCACCCAAGGTCTCCGCGTCTCCAGCCTTGAGTGCATAGGGCACACTGACCAGCAGCGTGCGGGACTGCTCAGGCAGGGTGCCGGCACTGACTCCCAGCCAGCGGGCTTCGCCGGTGGTGAACAGCTCGACGGGCAAACCTTCCTGCTGCATTGCCCCCAACAGCACCGTGTAACGGCCCTGCTCGTCCAGGTTCAGGGTTTGGCTCTCTTGCCAGAGAGGCGCGGCGTCCGTTTGTTCCTTGTAGATGGCGAAATTCAGGTCCACCGGGCCCGTCATGGGCTTGCCGGTGAGATCCTTCACCGTCCCGCTGAACATGATCAGCCGGGGGACGGGCTGCGAAGCCGCAGGAAGATTATTGGCAGACGTCGCCGAGTTGGAATCTGTCTGCTGCGCGACGAGACCGCCAGCGCAAAGACAAGACACTACGCCTACCCACACCCAAACACAGATTGTTTTCATGGCATTCCTCAGGGCACAGCAGGAAGGACGAAGGCGAGCGGCCTGGATCCTTCGGCCGCGCGGACGCTTCGGGAATACTGGGATGTTATCTCAGCTTCGTCCCTTCTAAGACTGGATGCAGGCTTGCGCAAGAGTCATGAGACGACAAAGTCCGACACATTCCGACATCCTGACTGATCTACGGGCAAAGTGTCGGGGGACTGGGGAAGGAAGTGCGTAAAGCTGGCCTCGGCGAGCAGCGTCAGCGACCTCAACTGGACTCGCCAGAGCCACTCGATCTGTTTTGAAGATGTCCTTACTCCCGGAGGGCCGGGCACCTTTCGACTACAGCCCGGCGATCGGCGCTTGGAGAAAGTCGCCCACTCCTCACTGCAATGTGACCAGGATTTGGATGACCCCGGTGCCGGACGCCAGCGGCTCGAGCGCCTTGCCCACCACGGCTCCCAGCATGCGAGTGCGGTCCGTTCCCTTCATGGCATGACCGGGT
>Ga0209777_10007613_pt1 | contig 11993 bp, 7 predicted proteins | sample FrelakmetHBP12HB_FD_187147 | JGI IMG/M metagenome (GOLD analysis project Ga0209777, IMG submission 187147) | Freshwater lake sediment microbial communities from the University of Notre Dame, USA, for methane emissions studies -HBP12 HB (SPAdes)... | ecosystem: Environmental > Aquatic >... | reverse complement strand
TCTCAGGCGCATCCAGCCGGCGAGCACGATGCGGTCGGCCATCGGCAGGCCGCCCTTGTAGTTCTCCAGCGGCAGGCTGGCGGCGGCGACGGCGGCCAGCGGCGTGTTCTCGCCCAGTTGAACATCCACGGCCAGCGCGGCCGATTCGGGCTTCACGTCGAGGGTGGCCGTTATCGACTGGACCTCGTCGAGCAGGCCGGCCAGCCACGTGATCATGTCCTTGGCCATTGCCTGCGGGCCCGGCGCCCCGGGGCCAGGCTGGGCCTGCTCCGGCATGGCGGTCTTTGCGACCGCCGCCAGGGACTTGGGGTTCACGCAGGCCCAGGCAAGGTGGGCGCCGATGGCCTGGCGCTTGGCGTCGAGGCCGGCGATGCGGGCCGTGGCGGCCGCGAAGGCCTTCAGCGATTCCGGCTTGTCCGACACAGCCGCCCATGGCGCCATCTTCAGGACGAATGATTGACCTGTCTTGATGAGATTGCCTTCGGCGGCCTCGCCGGTCAGCTTGCTCTCGTCCTTGATCTTCAGCATGGCCACGAGCCCGGGGCTCTCGCCACACGGCAGAACGACCACCACCAGGGGGCCGGCCGTGTCGAGGGCGCCGGCCGGGAAGTTGCCTTCCAATGACTTGACCAGGTCGATGCTTTCACCATCGGGCCCGATATATGCCTTCAGGGCCGTCTCGAACTCCTGGACGCCACGGACCGTCAGCACAACGCAGGCATCCGCCGGCGCCTGCGACATGGCCCACAGCACGTCCCTTTCCTGTGCCGTTGCCGGCCGAGCGACGGCCATGGCGCACACCAGTGCGGCAGCGAAGCAGAACCACGCTTTTCGGACGAGCATAGCACGTCCCCCAAGTTCTCAGGCCCATCACGGCGACACCGTTTCGCCCGTCCCATCCTCGCGATGGGAGCGAAACATCTTAGCAAACAGTATCCCAAACGGCGCCGCAAACGGCAAGCGAAAAGCCGCTTTGCCCGCAATCAGGGCACATCTGTGCCACAATGTTGTCACACATCCCCACATGGGGTCTAGCCCAGCCCGCGCCTTTGTCGTTATCAAAGCAAGTGCTGGGAGCGAACACTGGCTGGGATGGGTTTGCGGGACGAGGCGGCATTCTCCAAGGCGCGACCGGTAACCATACGGGGGGATGCCGGCGGTTTCGGGCTCATCGCCCGGCGACAGTGCCGCCTCCTTCCGTGCGACAGTAGCGTAGCACCAAGCGGCCCAAACGCTGGGATGGGCCGCACAGGGTGGCGCGGCGGCAGAACATCGCGGGCCGACTCCATATTGCCCGCGTTGGGCGAGACGGGAAGTTGAGCCGCGGTCCTTGAGGGGCGCGCCCAGGTCTTCTGGGATTCTTCATCATGACATTTTGCCCCGGCGGCGGCCGGGGCATCCTGGGCGAGCCCACTTACACCAGCCGCTTTACTGTCGTGCGGCGCGGGACAACCCGTAAAAGACCCACGGCCCCAGAGACCTTCCGCGCACTTTGAACTTTGAACTCCCCGCTTGAAATGCCCCGGCCCCATGTTACAATACGGCAATCTTCGGGGCCGTAGCTCAATGGGAGAGCGCCTGGTTCGCAATCAGGAGGCTGAGGGTTCGACCCCCTCCGGCTCCACCAAGCCCCGCGCCCCCGGCCGCAAGGTCGGGGGCGAATCTTTTGGACCGGAGGGAGAGTTTGCGGCCGGCCGCTCCTAAAGCTGCGCGGCGGGTCTCCTGACCCGCCGCGCAAAGCGCCAGAAACCGGGTGCCACGGCTGCGCTGTTTGCAGCCGTGCTCTGCATCGAACGGCGGCACGGTTGCTGAACGGTGCAACCGTGGCACCCGGCTCTCCCAGCGCGGCGCACATGGCCGCGCAGAGTGCCAGGGGCGGGCGCGAACTGTTCTAATCGAGCGGGTTGATGACCAGGCCGCTGATCGCCTTCGGATAGAAATACGTCGATTTGGCGGGCATGCGTTCGCCGTGGCTGGCCACGTCCTGGAGGCTCTGGACCGGCAGGGGCCTGAGGAGAATCGCCGCGTCCGCCCCGTCCTCGTGGACCGCATCGAACGCCTGCTGCGAGAGGTGCACGTACGACAGTTTGGGCGTATCGGCCGGGTCGATCGCCTTCGGCAGGTCCGCCTTCAGGAGCACCCGCTCCAGAATGGCCACGTCCAGCTTGCGCCAGGCCTTCGAGCGGTCTGCGGCAAGCTGTTCCATGACCTTGGGGTCCTTGAGGGTAAGGACGAACGCCTTCGACGTGCCGCGCACCCACAGGCCGAACGCATGGCCGTGCGATTCCGTCAGGTGCGCATCGACGCGGGGGCTGGTGGCCTCGGCGCCGATAAGTTCCTTCCAGTCGAAGTGCTCGGCGGCGGCCTTCCGGAACCTCTCGGCCGTCAGGCTCGGCAGGCCGGAGAGGATGCGGTGCGTCGGCAGGATCGCCAGGCCCGGATGGTGCATCGAGACACAGAGCATCAGGATGCTGGACGCCGGGTGCTCGGGGCCGATCGTTTCTCCGGCGGCCTGGAGTTCGCGCTTGTACGCCAGGGCCGTCTCATAGCGATGATGCCCGTCGGCGATAAAGATCGGGCGCTCGGCCATGGCGTCGGCCACGCGCTTTATGGCCGCCGCGTCGTGGCACGCGAACAGGCGATGCACAACGCCGCTGCCGTCGACCGTCTGGACCAGCGGGTCGCAGACGTGTCCGCCGTGGTGGAACATGGCCGTAACCTGGTTTTCGGGGTCCGGGAAGAGGCCGAAGATGGGCTCCGTGTTGGCGTTGGTGGCCCGCATGAGCTTCAGGCGGTCCTCTTTCGGCCCCGGCATGGTCTCTTCGTGGGGGAAGATGTTTCCCGCGCCGAACTCCTCCAGGCCCACGCGGGCCAGGAACCCCTCGCGCAGGTACGTCTTGCCGTCGATCTCGAATTCCTGCTGGTAGAAGTACAGGGCCGGCTGCGCGTCGCGGACGAGTATCCTCGCCTGCTGCCACTTGGCCATGAGGCTTGCGGCCCGCGTGTAGCGGTTGTGCCTGTCGGTGTCGACGGGCGTTTCCTTGCCGAGGATGATGCGCACGATGTTATGCGGATGCGTGCGGTAAAGCTCCTCGCGCTCCCCGGCGTCGATGCAGTCGTAAGGCGGCGCGGTCACAAGGGCCACGCTCAGCGGGTCGGTCGTGTTGTAACGGAGCGCCCTGAACGGTCGGATGGCGGCCATGCGTCACGTCCCCATATCGCTGGAGGCCAGATACGTCGCCTGCTCCTTCGTCAGCCGGTCGATGGAAATGCCCATCGTCCGGAGCTTGAGGGCCGCCACGTACTCGTCGACCTCGTGCGGCACTTCATGAACGCGGGTCTCGAGCCTGCCGCGGCGGTTTACGACCCACTCGGTCGCCAGCGCCTGGACGGCGAAGCTCATGTCCATGACGGCGGCGGGGTGGCCCTCGGCGGCCGCGAGGTTCACGAGGCGGCCTTCGGCCAGCACGTTGATGCTGCGGCCGTTTTTCAGGTCGAACGCATCGACGAACGGCCGCACGCCGCGCCGGATGCGCTTCGCAAGTTTCTCCAGGGCCGGCAGGTCGAGCTCCACGTTGAAATGGCCGCTGTTGCAGACGATCGCCCCGTCCTTCATCACCCTGAAATGCTCGGCGCGGATGACGTGGATGTCTCCCGTGACGGTGATAAAGAGGTCTCCGACGCGCGCGGCCTCGATCATCGGCATAACGATGTAACCGTCCATCGTGGCCTCGATCGCGCGCAGCGGATCGATCTCCGTGACAATGACGATGGCCCCTGCCCCGCGCGCCCGGGCCGCCACGCCGCGCCCGCACATGCCGTACCCGGCGACGACGACTCGCTTGCCGGCCATGAGCATGTTCGTGGCGCGGATGACGCCGTCCAGGGTCGACTGGCCGGTGCCGTAACGGTTATCGAAGAGGTGCTTGCAATCGGCGTCGTTGACGGCGACTACGGGGAACTTCAGTTGCCCCTTTTTCTCCATCGCGCGGAGGCGGATGACGCCGGTGGTGGTTTCCTCCATCGAGCCGATGATGTTGGCGGCCTCAGCCTGGCGCTTGGAGTGAAGTTCCCACACAAGGTCGGCCCCGTCGTCCATGGTGATGTTGGGCCGATGGTCGATGGCGGCGGCGATGTGCTTGTAGTAGGTCTTGTGGTTCTCGCCCTTGATGGCGAAGGTCGGAATGCCGTAGGCCTTCACGAGGGCGGCGGCGACGTCGTCCTGCGTCGAGAGCGGGTTGGAGGCGCAGATGACGAGGTCCGCCCCGCCGGCCACGAGCGTGCGGGCGAGGTTGGCGGTCTCGGTCGTCACGTGCAGGCACGCGCTCATGCGGAGGCCCTTCATGGGCTTTTCGCGTGCGAACCGCTCGCGGATGGCGGCAAGGACCGGCATCGACCGGTCGGCCCACTCGATGCGCTTGACGCCTTCGGGGGCGAGTTTCAGGTTGCGGACGTCAAAGTTCATTCGCGACTCCTATTGGCTGTTCTGTTTCACAGGGTCTTGTGGCGCAACGGGTAACTAGGTGACTAGGTGCCTAGGTAACTAGGTAAACAACCGCCCAAGCGGCATCTTTGACCTAGTTACCTAGTCACCTAGTCACCTAGTTACTCAGTCACTCGCTTTTCGCACGGCTTCCACGAAGGCCCTCATCTTCTCGGGCGACTTCCGGCCCGGCGCAGACTCCAAGCCGGTGGATCCGTCGACGCCCCACGGCCGGACGGCCGCGACGGCCTCGGCCACGTTCTCCGGCGCAAGGCCCCCCGCGAGAATCAAAGGCGTGAGACCCTCAAGAATCATCCGAGCGGCCAGGCGCCAATCGGCCAGGTGTCCCGAACCGCCCTTTGGCCCTCCCGCCGGCAGGCGGGCATCCACCAAGTAAGCGTCCGCGACACGACCCAGCCGCTCGGATTGTTTTTTCCACTCCACCGCTGCCGCAACGTCGGCCTCGCTGCCGATCCGGAAAGCCTTTATGACCTTCAGGTTGCCCAGTTCACCCAGGATTTCGGGGGGCTCATCGCCGTGCAACTGCGCGGCCACCAGGCCCAGGGCCGCCATCGCCCGGATGCGCATCGGGTCGTCGTCGACGAACACGCCGACCGGGGCAACCCACGGCGGCAAGGCCCGGATGATGCGTGTGGCCTCCGCCGTCTTGACGCGGCGGGGGCTGTCGGCGAACACCAGACCGATGGCGTCCGCCCCAGCCTCCGCCGCCGCCACGGCCCACTCGGGCCGCGTGATACCGCAGATCTTGACCCGTATCCGCACGGAAGTCGCCCTAACAAGACGCAGTAAGATACGGGAGGGAGGGCCGAAGGTCAACCGCTTTTCAGCCGAGCATTTCGGCCGATTGGCCTCAGTTTCGTATCAGGTTGACGACTGAGCCCATGATCCACGCCACGTGACCCAGGAAGAAGACCGACAGCGAGATGACCACGGCGGCATAGCCTGCACCGAGGCCTCTTTCGGCGCCCTTCGAGGCGCGGCACTGGACGACGGCCGTCACGCCCATGATGAGGCCGGCCAAAGCCAGGGCGCTGAACACGGCCGAAACGCAGCCATGCCCGATCTGGCAAAGCATGGCCTCACGCATGTCATGCACCATGCTGTAGGGAATGCCAAAGGCGGTCAGGGTGGCAACCACGACACTGCCCAGGGAGATCACCGAGGCGATCACGGCGATCATGGCCCAGCGGTTCGTGCAGACAGCAACAGGCGGCGGCAGCGTTGTCATCGACGTATTCCTTTCCTGGCGGCGCGGCGCTACGGGACGGGTTTATCCTCGGCGCGAGGCTTGGGATCTTTCTTCGGCGAACTTTCGGCGGCCGGAGGCGTATCGGCGGCGGGTTTTTCTTCGGCCGGCGGCTTCTCGGCGCCGGCCGGCGGTTCGCCGGCGGGCGGTTGCGCCGGCGCCGCCGCGGCCCCGCCCATCTTGATCTTAACGACCCGGCCGCGCGTCATACGCTTGACCGAAACCTTGAGCTCGTCCTGTTTCGCGGTGGCCGCCTCGAAGTCCTTGACGTTCATGACGGGCTTGTCGTTGACATGCGTGATGACCTCAAAGGGCTTGATGCCCGCGACGGAGGCCTTGCTGCCCGGCTCGACCTTCGAGATGACGACGCCCGGCTCGTCGTCCTTCTTCTGAAGGTAGCGGCGGAGTTCGTACGTGATATCGCGGACCGTGATGCCGAGGGTCTGGCTCTTGTACCTCGGGGCGGCCTCGTAGTGCGGCGGGCCTTGGACGACCTCGAAGTCCTTGGTCACAGCCTTGCCGTCGCGGAAGAACTCGGCCTTGAACTTCGTGCCGTAGCCCAGGTCCGTCAGAGTGCGGGTGAGGAAGTTCTCGACGTTCGGCCACGGGGCCGGGATGCGGTCGTAGTACTGCTCGGGCAGTTCATCGAGGCGGTCCCAGGGGAACGGCCCGCGGTCGGGCTCATCGCGGACCTTGACCTCGATGGGCTTGGGCTCCCCCTCGGCCTGAAGCCTGAGGAGGATCCAGCCGGCCTCGACGCCGGCCTTGGCGGCGGGCGAATCCGGGTAAACGTACGACACGAGGCCACCCGTTTCTCCGTCCTTCGTCAGGTCGGCCACCTTGTTGGCGCGGGCGAGTTCGCGGTTCAATGCCTGGAGTTCCACGCCGAGCCAGGCCAGGCGCGACTGGCTTTCCTCGGAGAGCGGGACGTTGTGCGTGTCGGCGTTCTTCGCCACGTCCGCGAGGACAACGGCCAGGTCGGCGGCGGCCGTCAGCTTCTTGTCTCGCGAGGAGGAGCGGTCTTGCGAAGACTTCTCGCGGCGGGCGATCGGCAGCGCCACCAGCCTCATCGCGTCGTCGAAAAGGAAGATATCTTTTTCCTTCCTCGGCACCTCCGGATATACGTGCTCGCGCCACCCCAGGTCGAAACCGGAGATGCGGCGGTGCTCCAGGTAGAGCGTCCACCCTTCGCCGTGCAGGCGGATCTCGGCCGCACCGAGAGCCACGAGGCGGTTGGCCCGGATGGGCGCCGTGGCCAGGGGGGCGGGCTTGCCGAGCGGTTTGTCCAGCGTGGCCAGGAGCGCCCCGTAATCGGCAAGCGAGGCGGCGAACCTGGCCGTCACGGCCTCCCCTTGCACGGGGTGCACGTCGATGCGTTCCAGGCGCGCGGTCACCTTGGGCCTGAGGTTGGCGAGAATGAGGACCTTGCCGCCCTCCAACAGGACGCCGACGGCGTTCTGTTCGGTGGTGTTCTCGTCGTCCTCGTCGCGCGACGAGCGGAACCCGGAACCCCTTTCCTTGTTGGGCGGGCTGCGGAAATGGAGCGTGACGCGCGCAAAGGTCTGGCCGAGATGCGCCTGGAGCGCGGCAAGCCTGGCAGCCATCTGGTCGGCCGTGATGAGCGGCTGGTCCAGGGGCGACCCCATCCAGGAACCGTCGTCGGGCAGTTCGTTGTCCATCGGGATACCCACCGCCTTGCCCGACTCGTCGGTGACCAGCGAGCGGGCGGCGGCCGAAGAGAACCAGCGCCGGCCGTCGGCGTCAACATTTGCGTCAACGGAGAGCGACGCGGCCTTGAGGGTCCAGACGCCATCCTCAGTGAATGCCCATACGGCAAAGAACGGCGGGCTGCGGCGGCCGTCGAAAACCAGCGGCCGGGCCACCTTCAGCGGACGCTCCAACTCCAGGACCATCAGGTTACGGGCCACGGCGTAGGCGGCCAGCCTGGCCTTGACAACATCGTCGCCCTGCCTGACGGCCACGGCCTCGACGAAACGGGGATGGATCATCGGGTCGGGCGCCACGACCTGCGTGGGCGAAACCACGAACCCCCTCAGTTCAAAGGGCCGTTCTTCCCTCACGAGGTCAGGGAAGTACCTTGTGCCCCCCTGGCCCGCTTCCGGTTCTTCACCCTTGTCGTAACGAAGCGTGATCTGCACCCGAACGACCGATGGGGCGACCGCGCCGGCCACCGCCACCGACCTGTCGGCCACGGCGGCGGCGCAACCGCACACCGCGAGGGAGGACAGGATCACGGCCAGAAGCGCGCAGCGACAGGTCATGGCAGGCTCCTCACGAGGTTCTCGCCTGTTACAGTGCCGAAACGCCAACAAGAGTCAAGCGTTTACCGCCGCGCTACTGGTCGGCGCGGGGCTTGCGTTTTTTCTTCGGCGAAGGCTCGTCGGCCGAGGGGCCGTCGGCGCCGGCCGCAGGTTTGTCGGCCGCGGGCTTCTCATCGGCCGCCGGCTTCCCGGCGTCGGGCTTCTTCGCCGGCGCCGCCGCGACGCCGGCCGTCTTAATCTTCACGACCCGGCCGCGCGTCATGCGCTTGACCGAGAGCCGCAACTCATCCTGCATGGCGGTCGCCTGCGCGAAGTCCCTGACGTTCATGACGGGCTTATCGTTGACGTGCGTGATGATTTCGTAGGGCTTGACGCCCGCCACCGACGCCTTGCCGCCCGGCTCGACCTTCGAGACGACGACACCCGGCTCGTCATCCTTCTTCTGGAAGTAGCGGCGGAGTTCGTAGGTCATGTCGCGAACCGCGAGGCCCAGGGCCGCGCTCTTGAAGCGCGGGGCCGACTCGTAGTGCGGCGGGCTGGGCGCGACTTGGAGGTCCTTCTCGATGATCTTGCCGCCGGAGAAGAACTCGGCCTTGTACTTCGTGCCGAACCCGAGGTCCGTCAGCGCCCGCGTCAACTGGTTCTCGACGCTGGGCCAGGGGGTGGGGATGCGATCGTAGTACTGCTCCTGGACCTCGTCGAGCTCTTCCCAGGGGAACGGCCCCTCCATGCGTTCCTCGCCGCCGAGGCGGACCTCGAGCGGTTTCGGCTGTCCCTCGACGCGGAGCCTCAAAAGGATCCATCCCGCCTCGACGCCGGCCTTCTCGGCGGGCGAGCCGGGGTAGACGCACGAGACGATAGCGCCGGTCTGGCCGTCGTGTGTCAGGTCGGAGACGCGGTTGGCGCGGGCGAGCTCCTCGTCGAGCGGCTGAAGCTCGGCGCCGATCCACGCCAGGCGGGCCTCCTCGTCCTCCCGGAGCGGCATGTTGTTGGCATCAACATACTTCGGAAGGTCTTCCAGGATGGGCCTGAGGTACGCCACGGGGGTCGCAATCGCCTGGCCGGCGGAAGGGCGGTCCTCCAGCGCGACCTTCTCCCTGCGCGCAACCGGCAGGGCCAGCAGCGCGCCGTCCTCGTCGAAGACCACAAGCTCTTCCCCGTCGCCCTTCTGGGAAAGCTGCGGGTACACCTGCCGCCGCCAGCCGACCGTAAAGCCCTCGATGCGGCGGTGCTCGTAATAAATGGACCAGTCTTCGCCGTGCAGGCGCACTTCGGCGACAGGCAGCAGCCTGCCCTTGCAGTCCAGAACATTTTTGGGGGAGAGCGTGACGCAGGCGCCCGCGGGTTTTTCGAGCGTGGCGACCAGGCCGCCGTAATCCTTGAGGGACCCCGTGAACCTTGCGGCGATCGGCTCGCCCTTTTCGGGGTGAACGAGGATGCGCTCCAGCCGCGCAGTGACGCTGGGCCTCAGGTTCGCCAGGATGAGGATGCGGTTGGCGTCGATGAGCACGCCGGCGGCGTACTGCTCGGTCGCGCCCTTCTCTTCTTCGCGCGAGCGCATGCTGCGCAGGTCTTTGCGGGGGCTGCGGAAGTACAGCGTGACGCGCATGACGCCCGAGCAGAGGCGGCCGCCGATGCTGTCGAGCATCTTCGCCAGGTCGTCGGCCGTCACGACCGCCCACGCCGAGGGCGGGCCTTTCCAGGAATCGTCGGGCGGCATCTCGTCCCTCATGGAGATCGCCACCGGCCTGCCGCGCGCGTCCACTATGAGCCCCCCGAGCGGCGCGGGGCAGTACTTGTGGCCGGTCTCGGTGACCGAGAAGCCTTCGGGCAGCGGGTCGACGTTGGTCGTCCACACGCCGCTCGCCTGGTCGTAGGACACCGTCAGGTACGGCCCCTTGCGCTGAGGTTCGAACTTCAGGGGCGCGGCGTTCTTGAGGGGCCGCTCGAGCTCCAGGAAGACCGCCGTCTGGTCCTTGCCGTAGGCGACCGGCATGGCCTTGACGACATCGTCCTTGTAGCGCACGGCGATGCTCTCGACGAACCGCGGATGGATCATCGGGTCGAGGGCCACGACGCGGTTGGGCGCCACGAGGAATCCGGCGAGTTCCATCGGCCGCTCCTCGTTGACGACGTCGGCGGGCAGGAGCGAATCGTGGAAGTGGCCGGTGTTGTCGCCCTCGGGCCACGCGCCCGCGCGGGGCTCTTCGCCCTTATCGTAGCGCAGGGTGATCTCGACGCGCACGAGCGACGGCGCGACGGCCTCGGCGATGGCGGCCTGCTCGGCCACGGACGGACCTTCGGCCCGCACACTGACGCTAAGGAGCAAGATCACTGCTGCGATGCCTACAACCCTGACGGCCATGCAGACCCCTTTCGAATGACCAATGGTCATTGGATATTATTCTTTGGAAAAGTCCCTCGAGAAGTCCAGGACAACCTGCCTGACAAGTCCGTTGCGCAGAACCGAGAAGATCGCGCGGTGCTTGGCCTTGAGGTTCTCGAGCGCCTCCTTGTGGATCGCCCGCACGTCGTCCAGCGTGGTGACCTCGCGGCCGTCGATCTTGACGACGATGTCCAGGGGCCTGAGGCCCGCAAGTTCGGCGTTCCCCGGGCCCTTGACGCCGTAGATGAACACGCCCTTTGCGCGATAGAAGTAGAGGTCGGGGGTGTCGAACTGATTGATCTCGCGGACCGCGAGGTCCCAGCGCGGGCAATCGAGTTCGGCCCCTTCGACCTTCCCTTTTTCGCGCGGCTCGATTTCCACCGTCAGGGCCTTGTCGCCCCGCACCAGCTCGATCGGCGCCTTCTGGTGCTTCGGCAGAAGGCCGAGCAAGCGGCGGACGGCCGGCAGGTCCTCGTCGGTCGTGGCCGTGACGGCCTTGCCGCCTATCTTGACGATGCGGTCGCGGGCCTGGATGCCGGCCCGGCGGGCGGGGCTCTCGGGGTCGGTCTCGGCGACGATGACGCCCTCGTTGGCGTCGAAGTATATGTTGCGGTCGAAGTCCTTCAGGGGCTGAAGCTGGAGGCCCGTCCAACTCCAGTTCACGCGGCCGAACTGGCGAATCTGGGCGACGATGTCGCGGATGATGCTCGCGGGGACGGCAAAGCCGATGTCGCCCCCCACGACCGCCCCGCGGGTGTTGATGCCGATGACCTCGCCGCTGGTGTTCACGAGCGGGCCGCCGGAGTTCCCCGGGCTGATCGACGCGTCGGTCTGGAGCCACAGGCTGTACTGACTCGCCCCAGGCAGGAACCGCCGCGCGCACGCGATGATGCCCATCGAGACCGAGCGGCTGAGGCCCCACGGGGCGCCCATCGCCATGACAAAGTCGCCTTCCTTGAGCTTGTCGGAGTCGCCCAGGACGGCATGCGGCAAGGGGCCGCTGCCCGCGGGCACCGCCAGTTGCAGCAGGGCCAGGTCCGTGTCCTTGTCGCTGCCGATCGTCTTGGCGTCCATCGCGCGGCCGTCCAGGAGGAGGCACCGCACGTCAACGGCCTTGTCGACGACGTGCCAGTTGGTGAGGACCTCGCCCTTGTCGGAGAGGATGACGCCGCTGCCCGAGACCTCTTGCGATATCTTCTGGCCGGACTCGTGCGTTTCCTGGAGGACCTTGATGTAGACGACCGCCGGGAAGACCTTGTCCTTGGCGCTGGAGATGACCTGGCGGAAATCGAGGTGCGCCAGGGGGCTCTCGGCGTCGGACTTGGCGATCTCGGCCGCGCCCGCCGCGCCCGCCGCGACAAGCACAAACAGCATTCCCCACCCTCTCAATATTCTCATGGAGCCCTCTCTGTGCATGGGGCAGACATTCAACCAACGTATTCAAGCATTCTACGCAGCCGCCCCGCACCTGTCACCCAAATATCACAGCCCCGGGTAGTGCATCAGTCTTAGGGGGTGTGGCACGGCTGGCTTGTCCAGCCGTGGGAACATCGCCGGACCTCGCCACGGCTGGAC
>Ga0209777_10007612_pt1 | contig 11994 bp, 13 predicted proteins | sample FrelakmetHBP12HB_FD_187147 | JGI IMG/M metagenome (GOLD analysis project Ga0209777, IMG submission 187147) | Freshwater lake sediment microbial communities from the University of Notre Dame, USA, for methane emissions studies -HBP12 HB (SPAdes)... | ecosystem: Environmental > Aquatic >... | reverse complement strand
CATTCCGCCCATCGCGCCCCAAGGATCACATTTTCTATTGTTCCATTTTTCTGGCCAATTGGTTTCAACAAGTGGATAAGTAGAAGTATATCCAAAATATAAAGTAGAAGTATTTCCAACTCCAAATGTTTTAGTAGATAACCCGATAGTATAATTTGGCTTATTCCCATGTACATATGTTACCAATGTAGATTGTTGTACATTATCAGCACTAAGACCAGAACTAAGGGGACGATTAAAATGCCTCGTTCTCAATGTCATAGATGAGGATTTAGCGACAGCTACACCGTATACAGTTTATCAAGCAGAGAATAAACAATGGGAAACCTTTCCAAAGCCACGCGTAAGAAAAGTAGATGTTGATGGTTTTGAAACGCCTCTTGTTGAAGTCACCGACTATACTATTGATTATGCAAACGGAGTAATTACTTTAGTAGTACCAGTAACCGCCGATGATAGCATAAGAGCAGACTATACGTTCGACGTATTTACTGATTCAGATTTAGATAATTTCTTATCAGAAGCGGCCAGAGAAATTGTAGTTCTGATACACAGACCAATTAATTTTACTTCTGTTCCAGATGACTATAAAGAAGCAATTATGAAAAGAGCTTTCACAAATGCATTTAAATGCTTGATGGAGCCAACGTTTAATTTTTATAATGTTACGGTAATGGGTAGGACAGTAGACAAAGCTATGCTCGTTGATTCTATTCAAAAAATAATTGACACGAATGAAAAAATGTTAGAAAAAGAAATTAATTCATTAAGGAATTTCAATCAGACTAATAGATTTTTATAAAGGTGGTCTAAATGTCAAGCGGTGAAGGTTTCTATAAAAAAGGAACTGATAAAGCGTACATTCAGAAACTTATGAAGGATGCACAGCCAACGGGCGAGTACGTTTTAATTAGGAGAGTATCAGGATTAACAGATGGAAATCCCATAGAAGGAGAACAGCCTACTCTGACCTACAAGACAAAAAAGACTACTGCTATTATTATGAGATTAACTCCCGAAGAGGTTACAGTAAGTGCTGGTTTGTATCAACACGGAGATTTAAGAGTAGAACTTTTAGAAGAATTAAAATTTACAGACGACCAAACAAGAGATATCGGTGATAGAATTATCTATCAAAAGCAAACCTACAGAATCGTTGGTCGAACTCAAAATAGAAATATTGAGAACAAAGATGTATACTTTGCCTATATAGTTAGAAAGGTAGGTGCTAAGTAATGGCTGAACCTACTGGTCGTCACGAATTTAAAATAGAACTATTAAATCCTGAACGGTATGAGGAAATGTTAAGAACCGATGCGGATTTTCAAAGAGAAGCTAAAGTTGAATTTTTACAAGCAGTTTTTGCTATTCATAAGTACCTTATTAAAATTTCTCCGGTTGATACAGGAGAGTTACGTGGTGGATGGGCGGGTATTCTAAGAAAGTACAATCAAGATTTTACTATGGAATTAATGGACTTTTCTCTTTATGACGGTTGGAAAGCAACAAATAAAACACCGGAAGGCCGCGAGTATCACTTTTCTTTAGACGCTGTTAATTTAGGGGTATCTGAGTCACTAACCGAAGAATTACCCTTAGATATTACAGTTATCAACAGTGTACCGCAAGCCGAATACATGGAGTATGGAACAGCAAAAATTCAAGGCCGCGCCACTACTGATATAGCTCGCTTTAAAGGTGAGTTTTATTTCAGACAAATCTTTGATAGCTGGTTTGATGCAATAGCTAAAGCGGGAGTTGTAGTTAAACCTACGCCACACACAGACAAACAACTTATCTAATAGGATAGTATGTCAACATCAAAAAACATAAATTCAAATTCTCAAATTGGTGGTGGAGTTCCACCGGACTTTCAAGCAAGTTCCGGTAAACAAAATTTTATGTCCTCTCTAAATACTTGGCTGGTTGGAGTAGTGAGGGGTGGACAATTAGATGAAAACGTATTACAATCAGGAAATGATTTCTATTGGAAATTTAATTATCCTCTTGCCCCTCTGCTTATGCCCTCAATAGGCATCAGTGAGATAGGACTTTTTAATTTAGGCCAAAGAGCTATGGACGATAATCTAGTCGGTTTTACAGAGGATGGAAAACCTATAAGAGCAGTGCGAAACCAAACTTTAGTAGAAATAAATTGTTGGGCGACTGACAGTGATGATTTTGGTGGTGCAACTAAAAAAGTGTATGAGCTACGTGACCGTGTAATATACGCTTTAGAATTTGCAGGAGCATTAAATAACGAAGAAACAGATTTTATAATCCCACCAATTAAGCTATATGATTTTAGTAAGCCAGAAAGACCAGTAACAGGAGTTATTCTTTTAGACCCAAGTGGTAATTCAATAAACGAAAAATTTTTAATTGACCCATTAACAAATCAATTAAAACGATATAAATTATTAATAAGGTTTCTATACGACGAATACAAGAATCCCTTATAAATTAAACAAAGGAGTGAAACAACATGGCAATTGAAACAATTCTAGGGACTAATGCAAAATTAGTTCTGGTAAGTCAAACTCACGGTTCAGTGAGAGTTCCTCTGAACCAGAATTTCGATTATACGCCTCGGTTTACAGCCAAGACCATATTCGAGTTCGATAGGTTAGATGCCGCTTTGAGTATTGCGCTCTTTGAAGGCGTAGATGTCAAGTTTGAATATCTTGACTCAGACAGCAAAAAAGTAGACGCAATGGTTAACGATTTAAATCCTGCCGCAAGTATTATCGTAGATGACCCCTCAATCTATAGAACACTTAATATTTATGTTAATATTAAGAATAGCTTAGGGAAAATCTTTCAATCAGTACTAGCGAAAGGTGTTACAATCAAAGGGTCAGCGACTACCGAACCAGTAAGAGATGAGAGCCGTATCACAAGAGATGGTGAAGCTCTGAACATTCAAAGAATCAAAGGTGGAGCAATTGAGTATAGCCGAGCATTAAAGTCCGGTTCTACAGCATTTCCTCAAGGTTCAGCCAACGACGGAGTAGATAAGGCTTGGACAATAGGCACAGGAAACTGTACTTATACTTTATCCAACGACGCACAGGTAATTAGTGGTACTAACAAAGTTCTGTTAGCACTTGTTAACGGTACGGACAATTCAGAACTAGATTCTCCGTATGCTATTTCAATTACAACCGATGTAGTTACTATTACACCGTGCCTAAGCAACAACGATGTGATTGAACTATTTACGGTTTATACACCAGCATAGTAATTAGTTTAGGAAGTTTGATTATAGAGGTTTTGAAAAAATTAAAAGGATTGATAGCTGTCCCGACTATCGTTCTGCCTCTATAGTCATTTATTTGGGACAATCGGGATTGTTATAGGAGACTCAAAAATGACTAAGGATAATGACCAAGAGAAAGAGCAATTGTTTAAAGATATAAAAGAAACAGGTGAAGTTGCTAAATCTATAGGGAAATTATTAAAGGATAAAGTAGAAGTTTCTTTTAATATGAAGCAATCAGATATTGATATACTTGAAAGTGATACCGAAACTCTACAAGCAAAAGTAGATGAGTTGAAAGATAAAACCGATGAAGAAAGTATTACGTTAAAGAAAACTCTTGAGGATACGATAGCAGAAATATCCAAGAAAAAGAATGAACTTTCTGAGGACTTAGTAAAAGCAGTTCTAGTGCCTTTAAAATATCGTGAAATGCGAATAGTTCAGACCGCAGTTGCAGAAGCAGTTATGACAACTGAAGCAATGAATTTTGATTTAAACGTTCGTATTGTTATGGTAATGCAAGAAAAGAAATTAATGACAGTTTACCTTGCGTTAAGGAAGCACAACAGCGTAAGCGAAAGATATTTTCCAGATGGAGAAATAGGACTACAAGAAATTGTAAAACTATCAGATAGAACAATTGAAGCTCTATACTTTGAGTATATAAAGAACTTCGTTCTTACGGACGATGAAAGAAAAAACTCGTAAGGAGCAACACCTTTTTTTCTCAGTTTGTAGTTGCTGACTCCTATAAATTTAACCTATTCAAATCTGAGAGTATTGAAGATTTAACAGACGAGCAGTTTAATACGCTGGTCGCTTTTCATATAGAAAATAAGCAGAAAACTGATTACTCAGACGGGTATAATAAAACGTCTACGGTTCGTATATCATCTACCAAGTAAAGGATTAGTATGTCTACTCCACTAGCTTTTAGAATAACAATGCAGGTTGACGATGCAGGACTTCAAAAAGCCACGCAGAATTTACGTGGTTTTAAAAATGAAGCTACTACAGCCAATGTTGAATTAAAGGGTACTGCACAGCAGGTTCAGCAAGCTATTGGACACATGAAATCTTTTGGTCAAGAATCTGTAAAGTCAGGCCGTCAAGCGCATACTACATTTGGAGTAACACACACAGAGTTAAGACATCTTTCATCCGAATTTCTTGTCTTTAGGCGATTATTTGCTTTAGGTGCTTTATTTTTATCCCCAATTATTTTAGCAGGGAAACAATTTATAGAACTACAAAATGCTATGCAGGGTGTTACTTCATCATTAACTCTTTTAGGAAAGTCAGGAGTTGAAGAATCTGCACGCTATTTAGAATTTGTAAAAAGTTTTACTTTTGGAACAGCCATTACTGCTACTGAGGGTGCTCAAGCATTAGGCGTTGTTATTGACCAACTAAGAGGAACAGCCAATGCTGAAAATATTTTATCTGCGGCTAGAAATTTAGCAATTGGTCGAGGTATTAAGTTAGTTGAAGCGACTAAAGCCATTACTGAAGCATTAAATGGTAATGGTGAAGCACTCTCCAAGCTCACGCTAAAAAGTAAAGGTGAAATTAATGAACTAGTTCAAAGTGGTCAGTTAGTTAAGACTGTAGAAAAAGATTCTGCTGAGGCCGCCGCAGTCGGGGCAAAAACGATGACTAATTTTTTTAAATCTCAGTATAATATGACACTTGGAAGCGTTACAGGTTTTATTTCACGTATAACAGGTTTTACTACTTTAAAACAGCAGGAAGATTTAACAAGCATTTTAAATATTGCTGGAACAGTTAAAAAGTCATTAATAGCTCTAGGAAATACGCCGCCATCTTTTAAATCCTTAGATGATATGCGTATAAGAGCAGGAAAGTTAAAAGAAGCGATAGATGAAATTAACGTTGCTTTAGCTCAATCGACAGTAACACCCACCGAGAAAAAAGCCTTTATATCTAAAAAACCAGCACTAGAAGAAGAATATGATGTTTTACAAAAACAAGTCTTAGTAGAACAACAGCAACTAAGCGTTGAACGAGAAAGAGCTACTGCCGAAGCAGAAATCGCCAAGCTACAGACGTTGCAGTTTTTTAAAGAAAACGCAAACTATAACATAATTCAAAGCGCGAACGACGTATTGAACGATAGACGGGATATCTTAAAAAAAATAGCGGATGCTCAGATAGCAGAAGCAACTGCTGTAGCTAACGCAGAAAAAGCAAAGTTAGATATAGAAGGTAAACGTACACCAGAAGCAGAAGCTCAGATAGCATTTAAACAAGTTCAGGCAATTGCAAAAGCAAGAGAAACACAATTTAAGGGCGAACAAGAAGCGAGAGTAAAGTCTTTAAAAGCAGAAGAAGATTTACAGAAATCTAAAGTAACATTACAAGAGTTCTATCTAAAAAATGGCCTAAGAATTTATGAAGGAATCTCTGAAGCAGAAACTTTACGTATCGAGGATAACATAGCCCAAAAAAGAGTAGCAATAATTATTGCAGAAGCTAAACGAGAAGCAGAAGAAAAATTGGCTCAGGGGAGACTAACTGCTGAAGAAGAAGTAGCAATAGAAAACAATAAGCAGGTAGAGATAGACAAAGTTTATGAGGAAGGATTAGCCCGAAGAAAGAGTGTAGAGGAAGCGCACATAAAATTTTTAACTTCTAAAGAATTAATTCAAGTTAAAACTCTGCTAGGTGTAGGCGGAAAGAAAGCTAAAGGATTAGAAGCAGAGCATATCCTTAAAAATATAGAAGAAGCAAAAAAGTTAATTGAGGCAAGAAAAGCTCAAAAAGAAGCAGAAGAAAAAGCATTACTTAGTACATTTGGCGGAGAAAAGCCGTTAAGAGAGCCAGGTAGGTATAGTGAAGAACTGCGTAGTGCTGTTCATGGAATTGCGACAGCCCCAAGAGCCGAATTAAAAGACGTTCAGGAAGCAAATAAAAAAGCATTTGTTGAACAGACTAAAGGAACAATAGACCTCTTTTACTCAGGAATAAAAAATAGTCTAGCAAAAGACCCTATAATAGCTCCTGTAAAGTTGGTAGTGGATAGTACAAGTTTAGCCGATATAAGAGCCGCTGTAGAAAACGCTACAAGTATTTCTGTACGGAATCTTGCAAACAAGAGAAACGTAGAAGAGACTTTACGTCTTGAACAAGGGGGAACGCACTCATAATGGCTAAGAATATTAGAATGGAGTGGAGACAGGGGCAGTATGGACTAGGCTCTATTTATGTCTTTAATCCTCATCCAGATATTACTAGAGAAGACCCTGCTTTAAAACAAGCTGAGTTTGATATACCTTTGGCTGATGGTGTTATTATTCAAGACTTAGGACGCTCTAAAAGAATTTTAAAATTACACGGACCGCTTGTTGCTAAGAGTAAATTATTTGAAGACCTAGAGGATTTAAAAAATAAACTCATAAGTGGAGTAGGGTATAATGTAGGACAACTTCATCTAATTTCAGTAACTAATATGAGTAACCCAAAACACGTTTATTATATTGGTCAAATTCAGCCTGGTGGATTTGAATTTGAAGAACAAAAAAATCCTATTTACCTTTATTATACTATAACAATGACCTGTGCCGACCCGATAGAGTATGATGTATACCATCCAATAACTACTTCTACAAAAACAATTAATTCCAATTGTAAGGTTGTATAATGAGTACTACACAAACAATTACTTCAGATACAGACGTATCAGGCACAACCACCCGAACAATTTTATCTAGTACGGATATAAAAAATACTACTATACGTACAACTACATCAAATTCACAGATTAAAAAAATACAAACACAAAGTTTAACATCTGATTGTAGGGTAAGGGTTAATTCCGTTGTATTAAAAATGTATAAAGAATCCGATTTAGTAAACGAAATTGGAACAACTATCAACCCAATTATTTTTTATGCTGGTTTAGCAGGACAAACTACACAGCATCCAAATAATCCCTTCCTACTTTATAATGACAAAGACGGAACAAATAATTCTACGGATGCTAAAAGTATTACTGTTGAAGTGCTCGAAATGTCAGTAGTTGACGAATTAGTTGGCACAAGTGATGGAAGCATTAATCAAGTCTTTAATGTTGCATATCCGCCCATTATTCAAGGCGACCCCATAAATATCGTACGAGTTAGAGTAGATGCTGATTATTGGTCAGAGGATACTTCTTTCTTAGGACACTCAAATACAGATACGGTATTTGTAGTTGATTACACGCTAGGGACAATTACGTTTGGAAACAACATTAGTGGCATGGCTCCCGCAAATGGAAAAAATATTTATGTGACTTATTCACCTAATACTACAAGATTTGGAAAAGAGGCGCGTGACGATGGCTGGCTAGGTATTCAATCTGCTGATGTTGATAGTCATAGTCGAACAGTTTTATTAGTACCCTCAAGTGTTATCGACTCTACGCACATTCAGTTATTCCACATACCACTTATAAACAGCAATGCTATACAAGGCGTATGGCTACAATCTGACCCAAATAGATTATCTACAAACTATTTTACTGGTGGGTCTTATAATGACTCAACTGGTATCGTAATACTTGGAACGTCACTTCCAGGTAGTACTACAATTGTACTAGTTGATTACAAGTACAAAATTGCAAATGACGGAGAGCTATCATTTACACAGCTATCTCGTTATATAACGCACACGTTTTTAAATCCAATACCAAGTACCAATGCAAAAAAATTAAATTTGCAAGTGGCTATTCCAGCGAATGTCTCACCTACGAATGGAGTGAGAGTAAAATTTAGATTAAGAATAACATATACAGAATATTAAACCTAAAAGGAAGGTGATATAATACAATGACAGCTTCATTTCAATTCTCAGAAAGTAATGGCGCACTAGAGACAGTTACGGATGGTATATCGAATATAAATTTCGGTAATACTGATGCACCTAATATTACACCAGCTTCAAATCCGGTTACGGCTGGAAGTAATAGTTATGAAAAATGGGTTCGTGGACATTTTTATGGCTCATACAGCAGTGTTTCAAACCTCAAATTTTACAAATCATTGGGGGGATACGCGGCTGGCGAAGTAATAAATGCCGCAGTAAACAGTGCTTACGTTCAACCAGTATCAACAGCATCAGTAATTGCTACTTCAGCAATACCTGTACTAATAGGTTCAGCCCTAGTACCAACAGCACCAGGAGCTTCACCTGATTACAGCGGGTATATGATTCTACAGTTGCAGACCACTGTTTCAACTCCACCTGGTAACGTGGCTCAAAAAACGTTCACGCTAGTTTATGATGAAACATAAATTAGTCAATGTTAATTCAATAGCATAAGAGTTATTGAGTAAGCTAATACAATAATTTACTCAGTTCGTTTAATGCAATAAACGGAGATTAAAAATGTTAGACTTAATCTGGTTAGCAAAGTTCAAAGATGGAACATTAATTCAGCAGTATGATGAAATTGAAACACAACAAAAAGAGCATGCCTTTAAAGAAGTTTTAGATAGACATGACGACCTAGAACATTTTGCTCTAGTTAATATTCACAACGGTTTTATATATTCTGTAAATCTATTAAGCGGTACACTAAGCATTACCGATTCAGAAAGCGAAGTCGTACCACAACCTGATGAGGATATGCTGAGGGGAGACTCTCATAAGTACCGCCTTATTTATTTTAGACGGGTTACGAGAACATTCGGGTTAAGTTTGAATGAAATTGGAAACGCAGAAATTGTTTACTTTTTAGGATTCCAATTTAATCTCAAGGACGGCAGTAATCAAAAGCGTTTAATGAAAATTGACAAGGATGGAAAAGTAATTATAGATTAAGGAGAATTAAATGGCAAATACAGTCACAGATTCATTTGCTTCACCAACAGCATTAACTATCTCTCTTGGTGGTTTAGCATCAAGTACTACAGGAGTAGGTAGACAATCGACCATAGTTGATAATACGACTAATAAATATCAAACAGTCGAACTTAGCGTTCACATTAAACTTGGCACATCTCCAACTGGTAATAAATCAGCACAAGTTTATTTTATTCGAGATAATAATGATGGTACACCAATCAGAGATGACAGTGCGGGAGCTAGTGATGCGGCTCTGACAGTTTTAAATGCACCACTTATAGGGATACTCGTCGATAAGACATCACCCTCGACAGGAGATTTACTTGAAGGAAACTTCATAGTTAATGACCCTGGACCAAAATGGGGTATTGCCATAGTACACGATACAGCAGTAAATTTGGATGCAACGAATGGTAATCATGTTATTTCATTTATTGGAAAAAATCCAGTAATCAATTAATAAGCAGGTAAAGATGGGTGTTATCCACGCTATTCCAGGGTATAAAACCGGACGAATAAGAAACGGTCAAGAGTCCTTTAATCACAACTTGTGGAAAGGATTAGTGGCGGCTTATTCTCCTGAATTTGGAAATTCAGGTGATATGCTGTATGATTCAACTACTGGTGAGCATAATGGAACATGGCTTACTGGACCAGTATCAGCACCCACCGCAGGAGTACCCGTATACGTGGGCGGAAAATTTGGAAACGTATTAAGTTTAGATGGCTCATCACAGTTTATCTCTATTCCTGACCAAAGAGCATTACAAGTAGAAGTAGCCAACGGCGCAAGTTTAATGAGATTCTTTACTCTAGCGGCTTGGATTAACGTAGCTAGTTTTTCTAGTTACAATATGATTGTTACAAAAGCAAATAATAGTGGTGCTTCAACAAATAACTTTGAATTAAGAATTGACCAAACCACAGGAAAACTAACTTTAGCAGGAAATGGTGGTGCCGCTGTTACCTCAGTAAATGCACTATCACTTAATACGTGGTGTTTTGTAACGGCTACGTATGATGGTAGTGAACTTCTTTCAAAAGTCTATATAAATGCAAAGTTTGAAAATAGCCACTCAGGAACTCCTGCTTTTTCTATAACCACCAGACCCGTTTATATTGGTGTAAGAGATGATGATTTTGGTTATTTTAATGGAAAAATAGGTCAGGTATTAATCTATAATCGAAGACTTCAACCAAGTGAAATTCAGTACTTAATGGCTAATTCCTTCAAGATGTTTGTTCCAAAGCACCCTAATCGTTTTCTGCACGTTCCCGTAATAACTACCATACAAACAGTTACTTCTGATTCAGATATTTTAGCGACTCAAACAAAAACAATTTTATCTGATACAGATATTAAAAATACTACTACTCGAACAATACTTTCTGATTCTGATATTGTTAACACAACTATTCAAACAATTTTTTCAAATTCGGATATCACAGGAACAACTACTCGAACAATTTTATCTGATACGGATATTGCAGGAACAACTACTCAGACCATATTTTCCGATTCCGAAGTAGTAAGCACATCTACACAAACAATTCTTTCAGATACTAATATACTTGTAGTTCAAACTAAAACAGTTTTATCAGATACCGATATTAAAGCAATAACAACTCAAACCATTTTATCTAACACAGATATAAAAGTAACCACTATTCAAACAGTATTTTCTAACACTGATATTTTAAATACAACAACACGAACTATTCTTTCTAATTCTGAGGTTGTTGTAACTACTTCTGTTTCTATTACCTCAGAAACTATTATTTTAACTCCTTTAGATTTATACGCGGAAGTTGAATTTACAGGCACGCAGAGCGTAGATAAAAATTTTGAAGTTGAAATTACACAAAGAACTGCCGACCAACCAGCGAACATACCTACTAGTATCCCTACAAATTTAGTAGCTGTTAATACTGGACAGGGAGACTCAATTAGACTTGAGTGGAATGGTATAACAACTTATTACAATGTCTATCGAGTTGACCCTGGACCAGCGTATATAAAATTAAATATCCAACTGATTACTGACCATTTTTATGTTGTTGGTGGTCTAAAAGAAGGCGTTTCGTATACATTTATAGTTCGTGGAGCAAACGCACAAGGATAATTATGAGCGAATCAGGAAATTCAAATTCAGCTAGTGCCACACCAGTATTTAATCTAAAAAGATTCTCTAATCCTAAATGGGTTGTCTTAGTGAACGATAAGGAAGTAAAAGACGCTATTTTAGAACGTGTAGACAACGGCTATGGCTCAGAATTAAGTACTGCAACATTTACCGTACCAAGAAATCCTCTAACTGAAAATGTTGGGTTTAATGAGTATGATAATGTTACTATCGTTGTTAACAACACAACAGTTTTTGAAGGATTTATTCATGTCATAACAGACCTCTTAGGACAAGATGGACTAAAGATAACCTATACCGCAGTTTCTAATGTTGCACGATTTCAAGAGCAGACAATTCAAAACGGTTCTTATAATGCAGATGGGTCTGAAGCAGATGGTCACGCGGGTATTATTTTTACTTCTGGTATTATAAATCAGATAATGGTACTTGCGAATAAAACAATTCCAAATGCAAGTATTAGTGGAATACCCACAGCTTATCCAGGTGAAGTAAATATAACGGATAAAAATTTATTAGAGGCTATTGAAACTGTACTAAATAAAGTTGGAAATTATAAATTATACTATGATATGAATAAAGATACTTTAAATATCTATAAATTACAAAGTGGTGGTTTAAACACTAGAAGTTTTATTCCAGGTAAAAATATTATAAGTTATAATATTACTAAAAGTACAGCGAATGTCGTGGATAAGGTAATCGTAATAGGACCAAGAATACAGATAACTGCCCGACAGT
>Ga0209777_10007611_pt1 | contig 11994 bp, 2 predicted proteins | sample FrelakmetHBP12HB_FD_187147 | JGI IMG/M metagenome (GOLD analysis project Ga0209777, IMG submission 187147) | Freshwater lake sediment microbial communities from the University of Notre Dame, USA, for methane emissions studies -HBP12 HB (SPAdes)... | ecosystem: Environmental > Aquatic >... | reverse complement strand
CTCCGCCTACCCAGCCCGAATTGCCCCTCAATGTGCAGTCGTTCAATGTGCAGGGGCGGACATAGCCACACGCACCGCCTCCGTAGATCGAGGAGTTTGTGGCGATAGTACAGTAGCTCAGGGTACCCCCAGAGACTCCGCCGCCCTCGCGGCCAGCCGAGTTGCCAACCACCACACAGTTGGAAATCACCTCCGTTGTCGATTCGCACCAGAGTCCGCCGCCGCTCATTTGATCGTCCTCTAGCGCGGCAGTCCAAGAACCTCGAGTGGCCCCTTTGGTCAAGGTAAACCCCGACATACTGGCGCCGTTGGCCAGATACACGCACCGAATCGCCCCGTCGCCGTTGGTCGTGCCGGGCACCTGATAGCCTTGGATCACTGTGACCTGCGGGCCGCTGACGCTCCGTAGGATCAGCGGCTTGTCCACTGCCACACGGTTGGTCATGGTCCCCGCGACCGCCCTTCCGCCGGTGGCGTACACGCCGTTGCTCACCAGCACCAGCACCGAACCGGGCGGCACAGACGCCACGTCCGCCGCATCGACCGCATCTTGAATGTTCGTGGCTGCCGTCGCCCAAGAAGTGTAAGGCGGCGCGGGCGTGGCGTTGGCAGCAGCGACGTAGTAAATGGGCTGCGCCACCACATGGACGGTCGCCGTCGCGCTCACTCCACCCGGGTTGCTCTCGTTGCAGGCATGCAGGACCACCGCATAGTCCCCCGTGGCTGCCCAGGCGTGCGAGGTGTAAGGCCGGTTGGTGAGCGTCGAGCCGTCACCAAAGTCCCACGCGCTTAGGCTGACATGGCCCTCGATCAGGCCGGCCAAATCCACCGTATATCCAGTTGGCACATTGGTGAACATTGCCACCACGGTCACACGCAGTGCTCCCGTGGCCGGGCCAGGATAGTACTCGTCACAGCCGATGGACGGAGGATTAGCCCAGGCCTCGGCGTCAATGTCCGTGCCCGTGGCGTACGTGGCGCTGCCGGCGCCGTGACAGGGAGAGTCGGCCCCGACATGGCTGGCGTCGAGCAATTGCGGGTCGAGACTAATGTTGCCGACGCCGTAGGTGGGTAGTGGGGTCGTGCAACAGTAGTTGAGCGCGGCGTAAGAAGAGTAGTAGTTTGGGCCGCTGGGGGCAGTGTTGAAATAGACGATGCAGTTGTTGAGCGTGATAAATGGGGCGAACCAATCGCTGTAATCACCCCGCACCCCGCCACCCGAGTCCGCAGCCGAGTTGCCGGTCAGCGTACAGTTGTTCAGCGTGCCCCCAAAGGCCCCTCCGCCTCTCTCGGCCGAATTGCCCGTGAGCGTGCAGTTGTTCAGCGTGCCGCAGTTAGCCCCGCCGCCGTAGTTGGCGGAATTGCCCGTGAACACGCAGTTGTTCAGCGTGCCGTAGTAAGCCCCGCCGCCGGAGCGATAGGCTGAATTGCCCGAGAGCGTGCAGTTGTTCAGCGTGCACCAGGAGGCCCCGCCGCCGCCGTACTCTGCTGAATTGCCCGAGAGCGTGCAGTTGTTCAGCGTGCCGTAGTTGGCCCCGCCGCCGTAGGAGGCTGAATTGCCCGTGAACACGCAGTTGTTCAGCGTGCCGCCATACGCCCCGCCGCCACCATATCCACCATAGACACTGATCGCTGAATTGCCCGAGAGCGTGCAGTTGGAAACAACCGCGGCGAACGACTCACACCACACGCCGCCCCCGCATTGCTCGCGCTCCCAGTCGCCGGTAGTTCGCGTCGCGCCGTTGGTCAGGGTGAACCCAGACAGGGTGGCGCCGTCGGCCAGATACACGCAGCGGATGGCACCATCGCCATTGGTGGTGCCGGGCACTTGGTGGCCTTGAATGATCGTGTTCGTCGGCCCGTTGACGCTGCGTAGTGTCAGCGGCTTGTCCACCGCCACCCGATTGGTCATTGTGCTAGTCACCGCCCGCCCGCCGGTGGCATACACGCCGTTGGTTACCCACACCAGCGCCCCCGGCACCGCCGCGTCCACCGCGTCCTGAATATTCGTGGCGGCCGTGGCCCAGGAAAGGTAAGGTGGCGATGGGTTGCCGTTGGCGCGCGCAACATAATGCACCGGCTGGGGTAGGACGTGGACCGTGAGGGTGGTGTTCACGCCTTCGGGGTGGGTTTCGTTGAACGCCCACAAGGCCACGACGTAATCCCCGGGTGCCGTCCAGGCGTGGGTAGTCCACGGCTGGTCGAGCGCGAAGTCGCCGTCATCAAAGTCCCACACGCTGAGAGTGGGCCGCCCCTCGATCCAAGCGGTCAACTCCACAGGAAAACCCACGGCCACGTTCGTGTAGGCAGCCTGGATGCTGAGGGTCAGCGGTCCGGTCAGCGCCCCGGGGCGGTAATCATCGCAACCCATGGACGGCGGATTGGCCCAAGGCTCGCCGTCAATGTCGAAGCCGGTGGCATAGGCCGTGTTGCCGGCCCCGCGGCAAGGCGAAAGGACGCTTAGACGCCAGGCGCTCGCCAGTTGCGGCTCCTCGTCAATGTTGCCCTGGCCCGCAGGCAGCGGCGTGGTGCAGCAATAGTTGAGACTGGAGTAATCGTCGTAATTGGCGCCCTCGAGGCGGGCGCTGTTGTAATAGACGATGCAGTTGTTTAGCATGGCCCAGCAGACCCCGCCGCCGTGTTCTGCTGAATTGCCCGTGAGCGTGCAGTTGTTCAGGATCCCCACACTCGCGCCGCCGCCGTAGTAGCTGGCTGAATTGCCCGTGAGCACACAGTTGGTCAGCGTGCCGCCATACGCCCCGCCGCCGGAGCTAGCTGAATTGCCTGTGAGCACGCAGTTGTTAAGGGTGCCCCAGCCAGCCCCGCCGCCATAGTTGTAAGCCGAGTTGCCGGTCAGCGTGCAGTTCGTAAGCACCCCTCCGATTGGGCTATAAGTCCCTCCCAAGACGCCTCCCCCACTCGTGTCCCTTTCATAGTCCCCGGCCGTGCGCGTATGGCCGTTGGTCAGGGTGAACCCGCTCAGGACGGCATTTGTTAATCCCAAGTAAACGCATCGCACCGCCCCATCGCCGTTTCCATGCGCGTCACCCGCGAGCGCTCGAGCCCCCTCGATAATGGTTACCGCCGGCCCGTTGATGCTTTGCAGTCGGATCGGCTTCTCGATGGCGACCCGGTTGGACAACAGGTCGGCACCCACCGGACGGCCGCCGATGGCATACAGCCCATTGGTCACCAAGACGGTGTCGCCCGGTGCCGCCGCGTCCACGGCGTCCTGAATGACGCGGGCGGCGGTGACCCAGGTGGTGTAGGGCGGCGCGGGGCTGGGACTGTCCTGCCAGACGTAGCGGGTGGCGGCGGAGGCGCTGGCGCAAACTAGCAGCAGGAGAACGATGGCCGCCACAGAGCGCAAAACACGCAAAGGAAAAAGCACGAGCCTTGGCTCTCTGCACTGCAAAAGTGGAAGTAGTTCGCACGCTGCGACGAATCTCCGGGACAGAGATGAACCGCGGAACACGCCGAATATGCGGAAGGAGAACCGGGAGGAAGCCTGTTTTCCGCGTATTTCATATATTCCGCAGTGAATCCCTCCTGCCTTCGGCTGCGGTTGTGCCGCGCTGTGTTCGTTGGGTTTTCTTGCGGCGAGTGAGGTCGCTTGCTCACAGCTTGGTTTCGTTTGATTTGTTTTCATGATCTTGTCCTTTCGCATTTCGGATTTCTATTGACTCACCCCCACGCGGTAGAACAGCGGGGCCAAGGGTGCGGGGTTGGTGTCCGTGAAACTCGTTGCGTCGGGCTGGCCGAGGACGCTCGGGGACAGCAGGGTGAAGGGTGGGCTGGCCCGCAGGTTGGTGCTGCGCTCCAGGAAATAGTTCACTCCGGCCACGCTCTGCCAGGTTACCGTCACGTTGGTGCCGGTGGGCGACGCCCACAGCACGCGCAACACCGAGAGCGGGTTGGTGGGATCGGTCTGACAACGCCACTCTTGCCAGTTGTTGTGGCCGTCATGATCGGGGTCGAGAGAATCCGCCGAGCCGTCGGTGGGTAGGCCGTACTGCTGGAGCCAGGCGTAGGAGATTATCGAACCGGTGCCCTGGTATTCGTAAGCCCCGATATCCACCGTGCCGCTGACGATGCGCGGGTTGCCGTCCAGATCGGTTGAGCCGGGGGCGTAGGCGTTGTTGCCGGCGTTGATGCACGGGGAGTTGGATTGCAGGCGCAGGTTGCCGCCATCGAAATCCACGAAGAGCGGCGCGTTGGTGATGTTGCCGACGCCGTTGGTGGGCAGCGGTATCGTGCAACAATAGTCCAAGGCGCCGCCCCGGTAGTTCGCCGTGCTAGTGTCGGCGGTGTTGAAATAGACGATGCAGTTGTACAGGGTGCCGAGGAAGACCCCGCCGCCTTCATAGGCCGAGTTCCGGACCAGAGTGCAGTTGTTCAGCGTGCCCTCGTAGGCCCCGCCGCCGTAGGAGGAGGCTGAATTGCCCGTGAACGTGCAGTTATAGACCGTACACCCATCCGCCCCGCCGCCGATCCCCGCCGAGTTGCTGGTCAAAGAGCAGTTGTTCAGGGTTCCCGAAGAAGCCCCGCCGCCGTAGTCACCAGCCGAGTTGCCGACCAAGACGCAGTTGTAGAGCGTGCCGGCGAAGACACCGCCGCCTGCGTCCGGAGCCGAGTTGCTCAGCAGGACGCAGTCGTAGAGCGTCCCGCTGGAAGCGCCGCCGCCGGCGTCGCCAGCCGAGTTGCCGACTAGGGCGCAGTTGGTAAGCACCGCTTTGCTTGAAGCACACCAAGCCCCGCCACCCTGTCGCTCGCGCTTCCAGTCGCCGGCAGTTCGCGTCGCGCCATTGGTCAAGGTGAATCCGGACAAACTGGCGCCGTCGGCCAGGTACACGCACCGTATGGCGCCATCGCCGTTTGTTGTGCCGGGCACCTGGTAGCCTTGGATCACCGTGAACTCCGGCCCGTTGACGCTCCGCACCGTCAGTGGCTTGGTCAAAGCCACGCGGTTGCTCATCCCATCCACCGCCCGCGCCCCGGCCTGATACACACCGTTGCTCACCCACACCAGTGCCCCGGGCAAGGTCGCTGCGTCCACCGCATCCTGGATGTTGCTGGCCGCCGTTACCCAGTTCGTGTATGGCGGCACCGGATTGCTACTATTCAGCGCCACATAATGTTCCTCTTGGGTCACATGCACCGTGACGGTGGCTGCCACGCCGGCCGGGAAGCTGTCGTTATAGGCCCGCAACTCCACCACGTAATCCCCCGCCGCCGCCCAGGCGTGCGAGGCCCAAGGCCGATTGCTCACCACGGTGCCATTGCCGAAGTCCCAACGCGACGCGCTCACCCGGCCCCCGATCACCCCCTGGAAATCCACGCCAAAGCCCACCGCCACGTTCGTATAAGCCGCCACTAGCGCCACGCTCAAGGCGCCGGTCACCGACCCCCTCCAATACTCGTCGCAGCCGATGGAGGGAGGATTGGCCCACGGTTCCCCATCCGTGTCCAGACCGCTGGCATAGGCGGCGCTGCCCCGGCCAATGCAGGGAGATCTGGCACTCAAATGCGAGGTGCTGGCCAGTTGCGGCTCCTCGACCAGGTTGCCCGGACCCGCCGGCAGCGGGGTGGTGCAACAATAGTTGAAAGTGCCGCTAGAGTAATTGTCGTCGCGGGGGCCGGCGCTGTTGTAATAGACGATGCTGTTGTTCACTGTGCAGTAAGAGATCCCTCCGCCTCCGGAGTCGGCTGAATTGCCCATGAGCGTGCAGTTGTTCAGCATGGCCGCGCACGCCCCGCCGCCTTGGTCTGCTGAATTGCCCGTAAGCGTGCAGTTGTTCAGCGTGGCAGATGGGACCCACATGTCCCCGAGCTTCCCCAACACCCCGCCGCCGTAGTGACCAGCCGAGTTGCCGTTAATTGTGCAGTTGTAGAGCGTCCCCCCACAGGCCCCGCCGCCTTTATCTGCTGAATTGCCCACGAGCGTGCAGTTGTTCAGCGTGGCTCCGTACGCCCCGCCGCCTTCGTCTGCTGAATTGCCCGTGAGTGTGCAGTTGTTTAGCGTGCCCCAGGCAGCCCCGCCGCCCCAACCGGCTGAATTGCCTGTGAGCACACAGTTGTTTAGCGTGCTCTCCGCGGCCCCGCCGCCTTGGAATGCTGAATTGCCCGTGAGCACACAGTTGTTCAACGTGCTATAGATGGCGCCGCCGGAGTCATAGGCTGAATTGCCCGTGAGCACGCTGTTGTTCAGCGTGCCAGCGTAAGCCCCGCCGCCAAGGTAACCGGCGGAATTGCCCGTGAGCACGCAGTTGGACACCACCGCGCTCAGCCCCTCGCACCGCACCCCGCCGCCGCATTGGTCGAAGTAGTTGTCTCCATTGTTGATCCGTGTTGCTCCGTTGGTCAGGGTGAAGCCTGCCAGCACGGCCCCGTTGGCCAGATAGGCGCACCGGATCGCACCGTCGCCATTGGTGGTGCCGGGCACCTGATAGCCTTGGATGATCGTGTTCGTCGGCCCATTGACGCTGCGCAATGTCAGCGGCTTGTCCACCGCCACGCGATTGGTCATAGTGCCAATCACCGCCCGCCCGCCGGTGGCATACACGCCGTTGGTCACCAACACCAACGCTCCAGGTATTGTTGCCGCATCCACCGCATCCTGAATGTTCGTGGCGGCCGTAGCCCAGGAAAGGTAAGGTGGCGATGGGTTGCCGCTGGCGGGCGCAACATAATGGACCGGCTGGGGTAGGACGTGGACCGTGAGGGTGGTGTTCACGCCTTCGGGGTGGCTTTCGTTGAACGCCCACAAGGCCACGACGTAATCCCCGGCTGCTGTCCAGGCGTGGGTAGTCCACGGCTGGTCGAGCGCGAAGTCACCGTCATCAAAGTCCCACACGCTGAGAGTGGGCCGCCCCTCGATCCAGGCCGTCAACTCCACAGGAAAGCCCACAGTCACGTTCGTATAGGCAGCATGGATACTCACGGCCAGCGGTCCCGTCAGCGCCCCGGCGCGGTACTCATCGCAACCCATGGACGGCGGATTGGCCCAAGGCTCGCCGTCAATGTCGAAGCCGGTGGCATAGGCCGCGTTGCCGGCACTGCGGCATCGGGAAAAGACGCTTAGATGCCAGGCGCTGGCCAGTTGCGGCTCTTCGTCAATGTTGCCCTGGCCCGCAGGTAGCGGCGTGGTGCAGCAATAGGTGAGGATGGAGTAATCGTCGTAATTGGCGCCCTCGAGGCGGGCGCTGTTGTAATAGACGATGCAGTTGGTCAGCGTGCATCCATTGGCCCCCCCGCCGTACCAATAGGCGGAATTACCCGTGAGCGTGCAGTCGTTCAGCGTGCTGTAATAGGCCCCGCCGCCGTACTCTGCTGAATTACCCGTGACCACGCAGTTGTTCAGTGTGCCCTCGGAGGCACCGGCGCCGTAACCGGCAGAATTGCCCGTGAGCGTGCAGTTGTTCAGCGTGGCACCGCAGGCCCCGCCGCCTAACTGGTAGGCTGAATTGCCCGCGATGACGCAGTTGGTCACGAAGGCGGTGGTGGATTCACACAAGACCCCACCGCCGCCAAACTCGCGCTCGTAAAAGTAATCCATATCAGCCAACCTGCGTGTAGCTCCGTTAGTCAAGGTGAAGCCAGACAGGCTGGCGCCGTCAGCCAGATACACGCACCGGATCGCGCCGTCGCCGTTGGTCGTGCCGGGCACTTGGTAGCCTTGAATCACCGTGACCTGCGGCCCGTTGACGCTCCGCAGCGTCAGCGGCTTTTCCACCGCCACGCGGTTGACCAAGAGGTTCGTCCCCACCACCCGGCCGCCGGTGGCGTAGAGGCCGTTGGTGACCACAATCTCATCGCCGGGGGAGGCGGCGTCCACAGCGTCCTGGATGGCCCGGGCAGCCGAGGCCCAGTTCTTGTAAGGCGGCGTGGGACTGGGGCTGCTGGCGTCCACATAGTGGGCGATGGGCACTCGATAGGTCCACAGTTCAAAGTTGTCGTAGGTGACCGTCGCCGCCGGGGCTGTGCCGTCGGTGTATTGAAACAGGCCAATGGCCGCGCCGGCGTAAGTGTACGGCGCGCCGCTCGATTCTGGGCCGAAGGCCAGGCGCATGCCGGAGAGAGCCTCGATGTCGGCCGTCGTGACCGTGGGGTCGGCGTTGGGCGTATCCACCACGCTGCGTTCGTACAGGACCACGGCTGGATTCTCCTTGTCCAGCACGCGTCCCGTGAGGATCACGTCCGATCTCGCCCGCGTCAGCGCGACGGCCAGGACCACGTTGCTATTTCGGATCGAGGCCTTTTCGAAAGAGTACGCGGGGTAAGGGTATTGCTCGTACTTGTCCAGCAGAACGAAATCGCGCCATTTGAAGAAGGCGTAACCGCCTGAGGGGGTGCCGACCACAAACTTGACGGCGTTGGTGGCGTTGTCGTCCAAATGGACCAAGTCCACCCGCCACTCCACCGTTTGGCCCTCGGCAATGGTCCGGTACGACGCGGACGTCGTTCCCAAGCAATAGGTGTAGTCGGTGTTGGTGGTGCGCTGCCCGGGCCAATACCCGCGCACCGTGAACTGCCGGTTGGATTCGATCAACACGCCAGACCCGGTTACCCCGACGGTGCTCCAGCCCGTCAGCCGGTTATCATCGAAATTGTCGAGTAACGCGCTGGCGGTCAGCGCTGCGAAGCTCATGACATACAAGTGGGCGGGCGTACTGATCCGCGCACCGGTGAGGTTGGTCACCACCGCACGATAATCCCACGCGTCCCAACTCTGCACGTTGGCCAGCGTCAGCACGGCGTTGGTACGGCCTGGGAGGTCGGAGAAACCGGCGCCGACGTTTCTCTGCCACTGATAGGCCAGCGGCTCCGTGCCCCGCGCACCAACGTTGAAGGTCACGGCTGTACCCGGGGCGACGGCCCTGGGGCTGGGCTGGTTGGTAATCACAAGCTGGCCGAAGCCAGTCCCGACGGTGGCCAGGAATATCCCGGCAATGAGTGAGTGAGATGTTGTTTTCATATAGAGGTTTCACTGTTGTTTCAGGCGGTAGAAGCCGTTGCTCAAGGACGGCGTCAGCGTTGCTCCGTAGTGCAGATTGGTATAATCAAGCACCCTGGCGTTCGGCACATCCTGCGAATGGGCGGGGTTCAAATCAGAGTCTTGCTGCAAGACGAAGGGGCTGGAAGGCACCAGCCAGGAGAGGCCAGGGCTGAAACCTGAAGGCTCAATGGAGAGCCGAGGGGAAGGAGGCTGCGGAGGGGCAAGGGCTGGAGGCTGAAGAGTTAACATGTAACCATCGCCCGATACCGCCACGATGTGGCTTCCATCCGCCGAAGTGGCAACGCCGTACCACCAAGTCGCAGCCGGTGTGTCGGTCCGAGTCCAAGTGGCGCCCGAATTCGTCGACGTGTAAATCCATGGATTTGGCGAACCAGCCCCCGCCACCAGCTTCGTGCCATCGGCTGAAGAGGCGATGCACCACCAATTCTCGTTCGGCGCGGTGGCCTGAGTCCAACTCAGTCCCGAGTCGCCAGAGGTATAGATTGGTCCGTACGACACCGCAGCGGCCAATTTCGTGCCATCCGCTGAAGAAGCGACAGCCGTCCAGTAGTTGCCAGGCACGCCGGACTGGGTCCAGCTCAGTCCCGAGTCGCCGGAGGTGTAAATCCAACCCGAGTCGACCCGAGCCGCAGCCAGGAGCTTCACCCCATCCGCGGAAGAGGCGACGGCTCCCCACCTATTTGTCGGCGCACTGGTTGGCCTCCAGTTCCTACCCGAGTCGCGGGAAGTGTAAATCATGCCGTTTCCAGCCGGACCTAGACCGGAGACAGCGACCAACTTGACACCATCCGCCGAGGAGGCGACCGACCTCCAACTGTTCCTAGGCGCGGTGGTCGGCATCCAAGTCACCCCCGAGTTGGTGGAGGAATAGATCAAGCCGTGACCATGAGCCGGGCGGTCCTCAATCCAACCCACGGCGACCAGTTTGTTCCCGTCGCCCGAAGAGGCGACCGCAGACCAACGGTCATTCGCCGTGGTGGTTCGAACCCATGCTGCGCCCGAGTCGCTGGAGGTGCAAATTACGTTACCCCGGGCAGGCGCCGCGACGAGTTTCGTGCCATCCGATGAGGAGGCTACGGATGCCCATGAATCGTGCTTGCGGGGCGCATCGCCTAATCGCCACGGGCCGGAGTAGGGCAGCGTGCAAATCCAGCCATAGGAGCTGGTCGCGAACACCCGGTAGCCATCTGCCGCAATGGCGACTGCGGCTGTCCAGACGCCGCTTGGGGTTGCAGTCCGGATCCAACTTGCTGCACAGTCGCTGGAAATGTAGATCGAGCCGTTTCCTTCTATCGCGGCCGCCACCAACCTCATGCCATCGGCTGACGAAGCGACGGCATGCCAATCGTTTCCTGGTGCCGTCGTGGCAGCCCATGTAGCGCCGGAGTTTGTTGAGGCGTAAATCAAACCCAGCATCTCTCCACCCGAGCCGTACCGGGCGCCCGCCACGGCCACCCATTTCCTGCCGTCTGCCGAAGAGGCAACGGAACGCCAATCGTTGGTCGGCGCACTGGTCCGCGTCCAGGTCGCGCCCGAATCCAGGGAGCAATAGATCAAACCGTCGCCAAAGTGACTGTCCACTTCCATCTGCTGGAGTCCGGCAAGAGCCATCAGCTTGGTTCCGTCCGCCGAAGAGGCGACGCAGGTCCAGTTGTTGCTCGGCGCACTGGTCCGCGTCCAGGTTGCGCCCGCATCCAGGGAGCTATAGATCGCGCCGTCGCCCATGTAAGACCAGTTAGTGCCGTTCCACTGACCGTGAGGGGCAGTCACCGCCACGAGTTTCGCGCCGTCCGCCGAAGAGGCCACGGAAGTCCAGTTATTACTTGGCGCGCTCGTTCGTGTCCAAGTCGCTCCCATATCGGACGAGGTGTAAATCGAAGCATCACTGAAGGGAGGGGTAGGATCGCTGTAGAAGAATGGTGCAGACACCGCCACCAACTTCATGCCATCGGCCGAGCAGGCGACAGCAGACCAATTGTTGGTCGGCGCGCTGGTTCGTATCCAGGTGGCCCCGGCATTGGTCGAAATGAAGATCGGACCGGCATAGCCGCCTAAATCGCTGTACGCCCGTGCTGCTGCCGCCACCAGTCTGGTGCCATCCGCTGAAGAGGCGAGAGCTTTCCAAGGCTGAGTCGGTGCGGTCGTCGTCGCCCAAGGTTGGGCGTACGTGAGATGCACGACGGTGACCAGGCCACCCAGTCCGGCGACCACGGCGGGTCTTTGCCGCATATACCAAGGTCGTTTCATATTGTTGGCTCCTTTGTCTTTGGCGAGCACCGGCAGTCCGCGGAGTACCGTGCCCCCGCACCGCCGGCGCTGAACTTCGAACTGCGGCTTTGCTTCCGATTCATGGATTCACGTTTTCCGTTCTTGTCGTTGATTGTGTTCGTTTTCATGGTTTGGCCTTTCGTCCTCCCTCCTTGGTCTTCTGTGAAAGCAGCCTTGTCATATTTCAGTTCCCCACGCCGACGCGGTAGAACAGCGGAGCCACGCTCGCTGCGTTCGTGTCGGTGTAAGTCGTCGTGCCGGGCTGGCCGGGGAGGTTAGTTCCCAGCGGGGTGAACGGCGAGGCGAGGTTCGTGCTCCGCTCCACGAAATAGCTCACGCCTGCCACGCTCTGCCAGGTGACGATCACGTTCGTACCCGCCGGCGTCGCTGAGAGCAGGCGCAACGCCGAGAGAGCGTTGGTGGGATCGGTCTGACATCGCCACTCCTGCCAGGTGTTCTGGCCGTCGTGGTCTGGATCGGCGTAGTCCACCGAGCCGTCTGTCGGCAGGCCGTATTGTTGGAGCCAGGCGTAGGAGATCATCGAGCCGGCGCCTTGATACTCATAGGCGCCGATGTCCACCGTACGGCTCACAATGCGCGGGTTGCCGTCGAGGTCTGTGGGGCCGGGGGCATAGGCATTGTTGCCGGCGTTGATGCAGGGGGAGTTGGATTGCAGGCGCAGGTCGCCGTTGGCGTAACCCACGAACAGC
>Ga0209777_10007610_pt1 | contig 11995 bp, 10 predicted proteins | sample FrelakmetHBP12HB_FD_187147 | JGI IMG/M metagenome (GOLD analysis project Ga0209777, IMG submission 187147) | Freshwater lake sediment microbial communities from the University of Notre Dame, USA, for methane emissions studies -HBP12 HB (SPAdes)... | ecosystem: Environmental > Aquatic >... | reverse complement strand
GAGATTCAATGACGATTGAACCAAAAGGGTAAGATCATTAAGCAAAATCTTGAAATAAAGAATATGGCTTGTTGAAAGCTGGTTTTTAGGAATCCTCTACCGAAAGATTAATTAGTTGTTGAATGTATTAATCTATTGGCAGATCAATATCATAGGAGATTCGAATACCCCTAAAAACCTGACATAAGCATAGTCGGTATCTGAATTGAGAGGATGATAAGAGGACTGACTAATATGCGTTGGTCGATGCATACCTATAATTATAAAAATTTGAAAAAAATATTTAACACTTAAAAAAACTCATATTTCCATTGTCGTTACCCAATAAGAACTGGACAAGTGGATAACGTCGAAATGGGCATCATGGGTAGACAAGGATGGTAGTAAAACTCATCGACATCCTCAAGTTGGCGAAGCTCATATATTCAAAGAAGGCGGGTATGATCAACATGGAGGTCTCAGTAATTATAAGTTCTTATTCATCAAAAAGATATAACGACCTAAAAAATATATTAGAAGCATTGAACAATCAAACCTATCAAAATAGGGAAGTAATTATCGTAATTGATGAAGACCATATGCTCTTAACAAAATTGGACAATTTTATAAATGAAAATAATTTTACCTGGGTTAAACTGGTCTTCAATCATAAGAACAGAGGACTGTCATTCAGCCGCAATTTAGGAATTGCGAAAAGTTCAGGAAAAGTCTATTCATTCATAGATGACGATGCTATTCCTACAGAAGGTTGGATAGAATCAATCATTTCTTCGTTTTATGACTCAAGCATCGGGGCTGTTACGGGCAATGTTTTCCCAATTTGGGAAGATCGATCCCTTGTCTGGTTTCCATTGGAATTGCATTGGATGATAAGTTGCTCGTATATTATGACTCCTACCGAAATTACGGAGGTCGAAAGGGGATTTGGAGTCAACATGTCATTCAGGAAAGAGGTCGTAGATCATGTAGGCCTTTTTAATACTCATCTAGGACTAAATAATGGAAGATGGCTGGGTGGAGAAGATACGGAAATGTTTCAAAGGACAAGGAGAGCTGGATGGAAGGTCTTGTTCAATCCTGCAGTAACGGTTCTGCATAAGGTGGATAAATCGCGATTAATTACAAGGAATTTGATCATGAGAGCTTATTCTGGTGGGGCATCGGTAGCTGCCTTAAAAAAATTAGGTGCAAATTCGATCAATCAATCTACAGAAACGCAATATTTGAGCAGGATCGTATTTGAATCTACTCCTCGCCTGATTCGAAATTTAAATTCAAAGAATTATTTAGTCGTAATTCATAAATTATTAATAATTTGGCTAGTAATTGCTGCTGAGATTGTCGGTTACTTTTATGTCTTATATATTAAAGGTGATAATATTGATTAGAAAAAGAATAAATATACTATTATTTGTCTGTATAATTATAAATGTTATCCTATTTTGTGTTTTGATCAAATTTAGTAATTCTGACTATTATCACCCTACATCTCTTTACTTAGGTGTCCTGAAAGAGCTTCCCCTGTTGTATTGGATGGGGGCACTCTCATCCATATTTTTTTTATTATTATTATCCTATTTTCGTCCTATTAATCGCATCTATTATTATTTGGCATTTTTTTATATGTATATTTATTATTTTCTTCTCCCAATTTTGAACATTCAATTGCCTCTTGTCGGTTCGAGTTATTACCCATTTTCACTCGTAAAGTTAATAATTCAAACTGGCAGTATGCCTACAACGGAAAGCATTCCGGTTACTTCCTATAATTTATGGCCTTCTTTTCATTTTTTGAATTCTTTTATAATCCTTCTGACAGGTTCATCAATAGCGGAAGCTGTTAATATATCTAGATATATGATCATATTGCTAATTTTTTTCTCTATTATTTTCTTTGCAACTTACATTTCAAAATTTGAAAACTCTCATTTGTTGAAATTTTTGTTAATAGGTACGACTACTCTTTCAGGGACATTTTTATTTTTTTTAAATTATGTTCCGCAATCTCTTGCTTACTGTCAATATCTATTTTTGATAGCAATTACTCTTTCGGATCGCAATAAGAATAAGAATGCGCCAGAGATGGCTTTGTTATTTGTGATTTTCTCTATCTCGCTCATAATCACCCATTTTCTTTCATCTCTATTTATACTACTGGGTATCCTTGTAAGCAATTTTGATAGAGCTCTTAGAAAGGGTCCCTCAATCCTTTTCGCTATTATGTTCTTATCATGGTGTGTGATTCACTCATCATTATTTTTTAGAATAGGAATAAATTCGCTAATAAGACAGCTTAATAATTTTGATAGCTCAACTATTGTTGCAAAATTTTCGCCTATAACAGTCTATAAATATCAAACTCTTCATTTATCATATCTATATATAATCACTTTATGTATTCTGATTCTTATGGCATTAATAGTGAGTATTAAAAATGATAACATACGAAGATGCTATAGGCCCATTCTTTTTAGTTTTGGACTTCTACCCATGATATTAATGAAATACTCTGTCGGTGCATCAGAAAGCGGTATCGAGATGATAGATAGAGTTTTCTTGCTTGGTACTCCTATTATGTCCATTTTAATTTTCAATTTTAGCACATTAATAAAAGAATATGACAAAGTGTCAATATTCAATAGTAACCGGTTTCAATTATGTGTGGTCATTTTAGTTATTATTTTGATATCAACATCATTATTCATTAGATATCCTAGGACCTCTTTCGATCAAATTAATCCAAGTGATCTAGCAGGGGCGCGTTTTCTATCTGATAAGATGTCCCAAGAAGATACGTATTCTTTGAGAAATTCCCAGCTATTATGGTTTTTCGAGCTTCCCTATTTTCCAAATAAATATACAAACAATTTTGATCTATATGATCTCACCGCTGAAAAATTTAATGAAACTGTTCACAAAGTTACGTTTATAGAAGTAAGAAGCACCGATTTTTATGAATATATATTCAATTATAATATAGGTTACTATTCATTTATCAAATATATAAACCTGAGGAATAACATATATAACAATACTAATTCAAAATTATATTTTTAAAGGCTGATGTTGATGAATACGATCTATCTTTATTGTCCTAAAGGGACGACTTCCCCTTATAATGTTGGCAGAAAAATATGCAGTCTGGCCATGGAATATCCCGAACCATTTGATTTCGTATTTCTTGAACAAAACAGGAAAAATATATGTCGAGGTCTGGATCTTCGTAAGAGGAGGGCTTTGTTTCACTTGCCCGTACAACCCTGGATAAGTCTTCGACCATATTGGCGGTGTTTAAATTTTTTTAGATCAAAAGGGATACCTATAGTTGCTAATATTCATGGGGATTATGTCAATGAGCCTATTGATTCATTTATGGATAGGGATCTAGTACACGGACTCTTGTTAGCGCCTTCTGCATTAGCATCAAGATTTATACTAAAATTGCCTCGATATTTGATTGTAAATTCATTATTCATGAAAAAACGAATAGTTGAGACATTTGGAGTTGATGAAGAGCTTATTTTCGTAATTCCGAATGGAATTGATGTTCCTAACGATTTAAGAATTGATGAACTTCGCGATTATTCAAATGTCCATAGCTCGAATAAAATAGTAATTTTTTCCCACGGTACATTAACACGAGGAAAGGGTTACTTTGAATTGATCAGAGCCATTGCCTCGATTAAGAGAGATGATTTTATATTATACATTAGTGGATATGGTCCTATGAAGGATAAGTTGGAAAAATTGATACATGATTTGAATATCGCAGACAAAGTCATCCTTCTAGGATATACACCCTTTAATGATATTATGGGTTATTTATCTAAAGCTGATATCTGTATTTATCCATCGAAATTTGATACATTCAATATTGCATCACTTGAAAGTATGCTATATTCAAAAGGGACTGTCTTAATTTCAAGCCAATGCGGAATCAAAGAGTTTCTTCCGTATAATTTAGAAAACAATATATTTGAACCAGAATGTGAAATTATTGCCGATAGATTAATGAAAGCAATGAATGATTTCCATGGAGTGGAGAACCTCGTCAAAAGCCAAAAAGATTTTGCGAATTCATTGAATTGGAAGAATATATGGATTTTTTATAAAAATATATACCAATCTATATTCGATAAAATGGGGTAAAACTATGAAGATTCTAATGTCAGAAGGCGAACTGAGGAATTCGGTCGCAAAACTTGAAATAGCCAATTACCTTAGCAAAAATTACGACCTTGTAGTAACTACCTTTTCTCATCCAAATCTAATAAATAAATACACTAAGCCCCTAAAGAATGTTAAATTGTATTATATACCATCTTTGCTGGGCCATTTATCCTACGATGAAAATGAGATAGATGAATGTGAGAGAAATTTGGGGATGCCAATAAACAAAATTTTTTTCAATGATTTAGAACTATATCATAGATATATTGAAGATAAACAATCTGCATTAAAATTCTTGTGCCAATATGTTAAAATAATGGAAAAAATTGTGGAGACTGAAAATATCAATTGCTTCTTTAGTCTTTGTGAGGATCGAATTTATGATCTAATTCCTTATCTAATAATAAAGAAGCTAAAAGGAATTAATTTAATGCTTAGAATGGCGCCTTACTATGGAATAACAGCTACTAGAGACTGGATGGGCAGATACACAGAACTTGGCAAAAAGATCTTCCCTCTAGATGATAAGAAAATTCTGTCTTATTTGTCAAGTGTCAGGACCAGTCATAATTACAGCAAGGAAAGCTTGGACACCGAAGCATCAACTCCAGTTCATAAATATATGAAAAATATTTTAAATTATGTGATGGATACAGCTTGGGACAGGCGTAATCCCTGGAGATTGACTCGGTTCAACGATAACTTTTCAAGAATGGGTAGAATCATCAATAGGAATTTCAGAAGATTCAATTATAGAGAATTGCCTAAACAACAATTTCTTTTCTTTCCTCTTCATTATATTGATGATGCTCAAATTCGTCTAAAGGCTCCTGAATATTATAATCAATTTGAATTAGTAAAGGTCATTTCATTGAGTTTGCCTCAGAATTATCAATTAGTTGTAAAGCCTCATCCATTTTATAGTGGAGGGTATGGCGTGGACAAATTGAGGGAGGTTTCTAAATTGAAAAATGTGTCAGTGGTAAACCCATTATTATCCTCACGATTGATAATTGAAAAGGCTTCTGCCATAATAACTATAAATTCAACTGTTGGATATGAGAGTTTGATATTAGGAAAGCCAGTTTTTTGTTTATCGGAACCATTTTATATTGATTTTGCTGGTGTCAGAAAGATATCCTTCTCATCTTTCGAAAAAAATAGCCTTTGGCAGATATTGAACCCTGATACTTTCGATGAACTTAGAGATGAAATTAAAAAGAATCTCCAAGGGGATGTGCAAAGCCTATTAGAATCGTCTGTGGAGGGAGGAATAATGGCTGGAGACTATTTGACAGAAAGGAACCTATCCTGCATAAGTCTTTTGTTAGACGCAATCTTGAAACAATAGGCTAAAAAAATATAATTGATAATTACGAGCCATCCTTACTATTGCATCCAATCATTCGCTTATTATCTACGTCTTTGGGTTATTGGCCAATCTCAGGCCCTTTAAATCCCCTAATGAGATCTCAATGTCTCGCGCTAGGCTACTCCTTCGCTGGATCTTAGAGCCGTGGAGTTATAACCAATTGCGATGAGTACTGTCTGTCACAAGAACATAAGCCGCTTTAAGGACGGTTTCAATTATTGCAAATGGCCTTTCGTCTGCTGCTCTTACTATTGATTTTTGATCGAATTATATATCTTATCTTCTACTGGTTAGTTTTACAGAATTATTGGGTTTACCCATGCAACGAAGGTGAGTATATGAAGTCAAAGAATTCGGGACTCTAAAATCTCATAAGAGCAACCGATAATTATCAATACTTAATCAGATAATACTAAAAGTCTATTAATGGAGGATAAATAATGTTGGTTAAAAATCCAAACTCTAAAAGAGAGAATGCGTTTCGTAGCATATATGATGACGTAGGATTTCAACTGGTTTGTCAAAGAAAGGATAATTTGCCAAATTTCCCCTATATTGTTGATGTCGAACTCACAAATCATTGTAATTTAAAGTGTATTTTCTGTGCTGGGCAAAACGCCATGACTAGGGAAAAGGGCTTTATATCTGAAAAATTGCTGATGAAGGCGGTAGATGAATGTTCGCTATTCAATACCCCAATTAGATTCATTAGATGGGGCGAACCATTCTTGCATCCAAAGATAATCAGTTTCATTGAATATGTTAAATCTAGAGGTCTACTTCTCCACATAACTAACAACGGCCAAATTATGAAAGAGAATCATATGAAGGCTTTGGTCGAACACAAGGTTGATTCCATAATCTTTTCATTCCAGGGAGCTACGAAAGATCGATATGAATTAATGCGAAATAATGAGAATTATAATATATTATGTAAAAATATTTTAAAATTAATTGATATAAGAGGAGATAAGGAAAAACCGTTTATTCAGATCTCTTGCACTATGACTGACGAAAGTAAAGAGGAAATAAAAGATTTTGTGAATTATTGGCAAAATATAGTTGATTTTATTGGAATTGGGAAGACGAACCTCTCCAGGTTACATGCATTAAAACCGGAATTGTTTATAGCTAGTAACGGACTTATGAATTTGATTAACAAAGAAACGATTAAGAAGGCCTATAGACCGTGTGATGAGGTTTATCAGAAATTAAGTGTCGATTGGGACGGGAAGGTTACCTGTTGTTGCGATGATTTTGATAACTTTCTTACTATAGGAGACCTAAATAAGTCGACGATCTTTGATATTTGGAATAACAATAGAAAGTTGAATATTTTTCGAGAACTTCTCGACGACAATATGCAAAGAAGCTTATCTCTCTGCAATACTTGTTATCACACCTATGAGGAATTCTAACAGAAATATTTAGATTGAGAAAAAGAGAACATGAACTTCACCCACATCAGATCGAATTGCAAAGCAATCGCAGGGCTGGCCAGCGACCCCCTATACAGGACCTCTTTCTTCATGGCCTTTGCCAATGTTTTCAGTGCAGCCTGCGGCTTCTTCTTCTGGATGATCGCAGCCCGGCTGTACACAATCGAGCAGGTGGGGCTAGCCACGGCCCTTATCTCTGCGATAGGGCTTGTCATCCTGTTCTCGGAGCTAGGCTTTAACTTCTCGGTCATCCGTTTCTTTCCTTCAGAGGATAAGGGAAGGGTCATTAGCACGACCCTGATCGTGACCACTGTAGCCTGCATAATGGCCGGGGCAATATACATCATGCTTGTCGACCTAGTAGCACCTTCCATGCTATTCCTGAGGGAGCCAAGATACGCACTGGCCTTCATGCTTATAGGGGCTCTGACCTCCCTGGCTACAGTGACCGGAATCTGCTTCGTAGCAGACAGGAAGGCGGACCACTACTTTCTGCAAAACCTCTTCATGGCGCTTCGAATTCCAGCCCTCGTGCCCTTGACCTTCCTTGGGGTCTTCGGAATTTTCGGATCCGTTGGCCTAGGATATCTTGTCACCTCCCTCTTTGGCCTGGTTGCACTTCAGAGGAGCGTCTACGCCATTGAGCCTCACGTGGATTGGGACTTCATACGCAAGTCTTTTTGGTTTTCCGCCTGGAACTACATATCGAGCAATCTTTCTGTGGCGCCTACACTGATCATCCCTATAATGGTGATGAATATGTTAGGGGAAGCGGAGGCTGCCAGGTACTATATAGCCTTCACCTTGGGCAACCTGGTGCTGATCATCCCGAGCTCCCTCGGGACCTCGCTCTTCGTGGAGGGCAGCCACGGGGAGGGGCTAAAGAAAAGCGTCCTCCGGGCGGGAGGCGCAAGCTTCGTCCTCCTGGTGCCCGCGGTATTAGTGCTCTTTATATTCGGGGACCGGTTGCTGGGATTGCTAAATAGAGAGTACTTGCAGGCCTTTAGTCTTTTGAGGATCATCGCCCTCTCAAGCTTTCTTGTAGCAGTTTATTCCCTGTTTTCTGCCATCCAGAACGTAAGAATGAGGGTCGAGAGCATAGTATGGGTAAACGCTCTCAGGTGCATTCTGCTGCTTGGACTCAGCTATCTTCTGATGCAGCGGTACGGAATCCTTGGGGCTGGATACGCGTGGATGGTGACCTACGGAGTGATTGTGTTGCAGATGGGACTGGTGGCGTGGAGGGAGAAGTGGATATAACGCGATTCTCTGTCAGAATTCGTCTTTGTCCGCACAACCTGATTTTGTAATCAAGAACCAAGTCTCTATGCGAAGGCTTAATAACATGTCATCTAACTATAGGCAAAGCTATTATCTGATTACTTACTAATTACTACGAAGAAGAATACTAAAAAATTATTGGGATGATACAATGTTTAAGACTTGGTTATTGTCGTTTATTCAATCAGTTGTTTTCTATTTCATGTCAGGTCTATATTTTGGCTTTGCAATATATTTACCATATGACTATGCCCCTTTCCGCTCATTCAATTTAGTTTTCGGTAAAATCCGTTACATTTTATGCAGAAGAATATTTGTGAAATGTGGAAAGAACGTTTCTATAGAACGAATGGTCAAATTTCCTTATAGAAATCAAATTTATATAGGAGATAACTCAGACCTCGGAAGAAATACATATATTTCTGGAGGTAGGATTTTTATTGGCAAAAATGTCCTTTTAGCTCCAAATGTTGCTATATATCGAAGAAACCATATTTTTAATCGAACTGATATTCCAATACGTAAGCAAGGATTAAGTAGCTATGAGCCTTTGGAAATCGGTGATGATGTCTGGATAGGATTTAGTGCTATTATTCTTCGAGGATGCCATAGAATTGGAAAAGGCGCGATTGTGGGTGCTGGGGCAGTCGTCACGAAAGATGTTCCAGATTATGCGATCGTAGGAGGCAATCCTGCAAGAGTAATCAAAATGAGATCTAACGATAATACTGGAAACTGCTTGTAAATCTGTGCGGAACTTCAGAGGCAATTAGCGGCCAAGGAATCATAGGTTTGAAAAGGAACTGTTCTAGATGCTACATCATCGAGACAGATTCGGGATCGCCCAAGACGTCACGCGGTTGAGATGCTAAAACCTGCGACAGCAAGGTGGAATCTGAGCTAAGAAGTGTAAGTAGACTCATTTCGGTTAAATAAAGACGAAATTGAGGTCATAGTTGATGGAGGATACTTTGGGCGCAGAGGCAAAAGGTGAGGATTTCAATTCGACAAAAAGAACCCAATCAATTAATAAGAAAATTGGTATTGTTGGGAGAGAGCCGCCCGCTATAGCAAGAAGAGTCTTTGAAGCTGGAAGAGTATCAATCACTTGAGTCAGAAGGGTTCATGTTAATATGATGGGTATAGCCTTTGCTACAAATTCGTATCATGTTTGCACTCTGAAAATTGCCAAGGTATTCCAAAATCGAAAAGGACGCCAAATCATTGTCAGAGTTAAAGTTCTGCGAATCTTTATACTAGACTCTTTCGCATTAGAAATAGGCATGTAGAGTCCCGAAATCTTAGCATTTATATACTCGCCCACTCCGATATGTTATGGGCAAAGGCAGAAGAAACAAGGTTTTAAAGCTGACTCCTGCCAAAGTCAAATACATAATTCGAGCTAAAAGTGATAACATTAGCTCCAGAATCATAGCGATCGAGATGAAGGTCAGCATCCGAACAGTTAATAGAGTCTGGGGACATTGGATGAAAACAAAGCGTCATTGACACTAGGAAAATTCGGACGTTCCAGGACCTATCTGAACGACCAAGACCGCCTCCTTGTCCTAAAATATCGCTGATTAGCATCAGCGAGAGCTTCGACAGAGTCGAAGCATCCACAAAGAGCAAAAATGTGGTGCAAGACGTCTTGAGAAAATAATCGAGCATAAATACGGTAGGCATATTCCTCACAATTCCATTCACCAGATCCTTCTCGAAAACGATCTAGCCCATGAGGATAAGAAAAGGAAGAAGCGCAGAAAGCCCTGGATCAGATACGAACGGAAGCACAGCTTGTCAGCCGTTCATCTTGATTGGCATACCAGCAGAATCAATGGTAAAGAGGTCTGTGTTGTTCTGATGATAGTTCGCGATTTATTCTTGCAGGCGGTGAATTTGCAACTGCGACTGGCGATGCAAGTATCGGTTTAGTTAGAAAGGTGCTGGACGATTTTGGAGAGGTTAGAAAGATAAGAGAGGTCATAACTGATCATGGATCTCAATTTTTCGCAAACAAGACAGATAGAGAGGGTAAATCTGAGAGCGCATTCGATGCTTTTCTCGCCAAAAATAATATCAAACATATCTTGGTCCAGAGTTAAGCATCCTCAGACCAATGGAAAAATTGAGAAATGGTATCATACCTACGAGAAAAGTGGAAAACTATTTGATTATTTTGACAAATTCTTGGATTGGTACAATTCGACTCGCTATCACGAGAGTCTCGATGAGAAACACTATCTACAGACCCCAGAAGATGCCTTTTGGTCAAGAATGCCTGATGAGTGCAAGCTAAACCAATTCCTTTTGAGGATGGAGAGAGATTTTAATGCTACAAAATAGATTTAAAAGTGATGGCGCGGTATTTAAATGCCCAACATTCGGGACTATACACATTAGAAATAGGGTACGTGTTTAGCTCCGGCTTAAATTTCTAAAATTTCCACGAGAATTCATCTAGACCAGAAAAATTAAGTAATATAATAGCAATATTCTTTAATTAGGAGTATGGACGAGGGAGAAATTAACAGGCAACTTCGTGAGCTTGTTGAACAATTAAAGCGTGAGAATGAGCTGCTTAAGGCAAAAGTTATCGAACTTGAAGCCCGACTAGCCCAATATGAGAATGCACATACTCCACCGAGTCTAAGACGTGGCCGCAATCGCAAAAAGTATCCGGAACAGGACATCAAGGGAAAGCCCGGTCAAAAAAACGGACATAAAGGCGTAACGAGACCTTACGCCACTCCTGATAGGCAAGTGGATGTCACAATGGATCGGTGCCCAGACTGCGGTTCAGAACTTGGTCTTCCTTTTAGAATCGATTCGAAGATCATTGAGGAAATTCCTGAACCTCAGCCCATTATTGTTACTGAATACAAGATTTCCCATTACATATGCCCCTGCTGCCGGAAAAACGTTGTGGCAAAAGACGCGGGTTGCCCAAATAAAGGCAAATTCGGAAACAAAGTGATTGCTCTGACCACACTTCTCAAGTATGAGGATAGACTACCTCACAGAAAAATCCACAATACACTCGAGAGAGTGCATGGATTGAAAATAAGTCCTGCTACGATACTCGATTTAACCCGTCGTGCTGCCGATGCAGTTAGATCGGAATATGATGCGATCCTAAACAAGATTCGTGGTGCTCCTATTCTGTATGTAGATGAAACTTCAATCCGCGTCCAGGGAGAAATTCATTGGATCTGGACATTTACTACACCATCTGAGACTTTTTTCGTGATTCGGAAGAGTCGAGGCATGAGAGTTCTAACGGAAGTTTTGACGCGAAGATTCAGAGGCATAATCGTGTGTGATGGGTGGAAATCATATGCCAAATTCACAAAACGCTTGCAGCGGTGTTGGGCACATCTACTCCGAGAATCGAAAGACATCGCTGAGAAGTTCCAGGAAGCTATTCCATTGCATAAGGCGCTCAAAGAACTTTACGAGTTACTAACCAAAGCTCTGGAAAACGATCCTCCGCCAGATATCAGAAAGACTTTATGGCAATTGGCGCGTGAAGCGCTCCGGCTTTGGACCCTGAAAGAGTACGCTTTCGAGAAAGTCAGGAAATTCATTGGGAAAATCAACAACGGGTTTGACTACTGGTTCACGTTTATCATCTATCCTGGTTTAGAGCCGACAAATAATAGGGCAGAGAGAGCATTGCGACCACATGTGGTTCTAAGAAAGATCTTGGGCACGCTTCGCAATGATAAAGGAA
>Ga0209777_10007609_pt1 | contig 11995 bp, 13 predicted proteins | sample FrelakmetHBP12HB_FD_187147 | JGI IMG/M metagenome (GOLD analysis project Ga0209777, IMG submission 187147) | Freshwater lake sediment microbial communities from the University of Notre Dame, USA, for methane emissions studies -HBP12 HB (SPAdes)... | ecosystem: Environmental > Aquatic >... | reverse complement strand
GATCTCGCCGCGCCAGTCCGCTTGTACATCTGACAAGGTAATGATGACCGGCTTGCCACGGCCGCGGATGATATCGATGTCCGAGACGACCTTCTTCTCATCGAGCGGGGCGCGGTCGACACAAACGATGTAGTCCGTCTTATCCATTGTTCCCAGTATGACAATGACCTGCCCCTCGGGACGGATGTCCGTGATCGAAAAACCGATAGCCCCTAGGAGCTCTTTGACGAACCTTCCAAAGTAACCGGGGTCCATGGCCCGGATTGTCCGGACGATCTCGTCCTGGTCCATCGTCTTTTGCTCCCCGCCCGTAACTTACACGAAGGCTCTTGAACATTCTATGAATAGTATTATGATTATAATAATTATCACATGGTATGCCCTCGAAACCAACAAATACCAACGAGCGCATTTTCACCGGACATGCCTCCCCTGGTGAACCTTCGGACCCCGACCAAGGACGACATACCCGCCCTTGCCAAGGCCTTCCAGTTTGCCTTCTCGGACTATTTCATCCCCATGGACTTTGACGAGGCCCACCTTCGTGAGTTCCTCTACGTCAACGATATCGACCTTGGTCTTAGCTTTCTTGTCGAGACCCCCGGGGGCCAGCCTGTCGGTCAGGCCCTATCTGGCCGGCGAGGCGAACTAGGCTGGATCGGCGGCGTCGGACTGCACCCCGAGTACCGCGGCAAGGGCATCGCCCGGGACCTCGTGAAGCGGCAGCTCAGGGCCTTCCGTGACGGTGGCGTCCAGGAGGTCACTTTGGAGGTCCTGTCGCAGAACGAGCGGGCCAAGAAGCTCTACGACGGCATGGGCTTCGAAACGGTCCGGGACCTCCATTACTTCAGGCACATGAGGCCTGAGCCCGAAAGTTCGACGCCTCCTGAGGACCTGCGCTTCGAGGAGGCGCCGGTGGAACAGGTCCTCGAGATGTACACTCCCGACCATCCGTGGCAGACGATGAAGCAGAGCCTCTTGAAGGGCACGGACCTCAAGGCCTTCCTGAGCTTCAAGGTCGAGGAGGGTTCCTATTCGGAGGACCTGGGCATCGAGATGCCGGACATCCCAAAGCTCCCTGACCAGATGCTTGCCCCCCAGGGTCCCGAGCTCGAGGGCTATTGCATCTATCGAGCCTTTGAGAAAGGGATGATGATCGTGGACCTGTACTCGGCCTCCAACGCCCGGGAACTTGTCCTTCAGCTCCTCCGCCTGTCCGAGGGAAAGGCCCTCTATGCTCATCACGTCTTCGACGAAGCCTGCGTCGCTGCCTACGAGGACCTTGGTTTCGAAAGGTACCTTCTCCAGCATGAACTGTCAAAGATGGTGCTGACGCATTTTTAAAAAAGACGATATCAATCGAGGAAGCCTAGCGCATCCTCTATCCTGCCGAGCTCTATGCCGGTCGACAGGCTGCCCGCGATGGCCCCCTTGGTGTTGGCCACGACGGAGGCCCCCACCATTGCCGACCCATAGTTGGCGGTCCCTATCTGGACGTTCACCTTGAAAAGGTCCCGAAGCACGGCAAGCTCCTCCTCGGTGGCCTTGGGGTGGCACATGACGCCTGTATTGACCGCAATGGCGGCGGACCCGACGGTCCGAACGCCACCGATGGTCCCCTTAAGGACCTCGACGCCCAAAGCATCTGAGATCTTCGTGACCATCTTGTTCGAGAACCCGGGATTGACCAGGGCCCCTTTGTCGTTGCATAGGATGTTGTTGCCGGCCGCGTTGAGACCGTCAGGTGTCATGACGATATTGTGGTCCTTGGCGATCTCTTTGTACTCGGACTTGTCGGCAAGGCTTGTCATCACGAGACCTTTCGAGTTCATGCAGGTGAGCGCGCCTATCAGGGGCGATCCGCCTAAGGTCATCATGATGGGCCTGACCTTAAGGACCTCCACGATGCGCTGGACCATTTCCTTATCGAGGGCCAGAGGAAGCAAGACGATGTCCTCGTTGGCGCAGCAGTAGATCCCCACGAAGGGACCCCCCGAAATGTTGAACTGCTCCACCGTCATGCTGTCTCACCTCTTTTCTCGTTATCAGGACCTAGTCTTTAGAACACTTACCTTCTTTCCAGTGACTGAATTGAAAATGTAAATAGAAAAAGTTCTGGTCGCGATCCTATTCTTCCGGAAGGTCCACTTCGACGGTCTGGTCGTCCCACTTGATGACCCGGACCTTGATGGACTTCGGGGGCTTTCTGACGGAGCGGTGCCAGATGAGCATGTTGAGCTCTCGATCGATCCAAATGTCCTTTGGCGTCGTGTGAGTGTGCTGAGCGACGAAGTTCTTTACGTGCTTCACGGCGGCCGGGGTCCTCTGGACCGTAGGCTTGTCGAAGATGGCCCGCATCGGGATGGTCATGACCCGCTCGAACAGTACTTCTTTTTTCTCGTCTGCCATTGTTCCTCATCTCCTCGTCGAAAGCTCACTTCTTCAGGCGGCCCTTCCTCCAGTGGTGCCTCTGCGGGTGGTGGGTGAACCTGCGGTTGGTCTTCATCATGACCCAGGCGGGTACCCTCCGGTTGGTCTTCGTGACCTTCATGAGCCTCGTCTTCTTCGCGAATCCCTTCACCCGTGCCATCTTGTTACTCTCCTTTTTGTCGTGATCAGTGATGTGAGTCTCTTCCCCGGCGGATTATCTTGATGTCGTGCTTTTTAGGCATCATCTTCGCCAGGAGGTTCTTCATTGTCTCATCGTCTATCTTTTGGCTCAGCCGGCCCGAGGAGGCCAGCATGACCAGCTCCCTTTCTATCTCGGCGACGACCTCCGGATAGGCGGTCTTGACCCGGCCCAGCCTCTCGCGGGCATCTGGGGTCATGATCCCTCTGAGGATCGCTTGCTTCTGGGACTCCATGGCCTGCTGTTGTTCCTGGACCTGGACCATCTGAGATTGCTGCGCCTGCATCTCCAGGAGCTTTCTCTTGCGGAGCTCCGCCAGCTCGTCATCGTCCTCTGGCATCTTGGAACCCCTTGTGATCTCCATCGAGCCTTAGCTCAGTACTTCATTATCTCTGGGTTGGTCTTGCCGATCTCCATCTTCACTTCATGGGCGATGTGATCGAGGAACTTTCGGCCCTCGGGAGTGACAACGCGGCCCTTCTTTTCGATGGTCTGGACCAGCTTGGCCTTCTCGAGCTGCTTCAAGGAGTTCCTTATGATGGAGCCAGAGCCTTGTACGGCCCTGTCGGGCTTGGAGCCACGGTCAGCAGCGCCGCCGAAGTCGGCAGCTAGCCTCTCGGTGCCCACGGGCCCGTTGATGTAGACCTTCCTCAGAACGGCGGCAACGCGAACGTGCCACCAGTCCTTCTGCAGGGGCGGCCTCTCGGTGTGCCTTCCGGTCTTGACGAAGTTCGCCCAGGCCGGGGGCTGGATTTCCTTGATCTCCTTGAGCTTCTCGGCCGCTCTCTTTATTAGCATGTCCGGTGGGACGTCGTACGGCGTTGTCATCGTTTCACCTTACGTATAGATTTAGTGGGGTTTCCCCTATACCTTAAACTATATATTAAGGTTTTTGGTCGCGCTTCCGTCGATGAGGCACGAAAGGGCCACTCCTGTCTGGTGGGCAGAGGTCCAATGTTATTAATATAATATGGTAAGGCGATACCTCCACTGACACAGGTTGGGATGAAGATGCCTTCCAAGAAGAAGAGTCAAAGAAATCCTCTTTTTCAGCCCATACTGATAGGAAACGTGACCATCAAGAACCGATTTGTCCGGAGCGCCACTCACGAATGGCTCTGTGATGAGGACGGTACCCCCACGCCTCAGCTTGGCGGTATCTACGAGACCCTGGCTAAGGGTGGTGTAGGCCTCATAGTCACAGGATACGCCTACGTCAATCCCAAGGGTAAGGCCTCCAGGGGCCAGAATGCGATGTACAAGGACGACCTCATCGAGCCGTACAGCCACATCGTCGACCGGGTCCACCGCCACGGCGCGAAGATCTTCATGCAGCTGGTCCACGGTGGCAGGCAGGCCGAGGCGGGCGGCGCCAGGTTCGGAGAGACCATCGCGCCCTCGGCCGTACCTGATGTCGTCAACGACCTTACCCCCCGCGAGATGGAAGTCGATGACATCCTAGCCACGATAATGGACTTCGTGTTGGCCGCACGCCGGGCCAAGGCAGCGGGCTTTGACGGTGTCCAGCTCCATATCGCACACGGGTTCTTGCTGAGCAGCTTCATCTCTCCTTACACGAACAGGCGCAAGGACGAGTGGGGCGGCTCTGTCGAGAACCGGGCACGGATAATCGTCGAGATACTCCGCAGTATAAACGACAAGGTCGGAGCGGATTTCCCAGTCATCGCGAAGATGAACGGGACCGACGGCTTTGCCCAGGAAGGCAAGGGTCTTCAGATCTCCGATGCCGCCGACATCGCAAAGGTCCTCGCGGCCGAGGGCCTCAAGGCCATTGAGGTCAGCGCCGGCATAGGGGAAGCTGAGCTCAAGTCCTCCAAGACCGGCAATTTCGACGGAGAATCGGAAGGATACCTTTTGGACCTTGCGGTTCGCGTCAAGGCCGAGGTCGACATCCCAGTAATTTCCGTCGGCGGTTTCCGAACGAAGGCCGTCATGGAGGCGGCCCTCAAGGACGGCAAGTGCGACATGATCGCAATGAGCCGGCCTCTGATCAGAGAACCAGACCTCGTCGAGAAGTTCAGGACCGGCAAGGCCAATAGGGCCGAGTGCATCTCCTGCAACAAGTGCTTCGACGAAACCGGCGTCAAATGCAATTACAAACCAAAGGTAAATACCAAGGAACTGCCAGTTCCGATGAAGTCCTCTCTGGCACTGATAGAAGGCGGTAAGGAGATGTCCTTACCAATGATGCAGACCTCAGGCCCGGGCGTAATGCCAGACACCGCTAAGGCCAGGTCCTCGCGCTCATCTCGGAAAGGAAGAAAGACAAAAAGGAGGAATGTTATGGCAATGAAGAAACCCCTGAAGAAGCTAGTCAAACGTGTGAAGAAGCTGAAAGCCAAGAAGCCCATCCGGAAATTCATCGCTAAAAAGCCGATCAGGAAGGCATTAAAGAAGCGAATGAAGAAGAAGTAAGGGCCAAAAAATATTAGTGTGGGCCCTCCAATATTGGGGGGCCCGGCCAAAACTCAACCGGGTACGGACGTGATGATAGATGCCCGAAGGTTTTTGCGAGCAGTGCAATGGCAAGTGCTGCACCGAGTTCACGGTCTATATCACTCACGCTGACGCCAAGCGCCTGATGGACCATCTTAAAAAACCTGCCGACGCCTTCATCACCGGATATGCCGACGATGGCCGGTGCACCCACCCACTCATCAAGCTGGCCGAGTACGAAGTCCGCATCGGGCTGTCCTATGTCGATAGGAAATGCTGTCTGCTAAATGTCGAGGGCGACAGGCGCCGGTGCACGGTCCAGCCGGCCAAGCCCATGGTCTGCAGGACCTATCCTTTCTCGATATCCTCCGAAGGCAAGCTCGTCCATGTCGAGCCCTACAAGTGCCCGGGGCCGATCTGGCCTCCGGACCAGGCCGGGGTCGACAAGTCCGTCTCCGAGGTAAAGCAGCTAAAAAAGGAATACAAGGAATACGCGGCCCTGGTGGACCAGTGGAACGCGCAACCGAAGGAGAAGCGCGCAAGCCTCAAGGCCTTCTTTGACTTTGTCATCCCACGCGCCTGATGGTTCCATGAGCGCGATCTTGCCCGAGGTACCTAACTGGCGCCTCACAACGAGACTGGCCGACAAGAAGGGCCAGAAAAGGCTTTTTGAAAAGCTCGACATCGCAAGGGAGCTCTTTCCCGAGCTCAAGGGCCGGACCATCACCGTCGGCGTTTCGCTGAGGGCCGCGGGACTGGCCTGCACAGAACGTTGGTCCATCTGGTTCAAGAGCCGCAATGTGTCGTTCTATGTCATCGGGCACGAACTGACGCATCTGCTCCAAGGAGGACGCGGCGTCCCCGAGGGCGAGAAAAGCTGCGATGTCTACACAATGGCAAGGTCCGACATGTTCTGCGACCAGGCCCCGTACTATCTCAAGCTCCCGGCCTCGGTCGTGACACATACCGGCTGGGTCCGTGTCGGCCGACGTTACATGCTCCATCATCTAGCTAAGGAAGCCATCGCCGAGAGGGAGAAAGGAAAGAGGAACTACATCAAATGGTTCGAATCCGAGGTCAAGCGGTTCGCGGACAAGATGGATTGATATTCGTAACAGTTGGAACAATATCGGAAAATTCTTATTATGTCAATCCCATATAAAATATAATACGCATCTAATGGAGGGTCTTCTATAGAAAAGGAAATTGAAAATGCAGTTAGATTGAACCCTCCCCAAGGGAAAAAGGACCGCTCCACTATTGCGATATTTGCGGTATTTGTCACTCTCATCCTCGTCGTTGGAACCTTTTTATCATATTTGACTTACGAAAGTTACGTATCCGAACCCCCCGGAAAGAAATGGCAGGATTTGCATATCTTAGAGGAGATGTTCAGTGGGAACCAATACAGTGTGGACCGTACAATATATTTCCCGAAGAGTCTTTCGACTAAAACTCTGCCCAATACCCTTTTTATTGTTCTTCAACCACGGGAAGAGCGGGAGAGATATACCAATGAGGAGCAGAGATTGCTCGAAGCTTACATTGAAAGAGGGGCCAAGCTTCTTTACGCGTCACCAGACGGCAATGCTCTCGATGGTACGGTCCTGGACAATATCAGGATCGATGGCCATCCCGTCTTTGAGGCCGGTTGTTACGATAATCTTTCCACTACTTGGGAATCCTTCAACCTTGAAAATAAAACGTTCAATGTCGTGACTGGGCATCAATCCGCGATCATTAAAAGCAGTGTAGACACAAGCTATCATGAGCTGGGGCGTTCCTCGAATAGTTCTTACATGGATATGGATGGGGATGGCATCATAACTGTGAAGGACGAACCTGGGCCCTTCGTCCTCGGATATATGAAGAACGATCAATCGAAGACCATCCTATCAAATGATGCTATGTTCATTGATTCATACTTAAATCACGCAGATAACCAGCAATTTATCTTTAAGCTAATTGATTCGATTTTACCCTCTGGTGGTAAGGTTATCATTGAAGAATCAATACACAATTCTAAAAAGAGCCCCTATCCTAAATTATCTTCCAGACCTGGTGACTGCTTTCTGGGAATCAAGGATACAGACCATGACCAAATATCAGATGTAAAAGAGGTAAAGGTCTATGGTACGGATATGAACCTGACCGATACTGATTCGGATGGCATGCCCGATGGATGGGAGATAGAGTATGGTCTAGACCCAAAGGATCCAACGGATGCCTACGAGGACCCGGACAATGACGGATACGATTTCAACCACAACGGCAAGGTAGACTTCTATCCAGACAGTGTCGTGCTTTCAGGCCTCAATGTCCCTAAGAACAAGAACTACTCCGATGTCAGCCTCAACAACTTGATTTCCAGTCCCCATCAGTACAACCTGGCTGGTCATAATCTCGTTCGGCTCGAGCACGTCTTGGTCGTTGACAATACCTCCTACAGAATGGGCCTAGGCGCACTTGTCCAGTTCAAGATGGATAAATTCACAGAAATTGTGTGCACAATGACAATACAAGTGACTGATAATTCAACATTGGCATCCTTGGAAATTTGTATTGAGCCCGGTGGCAATAAACCATCCGAACTCTCGGACAAGGACACCTATATCGACATACAAGGTATGTTCGAAATAACTATTAATTTTATGCCCCGGCTCGTCATCAGGGGCGGCGAGCGCTTCACCAACCTCATGGAGTACCAGTTCCGGCGTGACTTTACTGGCTCCGGGACCATGAATGAGACCAGCCCGACCAACCCCGACACAGATAACGATGGTATGAACGATGGTTGGGAGGCCGCCTATGGCAAGGGCTTCATTAATCAATCCATGGAGCGGCCCACCTGGCAGTGGATCTACCACATCGATCCAACCTGGGCCGGCGACAGAGACCTGGACCTTGATGGTGATGGGCTGATCTATGGAGCCAAATTTAGCGGCACAAACCTGGACGAATTCCAATGGGGTTCAGACCCGACCAAGGCCGATAGCGACCAGGATAGTTACGATGTCAACCACGACGGTTATGGACTTGACGACCGTAACTGCATCGACACGGCCGAGGTCCTCATTTATCACTCCAATCCTAACTCCTGGGATAGTGATAATGATTCGATGTCCGATGGTTGGGAGGTATGGTTCGGGCTTGATCCAACAGACCCCAAAGATCGGACCGGTGACCCGGACAAGGACCTTCTCGCCAACATTGATGAGTGGTTTTTAGGAGCCAATCCTAGGGTCGCCGATACTGATGGTGATGGGATGCCGGACGGCTGGGAGTTCAAATATGGGCTCAATCCCCTGGACCCTCAAGATGCCATGATGGATAGCGATTTTAATAGTACCGGGATGGCCAGTCCAGATGGCCTCATCAATCTGTTCGAATATTATAACAACACTGACCCCACGAACCCGGACACGGACGGCGATGGCTTGACCGATTTGCAGGAGATACTCGGCATCTATATCATGCTCCCTAGCAGGGCCTTTAAAACCTTGGTCAAGACAAACCCGCTGAAAGCGGATTCAGACAACGATAGCTTATCAGATAGGTATGAGATCATGACAGATTTCGATCATTTCCCAAATGAAACGGGAATCATCGTCGTGTACCCAATAAGGGATTCGACCACGAATGTCATCATCAGTTTCGAGGTCAAATACGAAAATGGCGGAATCGTGAATAGTACAAACCCCTTGTATAACGACACAGATGGTGATGAAATGCCGGATGCATGGGAGGTAACTTATGGTCTGAACCCATGGAATCCTGCAGACGCGGGGGCGGATCTGGATGGGGATACATTTACCAATCTTCAGGAATTCATTGCTAAGACAGACCCTAAGGACCCATCATCTCATCCGTGATTAATTTCTTCGACAATTTTAAAAACGATGGCCTCCATCCAGATTTCGATGAAGGTCACGATCAAGAAGCTCAAACCGGACCATTACGACGACATCATCCGCGTCTGGCAGCTCGCCAAGCTCCCGCATTTACCGGAGGGCCGGGACAGCCGCAGGAAGCTGACCAAACAGATGAGGACCTACCCGGACCTCTTCTTTGGGGCCTTCGTCGGAAAGGAGCTCGTGGGCATGGTCTTCGGGTCCGACGACGGAAGGCACGGTGTGATAAACCGGCTGGCCGTCATTCCCGATTTCCGAAGGAAAGGCATCGCAGAGATGCTCGTGGCAAGATGTGAAAAGGCCCTCCGCGCGAGAGGCGCCACCGTGATCACGACGCTCATCGACCTTCCAAATGATGGTTCCCTTGGCCTTTTTAAAAAGATGGGCTTCGTCCCACATCCGACAGTATTATATGTGAGCAAGCGCGACGGTCCTAAATGTTAGATTACTTTCTGGCGACGATCAATACCGTCGGTGGATTTTGCCAACAGTAGACCGCTTTCAAGATCTTCAGTCCCGCCTTAAAATGCATATTCCGAAGCTCGGGCCCGGTAAAAGAATGCCAGTTGGGGGGCATCCCCAGCCTCAGGAACTGGCCCCAGGTTTGTATCCTCTGGCTAAATTCCGCATCAGCATAGGCAAAGGTGACCGTCACGAGCTTCCCTCCGGCCGTGAGGACCCGCCTCATCTCCGATAAGGCTTGCTCGGGGTCTGAAAAGACATAAAGTCCGTTGCAGCAGGTCACGAGGTCGAACTCGCTTCGCTCGAACTCCATTTCGTGGACATCACCGATGATGAACTTGGGGTTCTTACTGGTCCTAGAATCTGCGATGTTGATCATCTTGGTCGAAAGATCGATGCCGGTCACGTCCTTGGACCTCTTGGCCAGCGTCAGGGCGATGTCGCCTGTCCCGGTCCCAACATCGAGGACCTTGTGCTTGCGTTTGACGTACTTCCCAAAGACCTTGCGGACCTTCTTGTAGAGTTCTCCGTGCTCCCGCTCGATGAAGTTGTCGTAGAGGCCTGCGGTCTTGTCCCAATAGGCCTCATCCTTGTCGTTGTCCTCCGACATCGGGGCACCGTATCACCTCAGAAGGTCCGTCGTTATTAAGATTTTGAGGGCCAGTCTTGAAGGTGTATTCTCGGATGTCCGTCTTTCCTTTCAATGCACACATTTATACATCAATGAACAAAAGTGTTATATAATGGACAATTTATGACACCAAACGCGGCCAAACTAGGCCGTTGGACAAGTGAGAAACATGACGAAGGGAACCAGAGCAGACAGGACGAAGGACGGACCGGACAAGGTCCTCCTCGACAGGGACGAGATGCCGACCGAATATTACAACATCCTGGCCGACCTGCCCTGGGCCTTCCCACCGCCGATACACCCTGGGACCAAAGAGCCCCTGGGGCCCGAGGCCTTAGAGCCCCTTTTCGCAAAGGAGTGCGTCAGGCAAGAGTGTTCGTCGGAAAGATACATCAAAATCCCCGACGAGGTCCGTGATGCTTACTTCCAGTTCGGAAGGCCGACGCCCCTTCAGCGGGCAAGGCGCTTTGAGCAGGCCCTCGGGACCCCGGCAAGGATCTACTTCAAGAGGGAGGATGTCTCCCCGACGGGCAGCCACAAGCTCAACACAGCTGTGGCACAAGCCTATTACGCGGCGAAGGAGGGCATCGAGGGGCTGGTGACCGAGACGGGCGCCGGCCAGTGGGGCTCGGCTTTGGCCCTAGCTTGCTCGAGGTTCGAGCTCGAATGTGAGGTCTTCATGGTCAGATGCAGTTTCACACAGAAACCCTACCGAAGGAATGTGATGGAACTGTACGGCGCCGACGTTACACCATCACCGTCGGAACGGACCGAGTACGGCCGGAAGCTTCTGACCCAGGACCCGGACCATCCGGGCTCGCTAGGGATCGCCATCAGCGAGGCCGTCATGACGGTCGCAGCTGCTAAAGGGGCCAGGAAGTACGCCCTCGGGAGCGTCCTCAACCATGTGCTCTTGCACCAGACCGTCATAGGCCAAGAGGTCATCAAGCAGTTCGAGAAGCTCGATGTTACCCCGACACATATGGTGGCCTGCATCGGCGGAGGCTCCAACCTTGGAGGGTTCATCCTTCCGATGATGGCCCAAAAGCTCAAAGGCAAGATAGATACCAAGTTCCACGCAGTCGAGCCGTCGCTGGTGCCAAGCCTGTGCAACGGGAGCTACGAGTATGATTTCGGGGACACGGCCGAGGTCACGCCCCTCATCAAGATGCATACCCTGGGGCACAGCTTCATCCCACCGCCGATCCACGCCGGAGGCCTGAGATACCATGGCGCCGCACCGATCATCAGCCTTCTCAAGCACCATGGGGCCCTCGATGCGGTGGCCTATCCGCAGGACATGACCTTCGAGGCCGGTTCCTTGTTCGCCCGGACCGAGGGGATAATCCCGGCGCCGGAATCTTGCCACGCCATCAGGCACGCGATGGAGCTGGCGATAGAGGCAAAGAGGACCGGAAAAGAAGAGGTCATATGTTTCAACCTCTCCGGCCACGGACTGCTCGATCTCAACGGGTATGGACAGTTCAAGGCCGGGGCCATGGCGCAAGACAATGCCAAGGTAAGCGGACCTTCGGAGAGATTTGCTGTCGAGGAGGCACATTGAAGTCCCTAAATCCCCCTAAATATCTTTTTTCTGATTCTTTTGTAATCAATCATTACAAATTCATACAAAAAATAATTTTACCTGTTACCGCTATCTCACTTTGAGGCCTTCCTTCATGCCCAGCATCCTTGATGACCAGGAAATCCACGATTACATCCAGGCCAAGGCTGGCTCTTTGGGCCTGAGCATGGTCCAGCTCATCGAGCAGGGATTTACGACCATCGACGAGCTCGCGGAAGAGCTGCGCATGCCACGCAGGGCCACCCGCAAGGTCCTTTATCAGATGAACAAGGAATGGATCTTGGGCTACAAGCGCTTCCGAAAGGAAGGAAAGATCAACT
>Ga0209777_10007608_pt1 | contig 11997 bp, 11 predicted proteins | sample FrelakmetHBP12HB_FD_187147 | JGI IMG/M metagenome (GOLD analysis project Ga0209777, IMG submission 187147) | Freshwater lake sediment microbial communities from the University of Notre Dame, USA, for methane emissions studies -HBP12 HB (SPAdes)... | ecosystem: Environmental > Aquatic >... | reverse complement strand
GGAGGAGATGGGCGTGACTGATACCGCCACCCCGCTGGTGGCTGGGAGGTTCCCAGGCGTGATGACCCCAGTTCCGCCCGCGAACACGCCGGTGAGTTGTGCTGTTGCTCCCGCCGAGATCGTCGAAGGATTTGCCGTGAAATTGGTGATTGTAGGTGCCGCCGGTGGCGTTGGCGTGCTGCTGCCGCTTGAATTACCTCCACCGCAGGCCAACATGCCCAATAATGCAAACGCTCCACAAAGCCTCGTGATCATGGGAGAGATGACCATGCCAACCTCCTGCGCAGAGGGAACACCTGGTGGATACGTTGCCCTTGATCACATGACATGATTGATCAACAGATCGTTTGCCGTTCCTGTAGCTTCATGATCACATCCGGCAATGGCCTCATTGGCCTTTACGGTCACAACACCCGGCGAGCCATCAGCACCCGCACATTGCCCAGCGCATCCGGAACTTCGATCACATCTCCGTAATGACCGTTGGCAGCAAGCCGTTTGGCAAGGAAGGGACCCTGGCCCAACCCACATTCAATGATCAGGTAACCATCGATTAAAAGGTATTCAGGTGCAGTGGAAATGAGCTTCATGAATACCGAAAACCCAAATGGACCTGCGTTGAACGCTTCCTCGGGTTCATGTTGGGCAATCTCGGGCGCCAGGTGTTTGACTTTTTCAGTGGAAATATAGGGCGGTGCAGAAACGATGATGTGGACTTCGTTTCTCAACGAACACGCCTCGAAAGGGTCAAACAAATCGGCATTGAAAAAGGTGGATCGCTCCTCCAGACCGAAATGCCTGGCATTGACGAGGGCCGCTTCGATGGCCGGAGCGTATATGTCTGACCCAAATACGACCGCCTTTCGGCAGTAGTGGGCGATGGCCAGTGCCACCGTACCAATACCCGTGCACACGTCGATAACCTTGATCTCAGGTGAGGCGGTGAAGTGTTCTGCGATGCAGGCGAGGGCGGTCTTGGCCAGCAACTCCGTCTCTTTTCTAGGTATATAGAGGCCCTTGTTGATGATGTAGTCCAAACCCATGAAATCCTGGCGTCCCGTCAAATGTGCGAGCGGCACGCCGGACAATCTGGTCTCAACCCAGCTATGCAGTTCAGCCAACTGGGCCGACGATAGGGCAGGTAGAGGCAAATCCGCCGCGGCAACGGGCGAAATGGGGTTACCAGATGCCGTCAGCCAAAGGGCTCGAAGTGTGTTCTGTGCGTTTTCTTCACTCTTGTCCGGAAGGATGTTCAGGTCCCTCTCGAACCTTTCAACCAGGCGATTGAACAGATCCTGTTGCTCCATGGATTGACTCATCCTTCCTGAAGATCCAATTGCGTTGTCATTACCTGTCTGGTCCGGGCGAGTCGTTCGTTGAAACTGGTCTGTCATCGATCAGAACGGTGGTCTTGGTGTAACTGTACTTTTTGCGGATCCTGCCGTCGAGAAAATGAAGAACGTCTACGCCGCGCCTGGATTCGCGCTGGCCCCGCAACTCTTTCTCCGGGGCTGGCCAATCCAGCCTCCACCTCAACAAGGCTTTTTGCTCTGGCGCATCGACAAAGATCTCTTCTTCAGTGAACAGGAAATCACCATGGTCTTGGAACCAGGGGGCCCACGCTTTCCGCAGCATGTACTTGCCCTTCACGGTGGAACCTGTCCAGTTTTCGAACTCGATGTCCTCGTGCAGAAGGTCTAGAACGCCTTCCAGATCATGTTGGCACCATGTCACGAGCCAATCTCGTAGAAGTTTCAAGATGTCGGTCCTGGAAAGATGCATGTCTAGAGGCACCATGTTTTCATTGGAAGAGTGAAATAAATGGTCCATTGTAGATCGGTCCGAGCTCAACTTCCCAGAAAAGGAGGGTGAAGCAGAGCAGGAGAAGGGCCGCTGGAGCCGAGTTCAAAGGAGACTCGACCCGCCGAGGATGGATGAACCGGGCATTCATGTGGTCTGGTCCGAGGATTCTCCACGGCGCCACCTTGGGTCAAGCGCAAGGCATACCTGACGGCCATGATTTGGTGCAGGTGGTCCTTGGCTAGCGGGGGGCAATGCAGGCGAATCGCCGGGCCACGGATTTCTCCGAATCGTCCAGATTGCCCATCAGTAGGCGCCCCGGCGTTGGGGTAGGCAGAAACCTGGTTTTTCATGAAATCGGTGTGCACCCCTCCAGATGTTCCCAGCAGGTGTGCGGCAATGAGTGCAGCATTCCGTTCTGAGATGATTTGAAACTTACGGGCATGAATCGGGGTGGTTGTTTCTCAGTAGGTTGGGCCCAATCGTGTTGAAACCCGAAGGACTGGCATCCCTCACGCCGCATGCTGCATTATCAGTGACGGTATTGCCAGTGACCTTATTGCCTGCCGTCTTGTACAGGAGGATGCCATACCCGATTTCCCCGGGCGGAGTTGCGGCCCTGGTTCTTGTCACCGTGTTTCCGCTGATGAGATTTTCATTGGCTTCGTTCCGCAGGCAGATGCCCATACCGCAGTTGGCATCCACGGTGTTGCTGTAAATCCTGTGGCCGCTGGTATTGCTGATCTCGATGCCAGATGCCCCATGATGTCGTCCGTTCCCGATAGCGGTATTGCCCTCGATCAGGACGTTTGTGACAAAGGCCCTTCCTCGGTTCGAGACTGCAGGCCCTATGGAAACACCTCCCATGGCGTTCGAACTGAATGTGCATTCTGTGAATTGGACATTACTTACTGTCTGGCCGATATTAGGCTCCACATCGATTCCGAACCCGCAAACAAACACGCCATTCTCCATGAACCCCGTCGTGTTCTTAAAGGTGCAGCCTTTCACCACCAAGCCATCAGCACTGGTTATGGACAATCCTTGACGGCGATTGCCATCCGCCGTGACATTGCAAAGGGTCACGTCCCGGGCTTTCTCACCGATGTAGAACCCGTCCTCCCAGCAATCTGTTGAGGTCACTCCCTGGATGACCACGTGTTGAGATCTGCCCACATGGATGCCATCGCCTCCTTCGTTGGTATCTCTGATAGTGTTGTTGTGGCGATTTCCCCGAATCGTACCACCAAGGATATTGACGTTCTGAACATCGCTAACCATCAATACGACATAGTTGGAAGTGGATGTGGAAAGAGCCTGAAGAACCGCTTTTGGGTCCAAGCTCAACGTCATGTTGTTGCTGAGGCGTATCCCAGCTCTGGTGTTCGCCACTGGATCGACCAGGTAGGTGCCTGCCGGGATAATGACAGTGCCCCCGGTGCCTCCTGCGGCATTGACGGCCTTCTGGATCGCGAAGGTATCATCAGTGACTCCATCGCCTTTGGCCCCGAACCTGGGATCCTTCACATTCACCACGAATTTGGACGTGGGTGGCGGAGCACATTGAGCCGCGATTGGTGACTTTGTAGAATCCAGGAAACCGAAATTGGTCCCATCCACGAAGGAGGAGAATACGACTCCGTAGGCTACAATCGCAATCCCGAGCACTTTGGTTTGGCCATGTGCTATGAACATCGCAACTCCATAAGAAATGAACCAACGCTACTAGCAATCATAGAGATGCGTTACGAAAATGAAAGCCGCCCTTGCGCCTAAGAGAGGTAATGAGTCATGAAATCAATTGTGGAGAAGAAAGTCGGGCCTGATTTGATGCTCTACGACGGGCAAGCTGATTCCGTGCACATCCTGAACCCTGTCGCCCAGATGATCTATGAGATGCATCGGCAAGGTCTTGAGGTCGAGAACATTTCGGAGGCGCTGCAGAGCCACTTCGAGATTCCGGCAGGTCAGGCGCTGGTTGATGACATTCGCAAGGCGATCCAGGACATGGTCAGCAGAGGACTGTTTGATCAGTAGTGTCCCAGACTGCCTGTCTGCCGCCCCCGCTGCACAGCCCACCTGAAGGTGAAATAGCTCACGGGGATGCCCACCAGACTCCAGAGGGCCAGGATGGACAAAGGGCCAGAAATTCCGGCCAAGCCCTTGCCCTGGAGAATGACCCCACGAAGGGCCTCAAGACAGTGGGTCATGGGCACCCAATCCGCGACACCTTGAAGCCAAAGGGGCAGAACGGATTTTGGGTAGTAGACCCCACCAAGCAGAGCAGACGAAACCGTGAGCAGCCATGCCAGGGGGTTCCCCTTCTTGAAGATCACACAATAACTCGCTGAAAAAATGCCGATGCAAGAAAACGCTAAAGCGGAAATCAGAAGCACGAATATCAGAAGGGGAAGCTGGCTCCACGCAATGTGAAGCCCACCGAGGAGCGTGCCCAGGATTAGGAAGATGAGAATGTGGAAGGTATTCAGGATAAAAGTGAAATTCACCGATCCTGCGAGGTAGACAAGGAGCGGAACTGGGCAGACCATCACCGATTCGAAGGTTCCGGTTAACTGAGCTTCCCGGAGTTGCCCCGCATAGCTATTCAAGGTGATGTAGAGGTACTGTTGGACGGCAATCCCTGTAAGAACATAGGGGAAATAGTTGCCTCCGTAGTTCTTCAGGCTGATGATGGAAACCCCCACGAACAACCGGGAGAGAAACAGGAAGAGCAGGAACACATAAAGGGTACTTGCGAGCTGCATCACGAAAGAGAGCTTGTAGCTTGCCTCGTGCCGGAGATCCTTGAGCAGCAAGGCCCACAACATCCTGATCATGGAGCTACCGCCCCATGAGATTCGCGGGTGAGGTGCAGGAAGAGGGCCTCCGCACTGGAACTGCCATCGATGGCGTGGTCTAGGCAAATCTGAGCAGGCGACCCTTGAGCCACCAGACGCCCCCGATGCAAGATGGCCATCTCGTCTGCCACGGCTTCCGCTTCACGCAAGCTATGAGTCGCTAGAAGGATGGTCTTGCCCTGATCATGGGCGAGTTGATGAAGGAGGGCCCAGACCCGGTGTGCAAGGTCAGGACTCAGGCTCCTGGTCGGTTCATCCAGGAGAAGCACCGGCGGATCATGGAGAAGACTTCGGATCATAGAAAGGGTTTGCTTCATCCCAGAGGAAAGCTCGGCGAACCGGGTCTGGCCATGCTTCTCGAGGCCAAGGGTCTCCAGGAGAACACCGGCACGGGTACGGAAGTCCGAAGAAGATACTCCCTGGAGGGCCGAGAAAAATTCCAGATTTTGGATGACGGATAACCTTCCATGAAAGCTCCGTTCATCGGCAGGGGCATACCCGATGCTACGCCGGCAGGCCATGGGAAATGCCGTCACCTCCTTTCCGAGAACCTTGGCCACACCCCGGGTAGGAGCCAACAACGTAGTGAGAATCTTCATCAGGGTGGTCTTTCCCGCGCCATTGCTTCCCACCAGAGCCACAAGAGAGCCCCGGCTAATTCGGAGATTCACATCTGAGAGTACTTCCCGGAGGCCAAAACTCCGGGAAAGCCCCAGGCACTCAATGCCCCAGTCGTCGTTGTACATTCTGGATGGTTCCACGAAGACCTTGGAGAAGCCGGTTGAAGGGATGGGCAAGATAGAGGAGGGGAATGATCGAACGGGTTGTGGTTCGATATTCGCGGGCCAATTTCCAAGCCGGGGGGAAGAGGAGATCCCTCAAGTAGCGTGCCTTGTCAAAGAACCCATTCACATGGCGAACTGCCCAGATTATTGAAAGGTATCCGGAAACCGTGCGCTTCTTAGAATTCGCTGCCGCTGCTTGCAGGGCGATGTCCATCAGGGCGCTGATGTCTCGCGCGGCTTCCTGGTCCTCCTGGCCCGGTTCCCCTCCCCAGGGCTCTCCAATCAACCTGAACACGCTGGCACAGTCCTCTTCCAGCCCGAGACGCCGTGCCTCGGAAATGAGACCTGGGTGATTCAGGACGCCTCGGTGGAGGCAAAGCACCTCCCGGACATCCGCGAACCAATACATGTTGAACGACTGCTCTTGGAGGTGGCGGTGCAGATGGGAAGCCAAATGGATCATCAGATGCTCCGGATCCAGGCTGCGCACTTGCAATCCATCCCAGTCATGAACCGCCGCCTTTGACCAGAGTGCCTCCTGCAACCAGGCATCGTCCACAATGGATTGGGAGAGCAGGTGGTAATGAACTTCGATCCGGCAGATGTCGGGGAACCACCAGGGAGCTGAATGAAGGATCTTCTCATTTACGGACACTCGCACAGGGCTCAAGTCTGGTTCGCGCTCGGTGAGCATGTTGGATCTGAATCCACCCATGCCTTCGAGAATCTTCCAGATGGACGGCTCATCCTCCTTGTGGCATAGGAGGTCCAGGTCGCTCATGGGACGGAGACCCACATCGCCGTACACCCATTTCGCCAGGTAGGCACCTTTCAGAAGGATCACCTCGACCCCGGCCTCATGGGCCTTCAGGAGGAAACGCCGGAGAAGCCCCAGCATCCGGAGGTTCTTCAAAGAGGTACGGCGGTAGGCCTTGGCCAGGGCTTCCCTGGCCTCTTCAGGCACCATTGTCTCCAGGGAGGGCCGAGAAAAATGATGCTGCAGCAGGGGAAGCAGACCGAAATGGGTCCCCTGCCCCAGTAAAGAACTCCATTGGAGCCCTTCCCCCAGGAGCACGCCCAAGCGCGCTTCCTGGGCCGCGGACAACTCCAGCCGGCTGGCCAGGATCAGGATCTCCTGCTCCCTGGAGGGGTCGGTCCCTTTGGCCTCACGTTCAGGCATTGCGGGCCCTCCTTTCCTTTGGAACTGTCTTCGCTCCCAGCCTGCCATTTCCCTCGCGAAGCAGACTCCCCAGACCCGATATCCACGGATCCGGTTCCAGGCCAGGCCCTTTCCATGAAGAAGGAAGCGCCTCTCCATTCCCCTTTCCACCCAGACCACCCTGCCGACCAGCGCTTCGGGTTGGACCAGTCCGTGGCCGCTGAGATTGTCACCCTTCTGACGCAGGAAACGGATCCCGGATCGATCCACTCGACCCACGAAGCGATGAACGATCAGGCTGCCCCCCTGGAGGAAGGCGATGAGGTCCCCGATCCCTAGCCGGGATGGCGAGACCGCTTCCACCTGGACCAAGTCCCCGGCCTTCAAGAAAGGCTCCATGCTGGTCCCCTGGATCTCGATCGCACGCTCCCTGCCGAACGCCAGGAGGCCCCTTAGGGCGTGAATGGCTTCCTCGCGTCTCATTTTGGCAACTTGACGCGGGTGGCGGGATCTCCGATGAGGGTGAAGGTCCGGAGCAGATCGGCTGAGGCCCCTTCCTTGTAGGCAGCTACCTTGGCCTGGGTGCAGACATCTCCGATGGTGGCGTTGTTCCCAGCAAAAAACAGGCTGAAGAACTGCTCCCCCAACAAATCATTCTCCCATTCATAGCCCAATCCACTGGAACCGAAGGCGGCAATGGCTCCCTTGCCCTGGGCTTGGACCACGGCTTCGGCCAGACAGTATTCGCCGGCCATGGCAAAGAAGGCGTTCATGCAATTCAGCATGAGCATGCTGGTCAGGTTGTTGGCGTTGTTTAGGAGCGGGATGTAACTGGCGTTGAAGACCTGCTCTCCGGCCCAGTCCGTGATGTCCCCGTGTCCGTTGTAGGTGGTGAGCACCATCCCCAGGTTGATGGCGGAGACGATGTCCAGAGTGCATTGCGTGAAATTCGTGTACTGACTCAGGTAGATCTTCTGGGCGTTCACGGAGGAGGGGAGAAGTCCCGCCAAGTAATCGCATTCGACCTGGAAGGTGGAATCGTTGTTGTCCGCCACGAGCAAGGCTGTTGACGGCACTGCGTTCGATGCGCCCTCGTACTGGAGGATTTTCTGGACCATCTGGGCGACCTGATTCGGGTTGGCGGAGGGGAGGCGGCCGATCCGCATGCTGGGAATCTCGTCGACGCGATCCAGTGCCACATACCAGTTGTCGTCGGGGGTGAGTCCTAGCTGGGCTGTGATGGAGAGATGGCAGGGAACCTGGCTCAGCTTTCCCGTCCCCTTCCAGTTGCGGTAGTCGTAGGTGGCGTCTCCCAGGAGGAGGACATAGGTCGGCGCTGGTTTGACCCAATTCTGGCTGGCAAAGGCCAGGAAGGTCTGGATGCTGTCCGGTATGGGGAATCCATAACCGAACTCGTTATAGATGTCCTCCACGGCCACGGCCTTCACGCGGAGCCCCTGGCTCTTGCGGAGGTCGCAGAGCGGTTGGGCGGCCTGGAGAAAGACTCGGGGCGTGATGAGAATGTAGTCGGCGGCATTGCTTATATTTTTCAGAACGCCCGGTTGCCAGGTCTCCATGCTGGAGGGGGCTTGTATCAGGTCTGGCCTGAAGGCGAGATAAGTCCTGGCGGTCGATGATGGGTCCTGGAAGAGGATGTGGAAGGTTCCTCCATTGTCATTGCCGATGGAAGGCGTGATGAGGGTAGGATTCAAAGGGTTCGTGACATCCAGCAGGAGGACATCCGAGTTCAGGAACCCCCCGACCTGGACGGGCAAAGGATTATTGGCCGGGATCGTAAAGGCAAGCTGTCCGCCTACGGCCAGCAGGGGTCTCCAGCACTGGATCTCGAAGTAGTTGAGAAGCACCGTATCCACCGCGGCTCCTGTATCACCCGGAAGCGACAGGGAGAGGGTGTTGGCGCCTGGAGTGAGAACGCCCAGCGGCAGTGGAATGGACAAGATTTCTTCCGTGATCCCCGTCCATCCTAGATTCGCCACCTGGGTTCCATTGAGACTGACGATCACGTGGTGATCAGGGGAGACGGTACCGGAAGATGTCTTCCCGTAAAGGCAGAGGTTCAGCGTGGACGCGCCTTCGGCCTCGGACAACCCCGCAAGCTGGAAGGGAAACCCCTGGGCAGTGGGAGCTGTCAATGATTGCCAGAACCAGGCGTCCGCAGCGGGCGCGCCAGGAGTGAAACTCCAAATCAAGTTGTTCTGTTCCAAGTGAAGCGTGTCATAAAAAACGGTCAAGGGAGCCGCGTTACCGGATACAGTGCCACCTCTCGTCCCCATGGAATTCGGGGTACCCCCACCCGTGGACAGCCAGTAGACATTGGTGCCCGTGTACTGGGTGTCAACGGACTGCGCGTAGAACTGGAAATGATCACCAGCTTGTAGGGTCTGGCCATTGGCGGACGATATTTTGAGGGCCACCGGCTGCCCTTGGGTTGTGAGTTGGAGCGCGCTCACAGGAAGCGGATCCTGGGTGAATCCCGCAGCCTTCAAATCCTCGAAGGCTACTTGCATCAGGCCCTGGGACTGGGTAGAAATTTTGAGCTGAAACGTGGTGGCAGGTGTCGCGCCGCCTCCCTTGGTCGACCCTGAACCGCCTCCTGAGCAGGCCGTGGATAGGACCGTGATGGGAAGCACGGCCATGAGCCACAGCGCGAGGGGTAGGATTCTGTTCGGCTTCATGTGCGTTTCACCGTATTCAGTGCAGCCTGGATCAGGGCGAGGCAGCGGTCAAGGGGGCCTGGTGTCAGGCGGTAGCAGGTCACTCCCGAGAGCAGGCTCACCAGATGGCTCAGCAGGGCACCCGGCCTCAGTGCCCCGGGCCGCCTGACCTCCCCTAGGTCGTGCTTCAATTCCTGCAGGAGGTAGAAGGCCGCCTCATGGGAAGGAATCGTCGCCAGGACAGGCTCCTTCGAGAAATCAGGATGGACCTCCGGCTGGCTGAACACATTCCAGATGGCGTCGCGGTGACGGTGCAGGAGTTCCTTGATCCGCCGGGTGCGCCCCCCTTCCCTGCGGTAGCGGAGCGTCCAGCGCAGGGAAACTCCTGGGTCGACCGCATGGAGGCTGGTTCCCTCAAGGCCCCTGAGTTCCTCCAGAAGCGTTCCTCCGAGGCCTCCCCGGAGGTCCATCCGGATGCTTCCCATCCCGGGTTCGTCCTGGTCGCCCTTTGCCCCCAGGCAGATCAGCCATTTGAGTGGAAGGGGCGGCCCTCCGACGGAAAACCTCTCACCCTCCAAGGGGAACAGCACTTTGCCTGGCCTCTGGTAGCTGGGCTCCGGCCCCTGCGCCCGCCTTACCCAAAGGCTTCGGGGAAAGGGGTGGACCAGGCCGGTTTCCCGGTGGAGCGGACAGAAATCATCCGAGTAGTACGTCCAGCCCTGCTCCAGAAGCGCCAGGGTCAGGGTGGTCTTGCCGGCACCGGACGGCCCGGAGATGGCCAGGGCGCCCCCCTGGTGGGCCAGAACCGCCGCATGGAGAATGGTGAATGCCTCCACCCGCTCCATCAGGATCCGGGCCAGGACCTGGGCCGCAAAGCGCTCCGGCAGTGGATGGCCGTTCAGGTCCTGCCGGAGGCCGTCCACTTCAAGGAAGATGCCCTTCTTCGGATCGCCCTGCTCGAAACGGACTGCGAGGCCATGTCCTGGCGGAAGGGTTGGAACCTCGAAACGACCGTAGTCTTGGTGGAAGGTTCCCAGGGAGGCCCCCTGCGGAGTCTCCACCGCCAGGCCCACATCGAGAATCTGGTAGGCGCGGGTAGCCACAGGTCAGGGTTTTCCCGGCTCAGATCGGCCACTGGAGGCCAGGAGGGCATCAAAGGCTCTCCGATAAGAGGAGTCCCGGTACGAGCAGAAATCATCCACATCCATCAGGGTGCCCTTGTCGGCCAGGGCCGTGGCCATGCAGCCTGACTGGCACATGTTCTTCCAGTTGCAGGCACTGCATCCTGCCAGTGTCTCTTCGCGGCTGACCTTGATGGCGTGAACCTTGGCCATCGCTTCTCCGTCAGTGATGGCCTGAAGGGAGGACGTGTGGATGTTGCCGAGACGGAAGGCTTCCTGCATCATGAGCACGCAGGGAAAGGTGTCTCCGGTCGGGTCCACGACCAGCAGCCTGCCCACGGGGCACCAGTGACCATCCTCATGTTTTTCGTGGGAGGGCTCGAGGGAAAAGCCGCTCATGCCGCATTTCACCTCCACCTGCCCGCCGTCGACGTTGGGGTTCATCAGATAGCGGTCGAAGATGCCTTCGTAGGTGGCCACATCAATGCCCTGGCCCGTGCAGCTCCAGGTTTCATCGGCCCGCCCCACCTTTCTCAGGGGAATGAACCTGATCTTCTTCACCCCGAGGTCTTCCGCCAGTTTTGTCATCTCCGGCAGCCGGTCCTTGATCTTGCTGTGGATGGTGATGGCCAGGGAGATCCGGTCCCCGAGACCCGCGTCCTGGAGGCAGCGGATCCCCCGCAAGGCCCCGGCGAAGGCGTTGGGTCCGCGGATGCCGTCGTGGATTTCCGCGGTGGGGCCATCCAGGCTGACCTGGAAGGAAGCGTTCAGGTCGCGGGCGAAGAGGCTGCACCAGCGGTCGTCCAGCAGCATGCCATTGGTGCAGAAATTCACCGGAATCCGCTTCCCGATCCGGGCCACCACCGCCTCCAGCCCCGGATAAAGGAGGGGCTCTCCCCCGCTGAGGACCAGGGAGGTGCCGCCACCTTCGATCAACTCATCAATAAGGCGAAGCACCTTGGACAGGGCCATTTCCTTCCGCGTGGGGTAGGAGCCGAAACAATGGGAGCAAGCCAGATTGCAACGCTCGGTAAGCATCAAGTACATGGAGCCGATCCGCGGTCCGGAGGTCCTGGGCGCCTCGGTATCCATCAACCCCTTGCGTGCTAGGTCGTTCGCTACCCGGGTCACATCCTGGCGGGCCGTTTCCACCGGGATCCCATACTCCTCGACCAGGAACGCGGCGGCCGTCTCCGGGCCGCCACCAGGAGCCTGGAGGCATTCCACGATCTGGCGCGTGGTGCGGTTTACCTGGGCCCACCGGGGAGCCGTGGGATGGAGCAGGATGCTGTCCTGATCGGTGCCTTCGGGGACATAGGAAAGCAGAGCACCCGAAAGGGTGCTCTGCAAAGGTACCCTGTTCCCCAGGCCCGTCACTCCTAATAACTCGGGCTACCGCTACAGGTCAGGGCCGGGCCCACCTGTTCCAGGATTTCCTCGCTGGTGTAGGTGGTGATCTTGGGGGGCACATAGGCGGGCTTGGCTGCCTCAAAGGCGGGGATGACGAGTTGGTCCTGGATTGGCTTGGTCATAGGAAGATCCTACTAAAAAAGAAGCATAAAGTGTCAAAGGAGTTTCAAAGACCTTTGAGGCAGAGGG
>Ga0209777_10007607_pt1 | contig 12000 bp, 11 predicted proteins | sample FrelakmetHBP12HB_FD_187147 | JGI IMG/M metagenome (GOLD analysis project Ga0209777, IMG submission 187147) | Freshwater lake sediment microbial communities from the University of Notre Dame, USA, for methane emissions studies -HBP12 HB (SPAdes)... | ecosystem: Environmental > Aquatic >... | reverse complement strand
AAAGCCACTCTCGACGCCGACGGCGACATCGTGGTTCCTTAGCCACCTGAAGGTCTCCGAGGTGCCTTGGATCTCCTTGACCTTCGTGACGTTCATGTTGAGCATCTCGACAAAGTCAGCGTAGATGGCGGGGGCCTTGTCTCCGCCAAGCATGTTGATGACCTCACGCTTGTCACGCCCCCTCATGTCGTTGAGGGTCTCCATTGGGACATCAACACCATGGCGCTTGAAGGCATCGTCGTAACTACGGAGCACCAGAGGAACACCGTCTATGACGTCGTCGACGGTGGTCCCTGCCATATCGAAGAGAGCTAAGTGTATCTTGGTCATCTAGCACCACTGGTCGACTGCGATTATTTCTCCGAGAGTCTTCCTCTTCCCGGGTTGAGTCCACTTAGGTTCCTTCGGGTATCCGAGGGGTGTTACCGCGGTGACGTTCCAATTCGGAGGAATGTCGAGGAGTTCCTTGATCGATTCGTTATCGAACAGTCCAATCCAACATGTGCCAAGTCCCTCAGAGCGGGCGGCGAGGATTAGGTGTGTTAAGCCAATGGCGGAGTCGATTAGGAAGCTCATTTCCCCCATGTAACCGCCGCGGTCATACTTGATGTCGCTGCCGCAGGCAACGATCACAATGGGTGCCTCAGCGATCCAGGTTTGGCCGCCGCTCAGGGTCGCTATCTTCTTCCTGAGATCCGGGTTCTTGACGAGGACATATTTCCAGGGCTGTCTATTGCTACCTGAGGGTGCGATCCTCGCGGCGTCGAGTACCTTGTTGAGGGTTTCCTCGGGTATCGGGTCGGGTTTGTAGCTGCGGATGCTCCGTCTGGTGTTGACAACGTCGTAGAACTCCATTTGGGTCATGTTTCTCTTGGGTGTTGCCAAATTTAAATGGCGGTACAACCGTCAGCTCCTAGAGGCCTTTCGACGATTATTGAAGTGTTTTTGTTGGCTTTTTCGGGTTGAAAAGTGCTCATTAATGGGTACCTTTTGTTCGCTCTTCGTTTTTTCGATACCATTTTTGTGTATAATGATCCCAATCAATTCTTTTCGTGTCTCGTTTGACTTTAAGTTTTCATTGAGATACGGGGATTCTTCCATTCCCTCTGTCCTTCACCATGGCATCTTTTATGTAGCCGTGGCGTGGATCTGCTCTCGATTTGTATGCTGACGATTAATCTGGGCGGTTTGATGGTGAGTAGACTCAGCTTCGGAACGGAGCCGCTGGCCATCAAGAAGGGACCCGACGATCGGCAGACCCAGGGGGATAAGACACCGGTGCAGGGAGGGGAGATCCTCGCAGAGGCGTCTAGACTCGGCGTCTACATGTGGGACACCTCCGACGACTACGGGACCCACCCACACGTAAGGGAGGCGCTGAAGAGGGTGAAGAGGAGCAGCGTGATCGTCGCCGACAAGTCGAGCGCGGCGACCTACGAGGAGGGAGTAAAGGCAGTCGACTTCGCTCTAAGGGACCTCGGCACAGAGTATATCGACATTATGTTCCTCCACATCGTTCCCCCAAGGCCCATCCAGAGGAAGGACTCCAATGACAGGCTCTACATAAGCCAGGACCTTAAAGGAAGGAAAGGAACCCTCGAAGCATATATCGAGGCACGGGACTCGGGTAAGATCAAGAAGATAGCCCTCTCGACCCACAGCACCGAGACCCTCCATCAAGTCCTCCATTACCCCGAGATTGATGTCGTCTGCGCTCCACTGAATAAAGTTGGGACCTACGTCGACGACGGCACCCAGCAGGAGAGGTTAGACGCTTTGAAGGCACTTCATGACTCGGGTAAGGGGATATATGTCATCAAGATACTTGCCGCTGGGAGGTACAGGGACGACGCCGAAGCCTGCATCAGGTACGCCCTCGGCTACCATGACTTCATAGATGCATGGAACATCGGGATGTACGATGTCGCCGATGTAAAGAGGAACCTAGCCCTCTTCGCCGATGTTCTCGGGAAGTAGCCCTTTTACCCTCCACTTTTTAACCGGACCCGTTTTCCTCTTCTTTAGCTGGTAGTGCGAGCATGCCTTCACTGAGCAAGTTCCTGGCCCTAGAGGGGAACATACGGGTCTTGGCAATCCAGACTCTCATCTCCCAACTGGGCTTCGGCATGCTCATTGTCGTCTGGCAGCCCTACATCCTCTCAACAGGTCTCACGGTGTTGGACCTGGGGGTCATTCAAAGCTTGATCAACTTAAGCACCGCCGCAGGTCTCTTTGTCTGGGGGCCACTCTCTGACCTGTTTGGGAGGAAGTGGGTCATGCTCCTCGGCCACGCGTCGAGGGTGGCAGCGGTCCTCGCGCTCCTGATCTCGCATAGCCCTCTCTTTCTCTACATTTTCGCCTTCTTCATAGGCTTCAGCACACTATGGTACCAGACGAACCCCGCTAGGACAGCTCTGCTGGCCGAGTCGGTGCCAAACGAAAAGAGGGCGACTGCCTATGGCACCCTGATGGCGATCAGCCAGGGGATGAACATGGTGATGGCTTCAGCGGGAGGCTATCTCGCCATCGTCACTGGGTACTGGCCTATCTTCGCTGTAACCATCGTCGGCGAGACGATAGGCATCGCGATAATGGCACTATTTGTCAAAGAGACACACCACGTCGGTGGCGCAAACAGTCGGGAGGTGGGCTCACGGATAATCGCCAATCTGAGGCCGGAGAAGGAGATGATGTCACTCTACATCCTCATGGTGGTGATGGGAATCGGCTACGGAGTCGGGTACTCCCTATTCTACGGTGCCCTCACAGACACCTACAAGTTCACCACGATAGAGCTGGGCCTAATGACGACGATGTCAAGCCTAGCGTGGGCTCTGGTATCGATACCGAGCGGAAAGCTGTCTGAGAGGTTCGGTTCCCGAACAATGGTCCTCGCCTCGACGACATCTGCTCTCATCACCGTCGTCGGCTTCATCCTATTCAGGAGTTTCCTAGGCTTCCTGATCTTCAGTATCTTTAATGGGCTCGACCCTTGCTTCTGGGTGCCCAACTGGACGAGCCTCATAGCCGAGAGGACCCCCGTAAAGGTTCGAGCCTCCATCTTCGGTAAGCTAGACGCGTACCAAAGGTTCGCCAGCATACCAGCCCCATACATCGGTGGGCTGATCTATATGGGGTACGGCTTCACGGCACCCCTCCTGGTTCACCTGTTCTGTCTTCTCGTCTGGGGATATATGCTACTAAGGGCTACCGCGAAGCCGACTACTTGATCTCGCCGATCCTGAGAATGTCTTCATGGATCGACTGGATCGCCCTATCCAAAGGATAAGATTACCACCATAGTGGGTGATATAGGCTCAAGGTTTATTTTACCCGGATAAGAACGATCAAGTGTTTCTGGAGTTGAAAGCATGAAAGAATATGTCCTACCAAAGCTTCCGTACGCCTATGAGGCGCTCGAGCCCGTCATCGATGCTCAGACGGTCACCCTCCACCACGACAAGCACCACAACGGCTATGTCGCCGGATTCAACGGTACCCTGAAGAAGATTGTTGAGGCCCGTGAGAAGGGCGACTACGTGGCGATCAAGGCGTTAGATAAGGACCTCGCCTTCCACGGAAGTGGTGTTGTGCTTCACAACCTCTACTGGGAGAACCTCTGCCCCAAGGCTGTGAACAAGGAGCCCACCTCAGGCACCTTCCTGGACCAGGTGAAGTCCGACTTCGGAGGTCTCGACAAGCTAAAGGCCGAGATGGGGGCGGCAGCCAAAGCCGTGGAGGGAAGCGGCTGGGCAGTCCTAGTCTGGGAGCCCACCTCCGGGCAGCTCCTCGTCCTCCAGGTGGAGAACCACCAGAAGCTCACAATCTGGGGCGTCGTTCCACTACTCGTCATTGACGTCTGGGAGCACGCCTACTACCTCAAGTACCAGAACAACCGAGCCGCCTACGTGGACGCCATCTGGGGAATCATCGACTGGGCGATAGTGGAGAAGCGTTACAAGGCAGCGAAGAAATAGCTCCCCTTTCTTTTTTAGAAATAGACGTTTTTCTGCTCGGGAACCGTGAATGGTGGCTTATTGCCCTCAAGGTAAGCCTTGACGCTCTCTGCGCATCGCTCAGCCATCCTCCTTCTCGTCTCCCAAGTCGCAGAGGCGATGTGAGGCGTCACAAGAACATTCTCTAGCTTGAGAAGCTCCTCACCGAGGGGAACGGGTTCCACTTCGAAGACGTCGAGGGCTGCGCCCGCTATTTTCTTCGACTTGAGCGCTTCGGTGAGGGCCTTCTGGTCGATTACGGGGCCACGACTAGTATTGACGACGAGGGCGGTAGGCTTCATCGCCTCGAACTGCTTCTTCCCGAGGATGCCCTTGGTCGAGGGAAGAAGTGGTACATGGACGGATAGTATGTCGCTGGTCCTCAAGAGCTCCTCCTGGGAGACATATCTGATGCCGTACACTTTCTCCAGGTCCTCGCGGCGGATGATGTCGCTGTAGATCATCTTGACGCCGAAACCGAAGCCGCGCTTCGCGACTTCGCCACCTATTCGGCCGAGGCCAAGGATCCCCAGGATCTTACCGTGGATGTCCCAGCCGAAGGGGAACCCTTTTTTCTTCTTTCCCCATTCCTCGCGCGTATAAGCATCGGCTTCAGTTATCTTTCTCATCCAGCCAAGAATGAGGGTCCAAGTTAGGTCTGCAACAGCCTCAGAGAGGACGTCTGGTGTGTGGCAGACGTAGACCTTGTGGCGTATGCAGGCATCGATGTCCACGGTGTCGTAGCCGACGCCGAATCGGGCGATAACTCTGAGCTTCGGCGCCTCCTTAAGGTACTCATCATTTACGACATCGCTTCCTGCGATTATGGAGACGGCCTCAGATAGTTCCTTGGCGTAGTCGCCTTGGACGAATTGGACGTCGGCTAGGGGTCTAAGCTTATCTGCGACGTCATCAGGGAAGTTTAGCTTTCCGCAGCTTACCAGAACCGTTGGCTTCATGACAATCGATTAGTTGTGTGTGCTCAGGTCGGTTAAAACTGTCGAGACGCGGTTTACTTCCTGTAGACACGGAACTTGACGTCGTTCCACTTATCGGGGCACTCGTACTTGAACTCTTTTGGGTCGACCCAAGGAATCCTGCCGCCGTAGCAGCAGTTCATCAGCGTGGGGAAGAGGTCGTGGTAGCAGTAACCACATATGCCTCCTGTCCTGTGAGTGTTTACCTCGAATTTGTCCCCGACTTTGTGGCCTGCACTGCAATCCTTCGCGACGGAGGTCACCTCCGCTATGTAGACTGGCTCCTCTGATAAGCTACTTAACCGATCCCACCTTGGCGGCGGAGATACTAAAGCCATTTGCAGAGCCACCGAGGTAGGAGTTTTAGACCCCGGACCCGATCATTTACCCATGGCACTACACGACATGATATTCCAAGAGACGAAGGGATTCGAGAAATTACTTGGGGTCGCGGTCAAGCATCTCGGCACTGGAGAGGAGGCTATGTTCAACGGCGACGAGCTCTTCCCAACAGCAAGTGTATTCAAGATTCCCGTCATTATCGAGCTCTACAGGCAGGCAGATGCGGGGAAGCTGAGCCTCAAAGACAAGATCGTCTTGAAGGAGGCAGAGAAGGTCCCCGGATCAGGCATCCTAAAGGAGCTGAGCGAGGGGCTTGAGGTAACCATCCAGGACCTTAGTCGCCTCATGATGATCCTCAGCGACAACACCGCCACCGACTTGATAGTCGAGCGTGTCGGTAAAGACAACATCAACGCGACGATGCGAAGGCTTGGTTTAAAGAAGACGGCAGTTGTCGCCGACTGTCGAGATATGCTCTTTGACCTTGTAGGCGCTAATGATTTCCCAGACGAGGAGAAGACGTTAGACCTCTATCTTGAGAGGGCAAAGACGGGTACTGGCAAGGGGTCGTGGAGCCTCGGGACAGAAAGGAACGATATAACGACACCTGAGGAGATGAACAGACTTTTGGAGCTCCTCGTAACGGGGAAGGCTGCTGGCAAGGCGAGCTGCGATGCTATTCTCGCGACGATGGAGAAATGCCAGACTGGCGAGTACAGGGTCCCCAAGTACCTTCCCACGGACAAGGTTAAGATGAACCGCAAGACGGGGAGCTTGCCAGGTATTAGGAATGACGTCGGTGTCATAACCATCCTAGCGACTGGAGAGAGGTACTGTATAAGTTGCTTCACCAAAGGTGTACCAGAAGTTTACGCCGCGGAAGAGACCATCGCTAAGGTGAGTAGAAACGTCTATCTGTATTTCAACGGTGAGAAGTAGTAAATTTTCGGTGTCGAATTAGACTTTATTTATAGCCTCGGTCAGCATCGTATCCGCCTTATCTAGTATTTTTTTTAACGAGGTTCAAACCCTCCTTTATCTTGTAAGGTGTGAGTCCTCTTCTGCGGTTTCTTATTCCTCTTTATCTATATGACATAGGATTACGGGAAAAAAATGTGACGGGCTTCCAAGTAGTTATTTCGTTATGGGAGGTTTTTATTGGTTCATCGTGTTCTCTTGGGTGATCAGGTTTGTCGCAGGTCGAGGGGAAGAATCCGGTTTATGAGACATTGAAGCGGGGCGGCGTTAGGAAGCTTATTGTGCAGGAGGGGTCAGCGGAAGATCCGAAGATTAAGGAGATTCTCTCACTTGCAAGAAGGCGCGGGGCACCTATCGAGGTTGTCGAGAGGTATGTCCTCGACAAAATGTCGGATACGAGGCGCCACCAAGGCGTCATCGCCCTAGTGGAGGCTCCGGGTTATGTCGCACTCAATCGCGTCGTGGAAAAGGCGGGGAGGACACCCTGTGTCGTGATTCTTGACGGCGTCCAAGACCCCCAGAACCTTGGCAGCATCCTCCGCACCGCTGATGCCGCCGGCGTCGACGCAGTGCTAATCCCCAAGAAGGAGGGGGTAGGGTTGACACCTACAGTTCTTCGCGTCAGCATGGGCGGTGGGGCACACGTACCTGTCGCCCGGGAGAACATTTACCCAGCTGTCAAGCTCCTCAAGGACGAGGGGTTCAAGCTAGTAGCAGTAGACACCTCTGGAGACCATGACCACTGGGAGGAGGACCTCTCCGGCGCTGTAGCTCTCATCCTCGGCGGTGAGGGAGAAGGAATAAGCCCAACGCTCCTCGATAAATGTAACACCGTAGTTAGGATACCGATGCATGGACAGGTTTCGAACCTCAACGTCGGGGTCTCGGCTGCGATCGTCCTTTACGAACGCCTCCGCCAGCAGAATGCTAAAAAAGAGCTACGAAGTGGGTGAGGAAGTAGATTCACCGCCATTATAGTCAAGACTCAGAGCTCCATACTGGAGAAGAAGAGTTCATTCTCCTGTACCTTTTTCTGAGCTAAGACGAGGCAGTTTCAGCCTAGTGGCTGGATGCTTTTCGCATAAGGACAAGCCCGCAATGAGGACCTGTCTCCCACATTAGAGCTTCGACTGTAATCGCGCGTGCTTCCCTAGCGGGTATTGGTGAGAATAAACCCTCAATCCATTATAGGACTCTGGTTCTAATTGCCAGGATTGGCGCCCTCGGCCTCAAGTAGCGCCTTCTTACGGTCAATGCCCCATCTATATCCGCCGAGACCGCCGCTCTTCCTGACAACTCTGTGACAAGGGATGATAAGGGAGACGGGGTTCGTGGCGCAAGCCCTACTTACAGCTCGGGCTGCCGTCGGGCGTCCTATGGATCGGGCCACATCCTCGTAGCTACGAGTCGAGCCCCTCGGGATAGCCTGCAGCTCCCTCCAGACCCTTCTTTGAAATCCGGTTCCAGCCACATCTAATGGGATGTCCCCAAGCTGGGTCACTCTGCCAGCGAGGTAGTTGAGTACCTCCATCGTCCACGGGTCAGGCTTTCCCTCCTCCCGTGTTATCTCAGCTGCGGGATACTCTTGCTGAAGGGCTTTTACCTGTTCTGCATCAGCATCCCCAAGGCTGAGATGGCAGACCCCGTGGCTAGTTCTTGCGACGAGGAGTTTCCCGAGGGGTGAGTCCATGACCCTGTATGTTATCTTCATTCCCTCTCCGGCGCAGCGGTAAGTACCCGGCGTCATGCCGAGCTTCGCGGTGGGGTCCCTGTAAAGCCAGCTAGTGGAGCCGTAGCCGACGCCATAGACAGCTTTGGTGACGGGCTCCCCCTGTCTGAGCCGAGCTTTAAGGCTCTCAACCCTGCACGCTTCTTGGTACTGACGTGGGGTGAACCCCATGACCTGCTTGAATATTCTCTGTAGGTGAGGGGCACTGACACCGACCTCCTTAGCGAGGTCCTCTAGAGTTATCCTCTCCTCGAGGTTTCTCCTGATGTATTCGCAGGCCTGCTTAACCCAAATGAGCTGGGGTCTATCCTGATCCTGCGGTTTGCATCGGAGACACGGGCGGAATCCGGCTGCCTCAGCGGCCGCCGGGCTCTGATAGAAGACAACATTTTCCCTCCTCGGATGCTTGCTAGGGCATGAGGGGCGGCAGTAGATTCCCGTTGTGCGGACCGCGACGATGAAGACGCCGTCTGCGGACGTGTTCCTTGACTCAACCATCTTCCACATTGTATCTTCGTCTATTAAACCGCTCCCGACAGTCATCTTCTCGTGACCTCTGCAACTGACCTTTGGAGAGACGAACCGCTTTTAATGTTTGAGTCTGAATCTTGCGGTCAAACACCTCGGGGAACGTTTTTAATCATCGCCTCGAGGTTTGAATCGGGTATGTCGAAGGGACCGCGCCCCAGCTGCATAGGAATGCTCAGCGAGAACGAGGAGTGTGAGGAGTGCGAGTGGAGGCAGGAGTGCGAGACTATGACGAAGCAGATAGAGGCCGACGCTTACAGGGGAGGCACACACGTTAGGATCACCGGCAAGTACAGTGAGAAGAAGTACAAGCCAAAGAAGCTGCCTTAGCCATAGGCGAGCTCCTGACTTACGCGACTTTCTCCCTCAACCTTCTTGACCCTTATCAGGTTGACTCCCTCTTCTTCACCCTGCCCGTGATGGGTCACTAGGAGCACTTGCCCGATCTCCTTGCTGCTCATAGCAATGTACTCCAGCAGGTGGGGTACATTCTCAGAGTCGACGGCATCAGTCGGCTCGTCCAGTATCAGGAGGTACGGGAAGTTCCGGACCCTCAGGAGCGCTAGTCTCTCAGCTAGGGCGAAGAGGCTCTGATGCCCCCCGCCGGCTCGCCACGCGGGCAGCGACCGTGGGCTCCCCTTTGGCTGGACCTCCAGCGTGTAGCGTTCTCTGTCTATCTTACAGTTGGAGTAGAGCTGCTGGTCGGTGAGGCGACGAAAGTATTCGAATGTTTGATACTCGAGGATTCGTAAAGTGTTCTCGCGCAGGTCTGTCTCGTAGGACCCGTATCTTTCCACTATCCCGTCGAGGGCCCTGATCTTCGCCTCATACTCAGCGACCTTCCCTAGCTTCTCCTTCGACTCCCTCCGGGTATGCTCGACGCCCGCGAGCCTGGTCTTTAGCTCCTTCTCGGTCTTTTCAGCCTCCTGTAGACGTGCCTCCCTGTCCCTGACCTCGCCAACTAGCTGTCTCTCCGCAGCACGGAGCACCTTGAGTCTCGTCTCAACCTTCTCCTCGGACTCCTCCAAGCTCCTTGCGGAGCCATATTCCCTCTCGACGAGCTCCATGACGCCCTCGCTGCCCACCTCGAACCGTTCACCGAGGTTGGCTCCCTTCTCGTTGAGCTGGGAGATTGCGCGCTTCCCCTCCTCGACACGAATGCGAAGCCCCTGAAACCGGTCCAGTGCCTTCTCGACCTCGATCCTTTTTTCTGATGCGGTCTTAGCCTGGGTCCTGAGGTCTCGTATCTCCCTCTCAGCTGCTATGAGGGTCTTCTGCACCTTGTTGAGCTCAAGTGTCCATTCTGCAAGATCCCTTTCTATAATTGCGGGGTCTATGCTCTGCCCGCATTTAGGGCAGACGGTGAGGCCTCTGTTCTTGAGATCGGTGTGCTCCTTTATCTGATGACTGAACCTCTCGGAGGTCGCAGCAGCCTGTCTCCTCCTCTGCTCGACCTCTTCATCGCCCAGCTGCCTAAGTCGCTCCTCCGTGGCCTTTGCTGTCTTGACACGGGTCTCCAACTCACGTAACCGCTCATCGGGAGTCTCCCCCATCTCAGCTAGAAGTCCATCTATCTCATTCTCCTTCGCTTCCCTCAACTTTCGGTTCGTCTCGAAAGCGTTTCTGATTCCCTGCAGTTCCTTGAAGTTTTTGCTTAATTCTTCAGCGCGTTCTATTTTTTCCTTCGAGATGGAGAGTTCGCCGTGTTTGGTTTGTAGCTCAGAGGTGAGTGCTGCTTTTCGTATAGTTATCTCCTTTGTCTGCTCCTCGCCGTCCCTTATGGTCTGCTCGGCGTTCCTGATCCTTTCCTCGAAGGCTGGCTTAAGGGGGAGTTCCCCACTTTGCTCCAGCTGCTTGCGGACTCCGCGCAGCTCTTCCCTGATCTCGCTTGGGGTGGTGAGGCCGAGGATCGCGTTCATTCGCCCCTTATCGGGGTTTAAAATTTCGACGAACTCCTTTTGGCGGGCATAGACGACGTTGAAAAATGTGCCGCTGCTGATGCCGAGGAGTTCACGTAGTCTGTCTTGGGCGTCTCTCTCACGGGCGATGACTTCCTTACCGCTGTCGACGTCCATCAGGAACTCTTTACTCTTGAAAGCCTCCTCACTCCCCCTTTTAGCGAGGGTCGCCTCCCTATGGATCCGCACCGGTATGCCTTTTGGCGTCCGGAGTTTGAGCTCAACGAAGAGGTCCCCACCACCAATGGGGAGGAGGTCTCTTTTCTCAACGCCTGGTACCTCTCCGAAAAGTGCGAAAAGTATCGCTTCGAGGATCGTTGTCTTACCGGAGGCATTTCTGCCGCTGATCTTGTTGACGCCACGTGTGAATCTGACTATCTGCTGACTCCGGTAGCTCTTGAAGCAGCGGAGGGTGAGCTCTTCGATCACGGCTTCTCCTCCTTGAAGTTCCGGGTCTCGAATCGGCGGAGCCAATCTGTTATAAATTGCTCTCGCTGTGTGGCGGTGAGAAGCCCAGTCTTGGTGCTTGCCTCCTCCTCTAATTGCTCCCGAACCTTGCCATGGATCTCCCTTATCTCGTCGGCGAATTCCCCATAGTCTCGGAAGTATTCGGAGACATCTCTGTTCTCAGCCATAGGGTGGATGACGCTAGGCGGGAGATTCAGCTCTAAGGTATCTATGTCAACCCAGAGAAGCCTCGGATTCCCGCCGGCTGCCTTTAATATCCTTTCCTCGCTGATATCCGAGGGCCAACCTTCGCTCAGACCTCCCTCCAGCTTGATCTTGATGTAGCCTTCTTTCTCGGCGGCTCGGAGCTCAGAGGCGAATCGCTCTAGTTCCTCAATGGCTTTCTCCTCGTACCAAGCTGGGGTGGTCTTTCTACTATTCACGATCCTGACTTGCCGCATGACGTGTAGTGGTTCAATCGGCACCCACTTGAACACAGGTCCATCTGTGTCGACGATGTAGAACCCCTTATTCGGATCTTCTGCGAAGTCGTAGACCTCAGTGCTTCCAGGTGTCGCGAGCCAGCAGTCGTTCCCTAGCCTCCTGGGCTGGCACCTTTTGTGATAGTGGCCCGTGAAGACAAAGTTGGCCCCCGAGGATGAGAGTTGGTCTAGGGTGACGAAGCTGTCCCCGGGAGGTACCTCATTGTAGTTTTGGACGAATCCGTGAAGCATTAATACATTGATGCCCTTTCCACCAGCTAAAGCTGGCTTAGCTATATTCTCGAAAGCGACGTCGATGAGGTCATAGTAGTTGAGGCCGACGACGTGAACTCTGCCATCTGAGTAGACCGGCTGTTCGTCGTCGAAGACATGAAGATAGCCGGCGAGGGGATGCTTGATATAATCGAGGGAGTTCGATTCCCTGCGTCCATCGTGGTTCCCCCTGATGACTAACATCTTCGGGTTTACCCCGTATCTCCTCTCCGTTTCGACTACCAGCCTGTAGAGTTCTGACTGAGTGAACTCGACCATATATGGGCGAAG
>Ga0209777_10007606_pt1 | contig 12001 bp, 6 predicted proteins | sample FrelakmetHBP12HB_FD_187147 | JGI IMG/M metagenome (GOLD analysis project Ga0209777, IMG submission 187147) | Freshwater lake sediment microbial communities from the University of Notre Dame, USA, for methane emissions studies -HBP12 HB (SPAdes)... | ecosystem: Environmental > Aquatic >... | reverse complement strand
GGCCTGTTACGATTTGCGGGGGCAGCAGGTGCTCGATGCCTGCCGCCGGCGGGACATAGCCGTCCCGGACGATGTAGCCGTGATCGCGGTGGACAACGATGAACTTCTTTGCGCCCTGTCCGATCCCCCGCTGTCCAGCATCATTCCGAACACGTACCGCGCGGGTTTTGCGGCGGCGGCGCTGTTGGATCGCCTGATGGCCGGCAAGAAAGTAAAGTGCCTCACCCACTTGATTCCGCCGCTGGGTGTGTCCACCCGGCAATCCACCGATGTGCTGGCCATTGAAGATCGCAACGTGGTTCAGGCCGTGCGCTTCATTCGCGAACATGCGTGTGATGGCATCAATATGGGCGACGTGCTCAAAGCGGCACCGCAATCGCGCCGGGTGCTGGAAAGGCGGTTCAAGAAATTCCTTGGCCGCACCCCGCACGAAGAAATCCTGCGCATCCAATTCAACCGCGTGAAGCAATTGCTCAGCGAGACTGTCCTGCCGCTGGCCATCATAGCCGAGCGCGCGGGCTTCGACCATGTCGAATACCTCAGCGTGGCGTTCAAACGCACCTTCGGTGTGCCGCCCAGCCAGTACCGCGCCGTGAACCGCCGCTAAAGTGGCGCGGTAAAATTTCTCAAATCAAAAGCGCAAAACCTCATGGCGCTGGTGGAGAGGAGGCCCTAGGGTGTCCGGACATCTGTGAACACAAACAATAAAATCAACGTGGCCGTCGTCGGCCTCGGCTTCGGGGCTGAATTCATCCCCCTCTGGCAAAAGCACCCGCATACGCGTTGCGAGGCCATCTGCCAACGCACCCCGGAAGAACTCAACGGCGTAGGGGACTACTTTGGGGTCGAGAAGCGTTACACCGATTTCAAGCGGCTGCTCAAAGATCCGGAGGTCCAAGTTGTCCACATCAACACGCCCATCCCGGACCATGCCTGGATGTCAATTGCCGCCCTCAAGGCCGGCAAGCATGTGGCTTGCACGGTTCCCATGGCCACCAGCATCGCGGACTGCAAGAAGATCGTGAAGTTGGTGAAACAGACCAGCCTCAATTACATGATGATGGAGACGGTGGTCTACTCCCGCGAGTATCTCTTCATGAAGGAACTGCTGGACCAGGGCAAACTCGGGAAGCTGCAATTCGTGCAGGCGAGCCATCAACAGGACATGGAAGGATGGCCCAACTATTGGCCCGGGCTGCCGCCTATGTGGTACGCCACCCACTGCGTTGGCCCCGTTGCCGGACTCATTGGCAAATCCGCCGAGTACGTAAGCTGCTTCGGCTCGGGCACCATCCGCAAGGAACTGATCAAGTGCTACGGCTCGCCTTTTGCGGTCGAGACCGCGCACATCAAGTTCCGTGGCAGCGACGTGAGCGCCCGTATCATCCGCAGCCTCTTCGACACTGCGCGCCAGTACCGCGAGAGCATTGATATCTATGGCACCAAGAAAGCCGTGGAGTGGCCGTTGATTGAGCACCAGCCGCTCATCATTCACACTGCCAAACTGCCGGAGCCGAAGATTCCTAAGCCGGTCAAGTGCCCTGACTTCGCCAGGCGGCTGCCCAGGAGCATCGCGAAATACACCACGCAGGGTGTCTATGATGCCAGCAAGAAAACGCATCTCAGCTTCACCCAGGGCAGCGGCCATGGCGGCAGCCATCCGCACCTGGCAAACGAGTTTGCCCTGGCGCTGGTTGAGGATCGCGATCCATTCCCCAACGCCATCCAATCCGCCAACTGGACCTGTGTGGGTCTGTGCGCCCACCAATCAGCGCTCAGAGGCGGCGCGCTTGTCAAACTGCCACCCTTCACTCTCTAATCCCCTATGAAATTCGTTGACCCTACGTGCTTCGCGCCGAACCGACGCCAATTCCTTAAATCCATCCTGGCGGCCAGCACCGCCCCCTTATTCGTACCAGCCCATGTGCTTGGGGCTGATGGTCAGACACCGCCATCCGGCAAGATCACGGTTGGTGTTCTAGGCGTGGGGGCACAAGGGCAGCCGGACATGCGCAACTTCCTGGGCCAGGCGGATGCGCGGGTGACGGCGATTTGCGACGTGAACCAGCGCAACATCGAGAGCGCGCGCGCTCATATCGCCACCGCTTACGGCAGCCCGAACGTGAAGGTGTTCAGTGATTTCAGGGAGTTGAACGCGGACCCTTCCATTGACGCAGTGCTCATGGTGTTGCCGGTGCACTGGCACAGCGTGCCCTCCCTCGACGCGATTCTGCATGGCAAGCACATCTACCATGAAAAACCGATGGCGTTGTCATTCGAGGAGGCGCGGCGGGTGCGGGCTGCGGTCCGGAAGAAGGGCGTCGTCTTTCAGTTCGGCACGCAGCAACGATCGGAATGGCGGTTCCGGCTGGCTTGCGAGCTGGCGTTGAACGGGCGGTTGGGCAAGCTCAAGGAGATCCAGGTTTCGGTGCCAGCAGGCCGGAGCGGTCCCGCTTTTCCGGAACAGCCGGTACCGGATTATGTCGATTGGAACACCTGGGTGGGCCCGGCGCCGCTGACACCCTTCCATGAGGCGAAGCTCCAGCGCGACAACCATGAGAATATGACCCATTTCTCTCTGGGCATGATTTCGTGCTGGGGTATTCATCATCTGGATATCGCGCAGTGGGGCAATGGCACAGACTCGACCGGCCCGAGCGCAGTGGAAGGCACGGGCGAGTTTCCGAAGGAAGGCGCCTTCGACGCCCTCGAGCGCTGGAGGGTCCGGTTCGAGTACGCCAACGCCACCCCGATGGTATTCGTCAGCGACGGCACGCTGGGATACTCGCACGGAATCCGCTTCGTCGGCAGCTCAGGCTGGGTCCATGTCGTGCGTGGCGACATCAAGGCGCACGACGAAAAGTTCCTGGAGGATCCGGAAAACAAGGTCGGCACGATGCCTCTTAAACTGGCGATCAGCGGCGACCACACCCGTGACTTTCTGGATGCGATCAAGAAAGGCCGGCGGGCGATCTGCGACATCGAGACCGCCGTGCGATCCGACACCCTGTGCCAGCTCGCTTTAATCGCGGTGAAGCAGGACCGCAAACTGCAATGGGATCCCCATGCCGAGCGGTTTGGGAACGACGACGCGGCCAACGCGAGCCTGCAACCGCGCCCCTTCCGCGGGAAATGGAAGCTGCCGGAGGTGTAAAGGTCGTTCAGCTAATCCTGGCAGGGGCTAGTCTGAGGGAAGCGCCTCCAGTACCACGATCTCGAATGGTTTGAGCGTGATACGTAAGGGCTTTCCGGCCTCGGCTCGAAGTGCCGGCCGGGAGGCGTCCTCAGCCCAGGGACTCTTGAGCAGGTATTTCGTCTGAGCGCCGAGAGGCAATTCAAACGCCGTCGCGACGTCGAGCGCGAACTCGCGCGGTTGGACATCCGGATTACGCAGCATCACAGTGCCCTTGCGCCCGCTCCACGAGGCGTAGCCATAAACTTGGGGTTTGGCCGGGTCGCCGCCGATCCAGTGGGTGTCCACAAGCACGTCGGCGTTGGCCCGAGACCACTTCGCGGCTTCAGCCAGCACGCGCCAGTCTTCCGGCGTGAGTTTGCCCGGTTGGATGTAAAGCTCCTGTAACCCGGTGCCGCTTCCGAAGAAGGCCCGCACGTCGTCTTTGAAACCGGCGGAGTTGAACGTCGGATCGCCAGCCATGCCTTGGCGCGAGTAGGCCACGCCCTGGGTCATCAGCGAGTTCAACGGATACAGCGGCCCTTTGCCGACGATGTTCCGGTAAACCTCCTGATCACGATACGTCAGCCACTGCTGTTGCTGGGTGCCTTTGCCCGCGCGGCCCATGTCGCCGCCTTGCCGCCAGACGGAGTCGGCGTAGCGCAGCCAAAACGGCGACGGCCACGAACCGGTCGTGAGGTTTATGTATAGGTTCGGGTCCTCCTTCCGCAGTTCCAGCATCAGCCGGCGCATGGCTTCTGTGTCGAGCACGTATTGCGCGCCGCCGCTCGCGGCCATTCCGGAAGCAATGCCGTCGAATTTGAAATGGTTCACGCCGTAATTGCGGATCATGCCAACGCAGGCATCCCGAAAGGCGGCATAGTATTTCGGTCCGGCCAGCGAAAAGCCGGTGGCGTTGAGCTCGTAACCCTGTTCGCGGCCGAACTTGATCCGCTGCTCCCTCGGTTCGCCGTATCCGCCGAAGGGCGATAGCCATACACCCAGGTGGGTGTTGTATTGCCGGCACAGCTCAGCCAGGGGTTTGAAGCCGTTGGGAAATCCGCTATGGAACCGCCAGAGCGTTTTCGGATCGTCCCATCCGTCGTCAAATACCATCCCGTCCATGATCACGCCGTGAGCTTTGATCAGGTGGTCGCCGCACAGGCGGATGGCCTCGAGGCAGTTTGTTTCGTTCAGAGCGAACGGGTTCCACGCGGTGTCATACCAGGAGTTGTAGTGCAGGTAGGGCCGATACGGATGGGCGCGCTCGCGCTCCACGTAATGCAGAAAAGCGCGACGCATCTGTCCCGCCGGGGCAACGCCGACCACAAAGCTCTGCGTCATGGTATCCCCGCGCTTTAGAACGGCGTTACGCGGAATCCGGCAAAGGACAGGGCCACCCCGGCCGGCCAGGAGCACCTGCCCAAATGACTCCACGCGCTGGTTGGCGGGAAGCGTGAACTCGGGGTCGGTGCCGATCTCGGCTGCCAGTTCATAGCGCGCGCCGGCCCTCACCGACGGCAACACCAGGGTGTACTCGTTGTCCACGTGTTCAACTCCGGTCCGGCCATGATGCTCGTCGCGGCTCACCTCGCGCCCGTCCTCCGACAGGCTCACCCGCCAGATGTCGAGGCGGTGTGGGCCGCTGGTGTAATGGAAGATGAACACGTTCGTGCCGGCCTCAAGCTGGGCCGCGCTTAAGGGCCAGGACTTCCGCCGGGGTTGGCCGATGGCCACATCCTGCGGCGACCAGGTGCCGACCTCCTGCCGCGGCGTCGTCACCTCGTTCAGGGCATGAGGATCTTCGGAACCAAAGAAGAAGTTTCCTGCCACGACCGGCGAACCGTCCACCCGCCCCATCGGCTGTGCGTCGGGGATGGTTTGGTTCAGCCAGAGGATCTCCCGGATCAAGCAGTCCTCGCGTGCGGCGCTCGCGTCAATCTCCTGCCGGATGTAGTTCCCTCCATCGTGCAGCACCGCGCGCCACACCACGCGCAAGCCTCCGTCCGCCGAGCGCAACGGCACTTCAGCCTGCCGGCCGGCGATGCGTGCAGCCAGCCGCGCCGCCTTGGGGTCCGGGGTGAGGTCGCTGAGCCGCATAGGGCCGTCCCGCTGCAGAGCGGATGCGGCGTAGCGTTCGCCGTTCGTTAAGACAACCTCAAAAGCCTCGCCGGTAAACGTGACCTGTCTTTGACTCGCCGCGTCGCGGAAATACTCCGGCCTCAGTCCCACATCTCCCACCCGCCAACCGGCCGAGAGGGCGGCGTTGCTGACGAAGATCAGCGAACCGTCACGGACCATCTTAGCAGGTCCGGGAACGGCTGCCGGGTAAGATACCTGTGCCAAGACCGCAGTGGACGATAACGCCAGCACAAAGGCCGCAGCGTGAAAAGGGCGCGGTGTTAATCCACGGTTGTTCGTTTGCATTGCGTGCAGTTTGATCATCGCGTTTGACCTTGTGCTTGTCGAATCCATAATTTGGCTCCCGAGGGGATGGCGCACCTGCAGCATCTCTTGACGCTTGAAATCCTTGTCTTCTGTTGCCACTCTGCGGCTCAGGATGAGCGAGACGAAAAAGCGATTTCCCCTTGCCCGCGAAGCGTCAAGAACGGGCGGAGCTTTGAATTGCTACGCCAGAGTCGAGAGTGTCGGCGAAACGGCACGGAGTCCAGTCATGACTACCAGATTCGTCGCATCCTTAATAACGGCTTTACTGGCGGTAGCTCCGACGGAGGCTGTGGCTGACACGACGGCGGCATTCGACCTGGATGGCCGACAGATCATCCAGGACGAGGAACACCTTGGGATTGTCAACGGCAAGCTCACGTCGGGGATCAACTACCGCGACGTGACGGGTATCGGCGGCCTGTGGGCGCCGCCCTTCGTCAGCTCGAACTTCATGCTCGACGGCCGGGTGAATGGCGAGAAGGTGCCGACAACCAAATGGTTGTGGCGACCCTACCAGGTTGAACGAGAAGGGACCGTGGGCAACGTTGCCGTCTCCACCACCACAACTCTGATCTATGGCCAGCGCGCGGCCGTCGTGAGCTTCACTTTCAAGAACGCCGGCAGCACGTCCGTGCCTCTCGAATTGTTTACGCTCGGATGGCTCGATTCGGTGCGGGACTGGGGATTCGCCCGGGCGAGCAGCGCCAGCCCGACTACGCTGCAGGCCGACGGCCGAGAGTTGATCATGCGGCAGGGCAACCTGGCCGTCATCGTGGCGATCGACTCGAGGGAGTGGACGTGGGAGGCGTCGGGCAATCTCGGACACGCCTTTGCCCCGTTGCCAGCGAGGCAGACGCGCACCGTGAACGTGGTCATGACGATCGGTTCGGCCGACGAGGCAGCAGCGGCCGCGGGCAAGATTCTCACCAATCCGGCCGGTGCGGTGACGGCGGCAAGAAACGAATACGCCCGGCAGGTCGGCGAGGTGTTCAAAAGACTTCCGGCCCTGGAAAGCAATAACGCGCAGTTGGTGCAGTGGTACAACCGATCGCTCGTGCACTTTCTTATGAACCGGTGGGAGGTGCCGGAGTTCGTGCTGCACCCGTATTACTCGACGGGCAGCATCAAGGGTGGCTAACTGGCTAACTACCTGTGGAACTTCGGCGAGGTATGGGAAATCCTGCCGCTGTTCGACGCGCCCGCCGCACGAACGCACATCCAGCAGTTCCTCAAGGGCGACCTCCTCAAGCACTTCCTCTTCTATCCAATCACCGGCAGAGCCGACGGCCCCTGGTACATGGTCAACCAGGAGAAGATTATCGGCCTGACCTACTACTACATCCTGCTCACAGGCGATACGGGATTCCTGGCGGACACCGTGGACGGCAAGAGCATCCGGGACCACGTGGTGAACCATGCGATGTACGGCGATGAGGTCGGCAAGCCGCCCGTGTTGATCGATTACGGGCCGTCCAACAGCCACCTCGAGTTGCGCCGCGGCTATCCGTACAACCATGTCATGCCCGACTTGAACGCGCGGCGCTACGCGAACTACTTGCGCGCGGCGACGCTCTGCGACCTGGCGGGCAAATCGGCGCCCTTCCTCCGCGAGCGGGCGGAACTGCTCAAGCCGCTGCTGAAGCAACGGCTGTGGGACGCGCAGACCCGGTGGTTTCGCTTCGAGGACAGCCAAGGCAAAACCGATCTGCGTTACACCGTGCAGATGTTCAAGATCATCGGGAGCGGTGTGCTGGATGAGGAGTGCGAGGAGGGATTGCTGGGCCACCTGAACGAGAACGAGTTCCTCTCCGCCTTCGGCCTGCACAGCCTCTCCAAGCGGGATCCCGCCTATGATCAACTCGACATCGACAACGGTGGCGGCGGCATCTGCACCAGCTTCCCCGCGCAGATTATCGAACGACTGTACCAGGCCGGGCGGCCGAAACTGGCCTCGGACATCCTGGGCCGATTGTTATGGTGGGGAAACACCATGCCGTACTGGGGCGACTCGATTGCCGCCAACTGCAAAGACTATCGCCGCGACACCCCGCTCCAGTGTACCTTCGACGCCGTCGCGGGCGCGCAGTGCGTGATCTTCGGCGTGTTCGGTGTGAGCGTACGGCCTGACGGCGCTATCGTGATCAACCCGCACACACTGCCTTTTGCCTCCCGGATAACGCTCAAGGGGCTCAAGCTCCGCGGACGATCGGTCGACGTGCGGGTTGACGGCGGGCACTACGAGGTTCGCGCGGGGGATCGGAGCATTCGATCGCCGATCGGCAAGGAGGTTGTGCTCTCGGCGAAGGACGTCTCGCCTCGAACTGCAGAGTGAACCCAGGCAAGTCAGGATGTTCCTCATCGACTCGGGGCTCCACGATTCTCCGGCTGCTCCTTATCCGCCGTGGTTTTTGAGCGAGCATCAGCCGTTTGGCAGATGGCGCTCAACAAAGACAAATCATCGTTGCTGTCGTTTTCTACGGTCCAGAACATGACGCCAGAGGCTTTTGCAATAGCCAGACGGGTTTTGGCCTGGATGGTAGGGATGCCGTTGTAGTTCTGCTGGATGCTGTTATAGGAAGTGAAGTCCCTGTTCGCGGCAGATGGGTCGGCCTGGATGAGCTTACGGTAGGGGACTTCGCTCGGGCGCGAGTAAAAGGGCAGGCCCAGCACCATCTTCTCCGGCGGTAAGCCACGTCCGTGCCAGTAATCAATGGAGGCCGTGGCGAATTCCATCGAGGAGTGCTTGCCTACAGGGCCGTCATAAGCCATGAGGTTGAGGAAATCCAAGAGAGCAATGGACTCTTCCGGGATGCCGTCGGCATTCTTTCCTAAAGCGGCGACGGCGGCGGTGAGCAGTTTGTGCAGCGGCAAGCCGGCGCGCAGTTCTTTGATCAAGGCCAGGAAATTCTGCGCCGACTGGCCGGGGTGAGGATATTCCCAATCAATATCAGCGCCATCGAGATGGTAATCGCCTATGAATGCCAGGAGTTGGCGCACGAAGACGGCACGCTTTGCAGGACTGGCAGCCATCGCCTCGAATTGTGCATCCCACCCCCAGCCGCCGACTGAGATCAGTACAGTCACCCCTTTTTCGTGCGCCCTGCGGACGGTTTCCCGGAGATGCGAGCGGGCGGCAAAACTGTGGAACGTTCCGTCGTCGTTGGGAATGAGGAAAGCATAGTTCACGTGCGTCAACTTCTCGAACGGAATGGCTTCCAGCAAGGCACCACCTCCCAAGTATCCGATCACCCGAAAGCGATGCTCGGTCACTGTGAAAAAGGGCAGGCCGTTCGAAGCTGGGGCTGTCGTGGATCGGTTGGTGCCGACTAGCACAGCGGCGGAACATGAGAGCACGAGCAGGCAGAATCCAGCAAGCAGAGTCAGGTTGCGGCTCATTGGCTTGGAGGTCCTGAGTTAGTCGGCCTCAACGGCCCTGACCTCGACGATATGGACCCCGGTGTTCAGGCTGTGCTTCGTCATGGTAACGCGAACGAAGCGCACCTCGCACGGTTCAAAATCGAACGTGTCCCCCTGTTCGGAGGCAGGTTGGACTGAGGAGCGCCGGTCACCGACGATCTTCCAGTCGGCGCCGTCCGCGGAGACCTCGACGAAGTATTGATAGTAGCGGCCAGCACCCCAGTAGGTCCAAACCTGAAGGCCCTTAAGTTTGCGTTTCTTGTCCAGTTCGAGCTTGAGCCACTGCGGGTAAGGATCAGCCTGCCAGCTCGACTCCAGCTTGACGATCCCATCCACAGCCAGCTCCGGGCCGTGGCCGGGGATGCTGGAGGAAGCCTCGGCCTTGCAGCCGCGCAGCACATTTTCCACAGTGATCCCGAATTCCTGCATGAAGAGTTGTTTGCGCTGCTCGGCTGTGAGCAGGGCGGGCGCAGCTACCTGGACGGCTTGGGCGCCCTTGGCCTTCTCTTCGGCAGCGCGGCGCGCATATTCGTGGCGGAAGGCCTCGAGAACGGTCGCGAAGGAGAGCGGCGCGGGGCCGTGCCGTTCTTCTTCCGGTGTGAGAAACCCGGGCGGCGGAGCGGGCGCGGCATGGCGGGGACCGTCCCAAAAGCCAACTTCACGCCGGTAGGCCAGCAGCAAATTCTGGAAGGTCCTGTCGTGCGCGCCCGGCTTTTCGTGCCAGCGCAGGTGCAGACGCGTCGCGTCGGGGCTGAGGCGGATGGCGTCTCCCTCGCGCACGGCACGCTTAGCGTCGGATTTGAATTCGGTCAACTCGACGAACCAAGGCACGGGGATAACCAAATCATGCGGCGGATGATGGAGGCTGCTCCGGATGCTGACCTCCGCTCCGTCACCGGTGAAATGCATCCGCCCCGCAATCCTGCCCATTTCCGTGGGGACATTAGTAAAGGCGATTTCCTTTCCCGGCACCGCCCAGGTCGGCGAGATGACCGAGAACAGATGCAAATCGCGCTGCCCCGGGTCCAGGCCGGCTCGCCCGCCGTATTCCACTACGAACATATTCCGGGTCAGTTGGACGATCTTTGCCGCCGCCCACGCGTGGGGCGGCGGACAGTCGATCGTCACCCGGCGGTCGTGCCACGGCTCGACCATGTTTTCGAAGCCTTCGTGGGTCGAGCCGCAGTGAAGCAGGAGGTGATAGAAATCGCGCAGCGCCTTTTCCTGCTCGCCTAGCAGAAGGTATTGCTCGATCAGGTTGGCGGTGACGTATTGGTGAAGGTGCATGCCGTTGCGGTAAGTCATGACGCCCTCCCGGTAACGGTCGCAGCGGATGGCCGCCAGTGTGGCGGAGACGCGCTTGTCGGAGCCATCGAGGAGTTCGGTCGGGTAAAGCAGCAGCATGTTTTCCCAGTCCTGGTCAGTCTGGTACTCCGTCAGCCCTCCCTGGGCTTTAGGGCCAGTCGGGAATGCATAGAGGCCGGTGGGAACATAGCCGTCCTCGCCGGCGCTGGCCTTGAGCGCCTTCATGAAGGAAGCAAAGTACTCGTCGTGCAATTGCTGCCATGCATTCGCATCCTGCATCTCGCGCAACCCGCGGGCCAACTGGATGGCCGCGCGCAGACCCAGCAGGCTCCAGAGATTGTGGCTGGTGTACCGGCCCTGGATCATCTCGGCGTCGTAGGGCCAGGCTGGCGGCATCAGGCCGAATTTGTCGGTGCTGCGCGCCTGGCTCATCCAGTCGATCGCCCGGCGAAGCTGCGGCAACACGCCCCGCGCATAGTTCTCGTCCCGCGTCATCAAGTAATGGTGTGCCAGGGCATAAACCATGTGCCCGTGTGACGACCAGAGCTTCGCGCCGTGCGACAGGCTGGTGTCGCAGAACAGGCCGTCGTCAAGCTGCCGCTTCAGGATTTGCGGGAAGGTCTGCTCCGCGAACTCCGGGTGGCCGGACCCGTCGTAAGCCAGGCGCATGTCCACGAAGTCGATCATAAAGAAGTCCGGGTACGGCAAACCGCTAGTCTGGAACCGCTCACCGTTGCGCTCGCGGGTGGCTAGCAGCAGATGCACCAGGCTGGCGCGCCAGGCGGCGTTAAACCGTGGCTCGGGAAGCTCGAATTGCGCGCCCTGCGCCACCAGCTCTCGCCAGAAACGAACCGTCTTCTCGCGGTAGGCCGCATACTCCGCCTTTTCGATTTTAGCCACGAGGGCGCTCTGCGCTGCTGGCACGGGCACACGCGGCATCTTGATAACCAGGTCCCGTTCCTCGCCGGGTTGGAGAGTCTGCTCGCAGCGTGCGAGGCAGACTTCAGCACGCGCTGTCGCAAATTCGCTCGCGCCATCGAATGGCTTTTCATAGGCCGCGCCTGGCACGCGCTCAGGCCGGGCGCTGCTCGGGAAACAATAAACCAGTTTATCATCGCGAAAGACGGCGTTGTTCGTCATCGCGTAGCGCCAGGCTGGGGAGAAAGCCGAACCGCCGGAACGCTCGTCCCGGCCCGAGTGCCGGAGCGCGCTGGCAATCACCGCCTTGGTGGGCTGCGCGGAGGTGTTGCGCATCCGCACCCGCGCGAATTGCACCGTGTTGGCAGCCGATTCGCCCTCCAGCACCGCGCCGAACATCTCAATTTCGTACCGAATGGCGCCATTTTGCCAGCCGTACTGAATAATCGGGAGCCAGCCTTCCATCCATGTCTTCTGCCGCGCCAGCAGCGGTCGGAGCGGCTCCCCGAAAAAGAAGCATAGCTCGGCCTGCCGCGTGAAGATCGCGCCGTCGAACGTGACCTGCACTGCGTCGGGCATATAAGGCACCCCGATGAGCGTGGTGGACTTGGCGAGGTAACACCATTCGCGAGTCGGGTCGTCCAGCGAGGCGTCCACCATGTCAGCGTTGGCGGCCGGCGCGACCAGGAGCAAAAGCAAGGAGACTGGGAGAGAAATCATGTTCATAATGGCGGCAGGGAG
>Ga0209777_10007605_pt1 | contig 12002 bp, 10 predicted proteins | sample FrelakmetHBP12HB_FD_187147 | JGI IMG/M metagenome (GOLD analysis project Ga0209777, IMG submission 187147) | Freshwater lake sediment microbial communities from the University of Notre Dame, USA, for methane emissions studies -HBP12 HB (SPAdes)... | ecosystem: Environmental > Aquatic >... | reverse complement strand
CGCGATCGGTGAGGGTGCAGATACTGGTGATCAGGAACCGGCCGAGTGATGAGTTCAGGACTGCTGCAAGGAACGGATCGTTCCGCGGAATCGCAAGGAGCGTGTTTGTGATCGCGTAGGAACCGCCCGGGTCGAACGTGAATGCCGGGCAATGCTGGTATGGCGCGAAGATGATCTTTTGCACTTTTTGTCCGGGCACAGGATCCTTTTCGGATTCCGCGGCGGGATCCTCCACAACCGGTTTGAGATACTTCCATAAAGCCCGGCACTTTTTCAGATCTTGGCTGTTCTTTGCAGAGATCACAAACCGGTCCGGCTTTTCCGGCACATACCGCCGGATATCAGCCGGATTCAACACTGGAACAAAATATCGTTTGCACCGCCAGTCCCTTTTTACCAGCCTGCTCCTTGTTTCCCTACCCACGATGAGAGGATTATTCCTGATACGGTGTTCCCCTTCTTCGAACTGCCCCATGATGTAATTGTCGAGCGGTGTTCCTGCCCGCAGGAGCTTTTCCGTTATCGCTGCTGTCCGCGTGTCCTCTAATTTCCAGCCGTCGTCTCCCAAGCTGCGCTGGTCAATCGTAAACCGGCGGGAAGCATGGGACAAGGCAGTGATGTCTGCCCGCCTGCTCTGCATCACCGATACTGCAAAGGGCAAAACGACAGGGCTTTTTATGATCCGGAGCGCGAAAATCCGGGTATCCCCACCTTCGAGGAGCCTTATCTGGCCTGTGTCGGCGATCTCAAGGATCTGGTGCATGAGCAGGAACCGCCGGAGCGGTCGTGCATGGTTTTTCTTAAGAAACGTATCCGGGATACAGAGGGCGAGCGTCCCTTCGGGCCGGAGGACCTGCAACCCCTTTTCGATGAAGAAACTATACAACCCAGCACCGTTTGCATAGACTTCGTAATGCGTTTGGAAGTACTCGTCCCGTGTCTTTACTATAAAAGGCCGGTATGGTGGGGGCGCCCCGATAATCGCATCAAACCCCCCGCCGGCAAGGATATCCGGAAATTCATCCTCCCATAAAAAAGGATTGACCTTGCGGCGTTCCTCTGCATTGAACGGGTGCTCCTGCCGGCCGGAGAAGTAGTCAGGGGCGATCAATGCGTTACCACACCGGATATTGGTGCGTAGACATGAGGTGATCGCCCGAATCCGGCCGGTTGAAGCAGGACCGGGTCCGGATTTTTTACCGTCTTTGAGAACCACAAGCAGTAGGATGAACCGTGCAACAGCGATGGCTTCAGGATCGATGTCGGTGCCAAAGATCGACCTGCCCAGGATCTCAAGCTGACCGGTGGCAGGAATGTCCGGAAGTCCGTCGCATCTTTCCTGTTCCTGCACGAGAATCCGGTACGCGGCAAGCAGGAATATACCGGCACCGCATGCGGGGTCGAGGATCGGGATCGCTCTCCCGCTGGTGTTGCTGGAACCCCGGTTCTGGTTTGCGATAGCTTTTCGCACAATGTAATCAACGACCGGCTGCGCTGTTACATGGACGCTCCCGGTATACATGACCCCAGATTTTCCTTCGGGCTTCACGCGGTAGCCTTCCGCAATACGCATCGTAGTCCCGAGATAGTATTCGAAAACGACGGCAAGTTCATGAACCAGAATTGTTGAGAGCGGTACCGGAAAGTCCGGTGAGTTGAATTCCCTGATCACAGCCCTAAGCACGTCGTCCGGGACTGCGGGAAGGGAACCGGCCTGTGCTGGTTCAAGGAAGGCATCAGGATCTAGGCCGGCATCAGAGCACGCCCTCACTAGCCGCCCCCCGATCCCGTCGCTCTCGTACAGAAGTGTCAAAGTTCCATGCGATCCAAAGTCACATTCCTGTCCGATCCTTAAGAAAAGAATCTGCAGGATGGTATTGAGGATCGTGTGATTCAGATCCGGCTCCGCAATCGTAGGACAGTCCTGCACCAGCCGGCGGGCGAGGAGCTCCCGTGCTGATTCAAATAAGGTTAGTAGAGCTTTGGTTTTGTGGGATAAGGATGTCGATGCAGTGCTATCTTGCCCAATAGAGACTAGCATTTGGATAATAATTGATTCAAATGGCGATAACTTTGTTGCATACAGTTAGATTTATTATTGTAATATCTTTAAATGCTCAAAAAAACGTAATACTTCAACTACAGACAGAATTCTTAAAAGGCAATATTATGGAACTTTGGCATGGCCCGTTATCTGATTTTATTAAAGCAGGGGAAGTAGGGGCTCTTACCGGTGAAATGCTTCAAAGTTTTTGGAATCATCACAGGTATCAACCAAGTGTTGCGGAAACGGTAAGTTGGGATAATTCATTAAAAGCATTGGCGTTTATTTCTGAAAAAATAGAATCGGATGATGTTGGAGTTGTCCTCGAATATCATTTGCCATATACCGGTTGCAGAATCGATGCTCTCTTCTTTGGGCAAAACGATTCTGAAAAAAATTATTCAACAATAGTTGAATTGAAACAATGGAGTGACGCGATACTTAGCAACGATTCATTGAATTTGATTGTGAATGGAGTCGAACATTTACACCCATCTCAACAGGCCTATGATTATGCAGAACACCTTTCTGAAATTCACAGTTCTTATTCAGAATATAACATTGGAACAGCTCCCTGTTCATATTGTCATAATTTAACAAAATCGAAAATTTCCACATTTGAAGATCCGAGGTTTACAGATATTCTTAAATTAAGTCCTCTTTTTAAAAAAGACGATGAAGTAAAATTTGTTGAATATTTGACCACTTCAATTGGCAAAGGGAGTGGAATAAATCTTATGAACAAATTCCTGAATGGCCGGTTTAAACCCAATAAAAAATTGTTGGATATTTTAGATTCGATCAATCACAAGAATGTACGATGGCATTTACTCGACAATCAACGACTTGCCTATAACACAATCTGGGCTCAGGTTTTAAAGATTAAAACGGGCAGAATCCGGAAACGATCAGCAATTCTTGTTCGTGGTGGCCCGGGTACAGGAAAAACCGTTATCGCAACCCAATTATTAGCGGATGCTATGAGGAATCAATTCACAGCAGTGCATACAACTGGTGGTCATGCTTTTACAACAAATTTAAGGGCTCAATTCAAAGGTGCAGACAAACTTTTTATATGGAATTTTAATCTCAGAAAAGCTCCGATTGAGGGTATCGATCTTCTTCTAGTAGATGAAGCACATCGTATCAGGAAGACAAGTGACATGCAATTCACTCCAGCTTCTCAACGCAACACCCACTCCCAAATGGAAGAGTTACTCAATGCAGCAAAAGTAACCGTTTTTTTCCTTGATGAGAACCAATACATAAGACCTGATGAGATTGGGTGTTCCCAACTGATACGAGATGCAACCAAATCTTTTAAAATTGATCTTTTCGAATATGATTTACTCGCTCAGTTCAGATGTGGGAACTCCTACGAGTATCTAACCTGGATTGATTATATCTTGGGGTTTGACACGATCCGCCCAAAATATTGGGCAGATCAATATCGATTCCAAATTGTTGACACGCCACAAGAAGTTGAAAGCATTATTTCGGACGCAAAAAAATTCAATGAATCTGGTCGGATCGTTGCCGGATTTTGCTGGCGCTGGAGTAATCCATTGCCTGACGGCTCCTTGGTTAACGATGTAAAAATCGGAGACTGGAGCCATCCTTGGAATGCCAAGCCATCCTCAAAAAAAGTGTATAAACCCGAAAATCATCCATACACTCTCTGGGCAAATACCGACGCTGGAGAAGCGCAGGTGGGGTGCATCTATAGTGCTCAGGGATTCGAATTTGATCGTGTTGGTGTAATATGGGGTTCGGATCTCGTATGGAGAAAAAATCGATGGGTTGCTCAAAGAGAAAAGTCCTTTGACGGTCCCGTTAAAGCAAAAACTGTTGATACCCTTCGATTACTTCGAAATGCGTATCGGGTTCTATTGACACGGGGTATCAAAGAAACCAGATTGCATTGTCTTGATGACGAAACACGGGATCATATAAAAGAAGAAATCAAACGAATAAAAGAACCATAATTCTATCTAACTTTTTTCTATCGATTGGATGTGAGCACCCTGATAAAAAAGTCACTAGGACCCCGAAGGCCAGCCAGAAAACCATCATCCCCCGGATCAAAGCAGCGGGATATCCCGCCCCTTCTGGAATTTGAGAACGTCACAGTCATCAAGGGCAACACAACAGTCCTCGACTCCGCATCCATCACGATCGGTGAGGGTGAGAATATCGCCATCCTCGGCCCCAACGGCGCCGGGAAATCCTCGCTGATCAAGACCATCAACCGGGAATACTACCCTGTCGCTTCTGACCGCCCGGTTACCTTCAGGATCCGGGGTAAGGACAACTGGGATGTCTTTGACCTCCGCGCCGCGATCGGGATCGTCTCCAACGACCTGCAGTTCTCCTTAACCCGCAACCTGCCGGCACGGGAGGCTGTGATCTCCGGCTTCTTTTCGAGCATCGGGCTCTTCATGCACAAGGTGACTCCTGACATGGAGAGAAAGGCGGACGGGCTGATGGAGTTCCTTAGGGTCGCCCATCTCCGCGACCGGCCGATGACCATGCTCTCGTCCGGGGAAGCCCGCCGGGTGCTGATCGCACGGGCGCTCGTGCACGAGCCAAAAACGCTCATCCTCGACGAGCCGACCAACAGCCTCGACCTTAACGCGTTGCACACGTTCAGGAAGACCCTCCGGAAGATCGCACAGTCAGGCACGGGCATCATCATGGTCACCCACAACCTGCACGACATCATCCCGGAGATCTCCCGGGTCATCTTAATGAAGGACGGGAGGTTTGTTGCTGACGGCAGGAAAAAGGAGATTCTCACCGATGAGAGGATCGGCGGCCTGTTCGATGTCACGGTGCGGGTGAAGGAGGACGGCGGGTGGTACTACGCGACGGGGAACTGAACGGGCGTTCTCATACGTCCGGCGCAAGCAGAAATCCCTGTCTGCACCCTCATTCCATGCCTTTATTATCCCCGCAGTCCGACACTCTAGAGGATGTCTAAAAAAGAGCATGTGATGAAAGTCGTCGATGAGAAGAGCGGGCTCATGGAATGCCTTGTCTGCGGGGAGAAGCGCCATGCGGTCATGAAGCCGGGTGCTGACGGGAAATTCATGCCCGAGAACTGGGAGTGCGTCAATATGTGCAAGCTGATTCACGACGACGGGAAAAAATCCAAAAAGAAATAACTCTCTTTTTTAAAAAAAGGACTCCTGACGTTTCATCCCGTCGGCGGGATGCCGGCAAGCGCCCGTATCCGTCCCTGTGTTTCGGCCGGAGTTCCCGTTGTATTGACCTCCCATAGTTTTGTCCGGCTCAATAGATCGGCGATGAACCGGTCCCTGAGTGCGGTCTTGCGGGAGTCACGGACAAGGAGATGCGGGTTGAAGTAACTGTTTTTTGCAAACAGTTTTTGCCCGGCATCCGGATCCAAAGGCCGGACCAACTCCGGATCGGCCGGGTCGCGTTTCAGGACGATGACGGTCTTTACGGTGGTGAGCGGGAAAAGCCTGCCTTTTCCCACGACCCAGCGGATATCCGCAACAGCCCGGCCTTCGGTATCATAATCGCCCTCTCTGACAAGCCCGTTGAATTTCTTCCAGATGGTGGCGAGGTCCTGCCGGATATAGAAATTCTTTTCTGAGCCGTAGGCAAGGATGTCAGGCCCGTAGACGCGGGAAAAGAACCAGTCGTCCGCGACGATGCGGGTCCGCGGGTCGGAGAGGAGCCCGTACGTCTGGGTGGTCTTACCGGCGCCGGATAACCCGACAATGCAGAGCCCCGTCCCCCCAATATCGATACAGGCGCCGTGGACCGAGAAGATATCATGCTCGTCTTCTAAAATATCCCCGGCACAGCTGAGCGCAAGGGATTTGATCCAGCCGTAGTAATGGATATTCAGGAGGAACGCGGTCTTCGAATACGGATCATAATAAACGGTGTCGGCAGGGCAGGTAGGATCCGTGAATACAAACAGCCGGCCGTGCGAGCGGACGTTCTGCGACATCGAATAGAAGTTCTCCTGCCAGGTATCCCGGATCGCGGGATCATCGGACAGGAGCTTGATGCAGCACCCGTAGATCTCGGATTTGACCTCGTACCGGATCTTCGGGAGGTACCGTGCCGCCATGTCCTCTTTCTCTTCGGGAGTGATCAGGGAGATCGTGTAGGTCATTTTATCACCCATAAATGGTGAATTTTTGGGAGTCTCATGTCATATTCTCGTCAGGTAGTCTTATGAAATCCCCGCACAAGAAACCAGACGCCCAAGAGGATCAGGAATCCCGCGATCAGGTACGGCCAGATGGCAGCCGGAGCCCAGACGATGCTGACACCGATGAGGATCAGGAAGACACCGATGAGAAGCATCGTTATGTTCATTCCTTTCAGTCCCGGTTCTGCGGTTTCCGAATGTTTCATCCCCGCGGGCACCAGTGCCGATGCAAGGAATCCCAACCCGAGGCCGATCAGCACGCCGGATCCGGGGAAGCCGGCAAGAAGCCCGACGCCGAGGCCGATGAGAACGCCGGCCGGTATGAACGCGTGGCGGCCGTGTCTCCTTCTCTGTTCAGTCCGTTCCTCGTCTTTCATATAAAAAAGTATTATCGGTTAAATCCTGATAAAGCCGGCAGTGTACCCCTGCGCCGGGTTTAATATTTCCTGAACCGATCCTTAACCGGATGAACGCAAAGGTAATCGCCCTCCTCCTGGTCTGCATGGCAACGATTGCAGCCGCCGGGTGTACTTCTGGCTCCCCGGCTGCTGTGACTCCGGTACCCACACCATCAGCTGTCGTGACCTCTGTTCCTGGAACAACCGCTGACGCACAGAGCTGCACCTCCGCTGGGGACTGCGTACCAGCCCAGTGCTGCCACCCCATGAGCTGTACGAGCCAGCCGGCAAAGCAGCCCTGCAATATGATGTGCACCATGATCTGCGAAGGGCCGATTGACTGCGGCGCGGGGAGCTGCGGGTGCGTCAACGGCAGGTGCAGCGTTGTTGCGGCGCAGACGACTGTAAGCCAGACAGGGCAAAAGGTATCGGTCAGGCGGGAGGCCTCGCCGCAGCGGTACTCCCCGATGATGTCCTCGACACCCGGCATCGGGCTCACCCCCAATGTCACCGGCTTTACAGCCGCTGATGCGAGCTTTGAAGGGAATGCCACGGATTTTAAATGGAGTGCCATAAACTTCGAATGGAATGCAACATACGGCGAGTTCCTCACGTGGGAAGCGCCGGAGTACAAGGTCCATGAGATCGGGAACCCGGTCGCCAACAGCGGCGGGAAAGTCTACTGGACATTTACCGAGAAGCCGGCCTCGACAAAAGATCCGGTCACTATTACGGTTACGGCACGGGACATGACCCGGAGAGGTGCAGTGCTCGGGAGCTCCACAGTCACCATGAGCTGGGACGGGGACTACGCGGTGTATGTGCAGGACATAACGTAATTTTTTTTAAAATCCGGTGAAATAAAACCCGATCGCCTTCCCCCATGGGAGTACCGGTAAAAAAGAAGCGAAAGAAAAATCAGTAGTTCTCGCAGAGCAGCTCGAAATAGGCCTGCGGGTGATCGCAGACAACGCATGTCGCCGGTGCAGATTTCCCGTCATGGACGTACCCGCAGTTCCGGCAGTACCATTTCGAGGGGGTATCTTTCTTGAAGACATCGCCCTTCTCCATATTGGCAAAGAGCTTTGAGTACCGCTTCTCGTGGTGGGCCTCCACCTTAGCGACCATCTTGAAGAGGTTTGCAATCTCCTTGAACCCCTCCTCATCCGCAGTCTTTGCAAACTTCGGGTAGAGTGTGCCCCACTCCATCTTCTCGCCGTCGGCGGCTGCTTTGAGGTTCTGCTTCGTCGTCCCGATCATACCCGCGGGGTACGCTGCGGTGATCTCAGCCTCCCCGCCCTTGAGCAGTTTGAAGAAGAGCTTCGCGTGCTCCCGCTCCTCTTCTGCAGTCTGCGCAAAGATCGCGCCGATCTGCTCGTACCCTTCTTTCTTTGCCGCGCTTGCAAAGAAGCTGTACCGGTTCCGTGCCTGAGACTCGCCGGCAAAAGCGGCGAGCACGCTCTTTTCCGTTTTACTGCCCTTGAACTCCATAATCATCAGATCTCCGGAAGATCCATTCTGTTGTAAACAAATATATCCTGCGCTGATGTCCTGCCTGGGGCTCCCGGCAGTTGCCCGGTTTTCCCCCCAGCAGCACCCCCGGTTATCCAACCGCTTTTTCTCTCACAAAACAAAGTAATCTGTATGACTGCGGAATCAGATGCAGTAAAAACCGTCGCAGGGCTCATGGCGCTTGCGGCACGGACAGCACCGAAAGCGGTGGGGCAGGACTCGATCGTCTGCCGGGTCGTGACAGGAAAAGAACAGGATATACTTGCCGCCCGGATCGACGCAATGGGAAAGGCCCTCGGTCTGGACTTCTTCTTTGTAAACGCCGGGCAGGTGAGAAAGAGCGATGCGACGCTCCTTATCGGTGTCGAAGGAACAAAAGCGCTCGGACTCTCCTGCGGTGGGTGCGGGTTTCCCACATGCGCCGATATGGTCAAGGCCGGAAAAGCGGCTGCAAAGAGGAAGAAATCCGTGTACAACGGCCCTAACTGTGTCTTCAAGATCTCGGACCTCGGCATCGCGGTCGGTTCTGCGGTCAAGACTGCGTCGATCCACAACGTGGACAACCGGATCATGTTCACTGCGGGGATCGCCGCTCTTGAGCTCGGACTTCTCAAAGGATGCAGCGTTGCCTACGGTATCCCGCTTGCGGCTGCCGGGAAGAACCCGTACTTCGATGTGCAGATGAAACACTGATCCAGTCACCTTTTTTTACTGATGGCTGGGAGGTAAAGAGGCAGCCGGGTTTTTTTTAAAAAATACCGGAAAATAAAAAAACGGGCCTGAAGGGATTTGAACCCTTGACCTGCGGATTAAGAGTCCGCCGCTATGCCGACTAAGCTACAGACCCACTTAGACCTAATAATGTGGTTGACTATCCTGAATAAAGGTTTCGAGCGGGGATCTTCTGCTTTTTTCTTTGTGTGTGCGGTAACCTACCGGGCATCTTCTGCAATCCCTTAATATCATAAACGCTGACATCAGTGTAACATGCCTGACGCAGCGCCGTTTGTGGCCCCGGGACAGGTCAGGTACCTCATCTTCGGCTGCGGTACGACCGGCTACAACATCATCCTCGAACTGGTAAAAGAGAACGAGCACGTGGTCGTGGTCGACCGCGACGAGCAGCGTGTCCGCAACCTCCGCGACCAGAAGTACGATGCATACCAGCGGGACATCACGGCGCCCGACATGCTCGTGGGGCTGCCCGAACCCGAGATCGCGTTTGTGATGACAAGCGATGCGGAAGCAAACCTTACTGCGGTCAGCGCCATCAGGAAGCGGTACCCGTCGGCACAGGTGATCGCACGGTCGATCGATCCCGTGAGCGGAGCAAAGCTCACCACTGCCGGTGCCGAGTTCGTGCTCTACCCGCAGGAGGTGGTCGCAAAGGCGGCGATCCTCCAGATCAAGAAACAGCACATGAGCCGGGTCTCACAAAGGCTCTTTACACTCCTTGCCGGCTGGGAAGGGACGCTGGGTATCATCACCCACCAGAACCCGGATCCCGACGCGATTGCAAGCGCGATGGCGCTTGCCGCGATCGCAAAACACGCGAACCCGAAATCCCTTGTGACCCGTATCTTCTATGAGGGCAACATCGGGCACCAGGAGAACCGGACGTTTGTCAATTTGCTCGACATAAAAATGGAGCACCTGACTCCCGAAGCGCTCTCAAAGTGCAATTATCTCGCGCTCGTTGACACCCCCGGGCCGGGCGCCAACAACGATCTCCCGCAGAGCACAAAGATCCACATCATCATCGACCACCATAAGGATGGAAAACATACTGCGACCGCGGGTACATTTGTTGACATCCGCCCGGGTCTCGGGGCGACGGCAAGCATCCTCACCCAGTACCTGCAGGAGCTCGATATCCCGGTCGACAAGCGCGTGGCAACCGCGCTCATGTACGGCATCCGGGCTGACACTAAGGACTTCAAGCGCAACGCCACACCGCAGGACTTGAACTATGCAGGGTTCCTGCTCCCGCTCACCGATGCCGATCTTCTGGACAAGATCATGTCACCGTCGCTCTCGCAGGAGACAATTGACATTCTGGGCAAGGCGATCCAGAATAAGCAGGTGATCAGCGGGTACCTCTTCTCCAACGTTGGTTACGTGATGAACCGGGACGCCCTCCCGCAGGCAGCCGACCTCCTGATCACCCTTGAGGGGGTGAACACGGCGCTCGTATACGGCATCACCGATACCGCGATCGTGGTCTCCGCCCGCAACCGTGACATACGGCTCCACGTCGGTAACGCGCTTGCCGAGGCATTCGGGGATATCGGGGACGCGGGCGGGCACCCGAACATGGCAGCAGCCACCCTCCCGCTCCACTACTTCGGCAGGGTGGAGCAGAAAGCAGAGCTCCTCAACATCACCATCGATCCCATCCTCCAGAAGTTCAAGACCCTCGTCGGGCTCGAGAACGAGGGAAAGTAGGATGAATTTTATGATTGGAAACGTCCGTATCACATGATGTTTCCCATCGAGAAATTCAGGAGTTATCCATGAATTTCGCTGAGTGGGAACCGCACTACCGCGAGATCCTTGACTATTTCGGGTTCGACCGGGCGGCAGACGAGGAGGCGGCCCAGCTCCTTGCCTCGCTTGTCACCCGCGACAATCTCCTGTCCCTTGCCTCACTCACGGAAGGCAACGAAGTCACGGTCTGCGGAAATGCCCCGTGCCTGAAGGACGAATTTAAAAAAATCAGGGGGGTAGTCTTTGCTGCGGATGCAGCCGCCGAAGTCCTCTTGGACCATGGCATCCGCCCCGATGCAATCTTTACCGATCTTGACGGGGCGACCGACCGGTTTATCGCTATGAACCGTGCCGGAACGATCATCGTCGTCCATGCGCATGGCGACAACATGCCACTCCTGCGCCACTGGGTGTCCCGGTTCCCCGGCCCGCTCGTCGCCACCACGCAGGCTGCCCCCCTCCCCGGCGTCCACAACTTCGGTGGGTTTACCGATGGCGACCGTGCGGTCTTTACCGCCGATGAACTCGGCGCTTCGGGGATCACGATCATCGGCTTTGACCTTGATGACAAAGACGTCGACCCGGTGAAACGGGGCAAACTCTTCTGGGCGAGGACACTGCTCAGGCTGATCGGGCATGAGTGCTGAAGCGTTCATCCTCGACGGGTACGTGGACGAGCCCGCATGCCTTGGTGTGCCACCCTATATCTCGCCGTATATCCGCACGGTTGCCGGGGTACTGGCAGCACACAGGTATGCAGCACAGTATCTCACCATCGACCAGCTGCGCAACGACCCTCAATGTCTCAACGTGCTGGACGCATCAGACCTTGTCGTGATGATCGCAGGTGTCACGGTGCCGGGAAAATATCTCGGTGGGACACCGGCAACCCTCACCGAGATCCAGCAGATCGGCACGGCGCTCCGTCACCCGAAAACACTTGTCGGCGGGCCGATCGGGTTCGGGTACTCCCCTAAAGGAGGGCAGAAGGCGGCAAAACAGGCGATTGCCGGTTTTGACGCGATGCTTGAAGGCCCGGTTGCGGAAGCGCTCGACGAATTCCTCCATGGAAACGACCCCCGCGGGGTACTGGATTACACACGGTCGGATGCATGGAGTACTGCAGGCAGCGGCATCATACAGGAGCACCCGAACTTCCCGTTTGTGATGTGCGAGATCGAAACCGCACGGGGCTGCCCGCACGGGGCTTACGGCGGGTGCTCGTTCTGCACCGAACCGTTCTACGGCAGCCCGAAGTACCGGAGCATATCCGGGATCGCAGAGGAAGTACAGGCACTCTCTGCCCATGGTGCACGGCACTTCCGTATCGGCCGGCAGCCGGATATCCTCGCGTACGGATCGGGCAGCGGGG
>Ga0209777_10007604_pt1 | contig 12004 bp, 27 predicted proteins | sample FrelakmetHBP12HB_FD_187147 | JGI IMG/M metagenome (GOLD analysis project Ga0209777, IMG submission 187147) | Freshwater lake sediment microbial communities from the University of Notre Dame, USA, for methane emissions studies -HBP12 HB (SPAdes)... | ecosystem: Environmental > Aquatic >... | reverse complement strand
ATGGCGTAACTGTGGGCACCTGAATTCCTGTGCCTACTGCAGGAGACGGAGAATTCGTTAAAATGTGCGTGTTTGGGCCATAAATAAATTGGGAATTTGCATTCGATCCCGGCGAGAAGGAATCTTGATTTATGTTGAGATTGTTCAATACATTTTGAAACGACACTAAAGCGAATGTGGAATAAGGATTCAAGCGGTCGGAAATAATCTTGTATTCCTTATCTGTCAGTCGTGCCGTAACCTCTATCCCTGTTTTGCCCCAACGCCGCACCACATTTTTAGGTACGAAACGGTTGTACTGAATACACCATCTACGAACGCCGGGAAAAATAATCTTTTTCCCATATTCTTTTTCAATGTTGGGCACCTGGAATTTGACAACAGGACAGGGGCACTGCGCCCCCAGGACACACGCCTTCGTCTCTACACGAAATGTAACATCCGGAGAGAAGGACTTTTCTTCGAGGTACTTTCCCAACTCTAAAAGCATTTGGAGAAGGTCCTTCAGGCCCTCCACATCCAATGCGAGAGGTACTGTGTACCACTGACTCGCGCCTGTTATGTTACTCCCACCTAAAACGGGCCCCGAAGGCGGCCAACCAAGATACGTAGGCATTTACTTTTTCTCCTGGGTACAGCATTTTCTTTTGAATACTATCTCTTTCTTATCCAACGTAATCTCGAAGTATTCCCCCACCAATCGCTCTGTACCAGGAATTATAACCTCTCTTACGTACTTTGCGCTACAATTTTTTGGAACTTTAATCATCCAGTAGGGGGTAGGATTATTCCCTCGGACTTTAGGCCAGTATAAATTGAGGTCTACCACGAACATTTTTTCTACAATATAGTCACATACAGGTGTCAGGTCTACTGTATGCGTTTTTTGCGGCAAATCGTTCCAGTAAACTGGAGGGTTTCCAGGTTTAAAGGTAACACTTTCATACTCCATCATCTTCCTCCTCTTCTTCTACAGAAAGTTTAAGACTTACTTGCTTGATAGGGTGGGGCGGGACAAACATCACGGTGTTGTTCGACCCGAATACTGCCGAATAAGAACCTGTTGGGCCTGGGGGACCTACTGGAATAGTTGCGTATACTCCGAGAACACCTGTCAAACCTGTAACGCCCGTAGGCCCTGTAACACCTGTAGGCCCTGTAACACCTATAGTAGCCTGGAATAATGAGAAAATTTGGGGTATACCCGCCAACGAAAATCAGAGAATATTGAAATAGGAGTAAAGTAATGTACCTCTGTCAGTTTCTTATATTCTTTTTCGGATAGGGGAACTTCTACTTCTATTCCTGCAACCGAGTTGTGTGTGTGTGTCCCGCAAGCGCGTTAAACACCGTGCACTTTGTTTTCGGTTCTACTCGGTTACGCTCCTGACTCCATTGTTTTACGCCGTGAAACACAACTTCCTTCGCGTAATCCTCTTGAATATTCGGCACATGAAAGCTAAAAGCGTAAGGCTTACAAAAAATTGACATCGTAGGAGAAAACGATTTCTCTTCTAAGTAATCTCCCAGTGCAACCAAAGCTTTTGCAAGCTCATGATACTCGAGAATCTCTCCTGGAAATTTCTTCTTCTTAATCCATCTCACGGCGGTTAGTTACCTTTCTTCGTCAACGGCACAACGATTGTCGTGTGCTTCTTATACCATTTATCTGTGGGCTTTCATTTGAAAAACTCCTTAGGCAATTTACTCATAACATCACGTGCAAAAGCTTTTCCTACTGCATCCGCGTGTATTATATCTGCAATCCGCGTAGGGTCGGGGATAAAACTAAAGATTGCATAAGGATCCCGGGCAGTACGCTGGCAATATGTAGCCATGACTTCGGTCAAGGGCTCACTTTGAATGGGCATTCCTAACTCCCGGAATCTTCTGATTGTACGAAGACCCGTGTTATCATCATTGTTCTTTAAGAAGAGTATAAATTGTGGGTCATTCTTGTCATTGGGCATCAAAACCAATTCGACATTCGTTCCCTTCTCTCGAGGTACTTCTTCTAGAAATATGGCGTAGCGCCGTAAAGCTTCAATCATCAATAATATCCACCAATATTGGTGCCTCCAACACAGGCCAATAATAAAAGGACATCGGTTCTAACCTACCCCAAATACTATCAGGAAGGCCAATAGAAGTTATTTCTAACCCCCGCAGCGCAAACCAATCCCTTGTGTCCCTGCTAAGTCTTCTAGTAGATCCAGTAAACAACACCTTGTCAGGAATAGTCCAAACCATAAACAGTGTACCCCGGTCTAAACCAAACTCTAACCGAGATCCGAGCGTATAATTCTCTTTAAAAAATTGTGCATAAAGCCGTAAAGCCTCATTCAACATCTTCTATGCTCCCAGGAATATAATAACACACTACATCAGGAAGCCGGGCCCATAATGTTTCGGGAATAGCGACAGGTTCAATTCGCAATCCGTGCTTCGCAAACCACGAAATTGAGCGGTTATTCATTTGGATAACAGGTTTAAAATAATCCGGCTCTTCAGGAAAAATCCAAGCCAAGAAGAGTGTATTATCGTCTAAACCAAACTTTAATTGCGCGGGGGGTTTGGCGTTAGCCTTTAAAAATTTAGTGTAGAGCTTAAGTGCTTTGTAGAGAGACATATACTACTCCTGGTGACTCCGTAAAATGTTTTGAGTTGAATGTACCTATTACCCAATTTGTACCGGGACCCTGTTTCTCTTTTAAAAGACCATAAATCTTTTCTGCTGACATGGGGTTGGGCAAATCTATTGCTACGTTCTTAGAACAAAACCATTCAACAACACGAGGGAACATACTCGTGGCATACTTACTATTCACGTCTACCTCACGAGGAAGATACAATAGCATAAAAGGGGTCTCGTCGTCCCTAAGATAAAACTTTACTTCTAGAGATATCTCTAGAGGTTCTTGCGGAAACTCTTTTAAGAACTGCGCGTAGAGTTTGAGGGATTCAATCATACAACCTCCCTTGATTTGGGACAAAGCTCCACGTTGCGCCATTAAAACCCTTGCGTGCCAACACGTCATGTAAATGAGAAAAGCGGGGAGGCACAGCAATTTCCACCCCCCGGCATCCGAACAATTTCGCCATATTGGAATGCATTACTGCTGGAAATAACGCAGGAGTTGGGGTAGCGTGTAGCATTACGCTAAATTGGACCGGAGCATAATCAGTTAAGATAAGAAGTAATTCTGGATTATTTTCAGAATTAGAGGTGTGTAATTCTTTTAATATTTGGGCGTAGAGTTGGAGTGCTTCTTTCATGTATCGCTCTCTACAAATACAAAAGGCAAGGCATGCCCTTTTAGTTTAAAAGGTGATGAAGCTGTATTTAATCCACCTATATCTGTAAACCGAGCAACCCTCACCATTAAACCTCGCAGGTCAAACCAAGTTGCAACTCGAGGAATAAAGTCTATTTCATACGGGAATGTCGGCGCTCCAGACATGCGGGGCATATCTATTATAAATACTGTACAAGACTCATACCCAAGAACAACTTTTAATTCCGCGTCCTGTTCTATTACCATACTAGGAAGTTCTTTTAAAAATTGTGCGTATAGGCAAAGTGCTTCAAACATATTTGTACCGTACCTGTCCATTCGGTTCCGCTACAGGAGCCAACACAGAGAAGGCCCACGCAGTATGCTCGCGCAACGAGAGCTCTTCTAGCCTATCGAATACACGACGGCTTCTATTCTTATCCGCTCTTTCTAAAGAAAGCAGGCTCCGAGAAGCAAACCAATAATTTACGCGGTTAAATACTGACGCATACTTATTTGTAATAACGCTTTCGTTATTAAGGCGTACCAAGTAAAGCAACATACTATCGTCCGGAACGAAGATTTGTAATTCTAAATCATCTTCTTCAGGGTGCGTGGGGAACTCGTATAAGAATTGGGCATACAACTTAAAAGCTTTGAGCAGGGACATAGAAGTTCAACTTGTTCAGCCAGACTTTGTACGTTACTTTAACAGTAGAATCCGCGGGCCAGCGCTCTTCAATTGTATACCCTTCACACGGAATTCCACTGCGCATAAACCATGCTTCTACCCAGGGAGATATAATACTATGCATGAATTCCCGGGTTATATTAGGAATCTCAATGTCTACGCAAATCGAATCAATGGACGTGGGGTCATCAAGCCTCATCGTAATAGAGACCTCATCCGAGAAAGATTTGTCTTTCAGATACTGGAGGAGATCTTTAAATTTGAATACGGAATCGTATAGGGGTGTTCGTTTTTGTTCCATTTGGGTTAAGTTTCCTTTCTTATCAACAAATGTTATTTCATTAGGCATCCGAAAAAATTCATGTATACGCATCAAATGTTGCATCAACCAAGAATCAATCTTGTAATAATCTACTGCCCTATCTGTAGCCACAGCCCAACTGGGTAACGGTAATACACTAAAATGATGCAGACACAATCTGCAATCCCCAGGCAGTAATTGAAGAAGCTCTCGGTATTCTCTTAGGCCTAAGTTAGACATTTAAAATACGCTCCTCCTCAGTTAATTTAAAACTTATAAACATTCGCGACTCCCCATACCCTATAGCCACTTGTTTTTTACGCGTACTCCTATACGTCTTTTGCCATTCCATTACCCAGGGCTTAATTACTTCCTCTCCAAATTTAGGTGAGATATTTTCAACCGTAAAAACTAAAAGACCTTTTGATTTGTTACTCTCCACCACAACAGGACTAAAAGACTTTTCAGCAAGGTACGCAAGAAGATGCTCAAAATAATCATACTTATGGAATATTGTTGCTAAATCTATGTATGTATATTTGTATTGTCCCAACATAATTACCCATCCTTTGGTAGCTCCTCGAATTCCAAACGAATATTAGTCGAATAATCTTGTAGATCTAAAAACTCATTTATCCTTGCATGTAAATGATTCTCAGTAACCCAATCTTTAAGGATTTGTATAAGAGGTGTAGCCTCCCACGACGGGGCGTTCCGGTTATCCCAGCTAATAACCCAACAAGACGTTTTAGTAACAGGGGATAATACGAAATTTAACGTTACTCCAATCTCCCCGGCGTGGTAACAAGGAACTAAAAGTTTACAATACTCGATTAGAGCAGACCCTAACATCGGTACCTCCTCACATTATTTGTTTCATGCCGAGTAAGAGGAAACACAACACTCACAACGTTTTCCCTGAACTCGAGACGAGGAAGGATATTCTCAAGGTATGCAGAAGAACAACCTATGTACCTATCTCTTTGTAAATTCTCTCGCCGCCATGTTGTTACCCAGGGAAGAATAACTTCTTCTGCAAACTCTTTTGGCATTTCGCTTATGCGAATTTTTAGTGTACCTAAATCAGGGTAACAATAAATGACGAAAGGAATTCCGCCTAAAGTCTTCTCCTCAATGTACTCAACAACCTCCTGAAAATATTCACAGGCAGAGAGAAGCGTAACGCCATCTCTGTGTGGATAAAAATCCCAACGGCTCTGATATGACATGGGTGTCTCCTGTTATATACGCCCGGGGCTCTTTACTATGACCTGCTCGTCGTCCGTCAAAGGAATGCTTAATTGTATCTTGTCATCATGAATATACTTAATATTAGGAATACAAGTTTGTCTGTTATTCCTGCACGACCACTCCCGTATCCAAGGGAAAATAATTTTTTCCATATATTCTTTAGATATATTTGTAAAAACGTAATAGAGTAAATCTTCTGTAGTATTGGACCAAAAGACAACATTTTCTGACCCACACGTCTTTTCATTTAGATACTGATAGAGTTCACTCACATAAGCATAGTGTTTAAGCAAACGCCAACCTGCGCGCACAGGGTTCTCCCTTCGTTCCATTGCTTCTAAGTTACTAGGCATGCCTGCACCTCCTTGGTGTTCTCTCATACCAAAAAAAGACGTCCCCATTGAGAGGGCGTCTTTAAGGAATTTCTATAGAGTGCACTGGAATATACACGTAAAGCAAATTACCTCTGTACGCTACCCACGGATCCGGCAAATCAGTACGCCCATATTGAAGGCACCAATTCAAAAGCCAAGGAAGAATAACTTCCCGTCCAAACTCTTCTGTCTGTCGGTGCAGTGTAAGGCGCATACACCAATCAGTGCAGTACTTTAGCTTTCCTATCAATAGAAACGTATTTTCTCTAATATGGAATTGTTTCTCATCTAGGTATCGGAACAATTGCGTCATCGCGTCTTCTTGTCCCCTGATAGTTGCTGCAAAAAGCACATGCCCTTCGGGGTCATCTAAGTATTTAATGACGTCAGAAAAGGATACGTCGAGAGTCATTAAATCTCATCTTTCCTAAAAGAAGCTGTTAAGAAACGAATCTCTTCTAAAGACTTTCCTGTTTTGCCGCTACGACGTTGCATTGTGTCAATCAGGAATTTGATAGTACTTGCTTCCTCATACGTGAGGGGAATTTCTAAAAGCACATATTCGTGCCCTGGGTGGAAGTGCGGCTCATACACCTTCTCCCCACGTCCGTGGCGCAACGCCCAGGTATTCACCCACGGGGCAATTACTTCTTCGACAAACTTAAATTCGATATGATTTAAACGAACTCCTAACCACTTGTCAGAAAATTGATAATAAACACTCTCAAGTATGGACTTTTCGTTTAGGTAGTCTAGCAATGTTTTAAAATGTGGGTACTTTCCGCAAATTCGTTGGCTACGATAGCGTACTGAGAACATGGGAAATTTTTCTTTTATCCTTTCACGTAAGCTTTGTGTCATTCTATACCCCGTTTACATATTGTGCCAAAGTCATTGCTTCGGATTTGCGTAAAGGAATGACCAAACTTACTTCTTCTCCGGAATCAGAATGCACCAAGTAAGGATCCACTTCGTAATCCCCTCCTCTTCTTTCTTCCCGCTTATTTTCATTCCAATCAAGAACCCAAGGAAGAATGACCTCTTTAGCAAACTGCGGAGTCACATCTTTTAAGGGAATCTGTATGTAACCTAGTCTGTGGCCTACAGAAGGGAACGTATCTTTATGAAACGTTTTTTCTACTATGTAGTCTAAAAGCTTTCTAAAGCATGGGTAAGCCATACACAAACCCGCATCCGCTTTAAGAACGCTAAATGGTGTTCGATGGATCTGTTTCATTTCGCCCGCCTTATACTTCTTTCTAAGTACTGCGTTACCTTCACATCCTGCATAAAAGTATTACCTTCAAATAGCGTCAAGGGAATCACAACTGTCGCGGTTCCGCTCTTATCGTGGTATTTTAGATACGGCGCTTTAATGCGCGTACCTCCGCGGTGTTCATCGCTCCAGGCCAATAACCAAGGTTCTATTACCTGTTGCCCAAACTCTTTAGACACGTTTGGCACCGTAGTTGAAATTTGATTATATTTTTTACTCGGTGTCCATACGAGACTATCTGTAAAAGTCTTTTCGCATAGATACTTTGTAACCTCCGTAAAATAAGTAAAGACCGCGCTTAAAACAAAGCTAATAGGACCATTCCCCACTCACAACTCATCGATGCATGCTCTTCTTTGGCTAATGGAACATCTATGCGAACGTAAAATTTTGCATGCTCTTCGCTAATACTTAAGTTGTACTTATTCTCCTCTGAACGATACGCGCACCACCACTTATCAACCCAGGGACGAATTACTTGTGAAATAAATGTCAGGGATAACGGCAGTCCACATTCAACAGTAAAGACTGGAACAGACTTACTCCATAGGTCAACCGTAACGAACATCTCACCAAACGTTTTCTCTTGCGCATAAGCATAAAGAGATTCGTAATACGGATATGCATTAAAAAGCTTTGCGGCTAAATAGCCGGTATGCCTGTAAGGTCTACTTCCCATATTGCATCCTCCTCCTCCGGAAGCCTCTGTCCTCCCCATATACTTTTCTGACACTCTTTAAAATACTTTTGTTTCTTCTCTGTTAAGGGGATTAACACAAGAACCTTTCCGTTTCTAATTCTGACACCCAGAGCTTTATCCATCTTCAAATTGTTTTTGTTAAACCAGTTCTCAATCCAAGGTGTAATTACTTCTTTCATAAACGCCTTCCGCACTCCTCGTTGTGTTAATAACTTTACAACCCCCTTATCGGGCATAATAGTTCCTCGCACATATCCAAAAGTCTTCTCCTCTAAATACGTCTGAATGTCACTTAGTTCAGGCATATCAGTATACATTGGTGTATTCTCTAGTACTGTGTAGAAACTATTGTTCATGAAAGTTTAGTCTCCTTATTCCACAAATCCGTACGGTTATATAATTGGCTTTCCTCCTCACTAAATAGCAAACGCACTATCCTCATTCCTGCAGCATTTTGAAGATATTCAGGTTTCGGTGCGTCTTTACGGAATTGCGTATGCCATCTGTCAATCCAAGGAACAATGATTTCTTTTAAAAATTCGGTAGAGATAAATCCTAATCCAACTTCTAGAACTGCCGGGGAGCACGCCTCACTGAGGTACAATGGTGCCCCAAAACACTTTTCATCTATATATTTCTCTAGCTTTAAAAAGTAAGGGATTTTACATGTTAAATACATATACCATACATCTTCTTGGTTCATTATTTATTTCCCTCCCCTGCAAATATATCTGGCTTCTGGTGTTTTAAGAGATATCGTTAAGACAAATACATCCATTCCCTCTACGTGTTCAATCGTATATACGCGTTCCGCGTCCCATGTTTTTAAGTAAGGAACGATTATATCCTCAACGGTTTCTTGCGTTACAGGTCCCATATAAATATACAGATGCGCATCCGATAACCTAGGCACATTATTATGTACAAACCAATCAGCAAATCCAAAAGTCTTCTCATGAATATAATCAAACATTTCCCAGAAACAGGAATACGCTCCGAAAAGCCTTCTACACCAATAACCTGTTCCGCCTTTAAATCGTCGTCTTGGATCCCGGTCTATTGTCTCTTCCATTTTATCCCTCCCTAGTTCCATCTTGCTTGGCAACACCTAAGCTCATCGTCCCCCAAAGTAATTTCCAATGTGCTATCGTCCCAAAAAAGCGGCTCGGGAACTTCTGCCCTATACGCGTCATGCCATTTATAAACCCACGGCTTTATAACTTCTTCTATAAATATTGGGGACACATTCTCGAGAATAACCCGCACCCTCGGGCGAGAAAACGTACTTTCTGTACACAAAGAATCACAAAAGCATTTCTCATTTATATAATTACGAAAATCTACAAAATAAGGAAGATACTTACACAATCGTCTCCACGTCTCCGACTTCTCCACCTTCGACATGTGAAATACTTGTACTGGCTGCGGCATCTTTAAACTCCTTCTTAAGTCTTGCGTTATAGTTCAAATGCGGAACTTTGGTCACGTCTCTTATACCTTTTTTTATCATTGCTATACGTATCTCCTTGGCCTTCAGCATTATCTTTTTCCATGAACGCCCATCGCAAAAGTCTTGAAGATATTTCTTGTCGTCTTCAGTCATCCTCGGGCGAACCATCCTGGTAATGGCGCTTATCTGCTCTTCTGTAAAATTAGGCATGCGTTCTCGGTCGCCTTGTACGCGGTCTAGTCGTTCTTGTGCTTTGCATAATATCCTGTAACCCTTCTTACTAAGTGAATCCAAATGCTGCAGCCATTCGCGGAGTGTAGAAGAAGAATTAATTATCTCAGGATCCAACTCAGCTAAAACGCTATAGCGATAAAAAGTAGCGCCGAGGGTTGGTAAAGTAACGGTGCCGGGATGCCCTGGCTCAGTCTGTTTAAAAAGAGGCCAATTGGGACAAATATAGTTGTATCTTCCCTTACGAATGAACTGGACCTTGAATGTAACATTATTCTGCTCAGAGCACATAGGAGATGTCAAATCAAGTACCCTAAATTTATTCCTGGGCACGCCCGGAAGAGACGTGCGCATACTGCGAATTTTTTCCATCCTCGCCATCTGCGTAACCTTCTTAATAAATTTAGGTTTATCAATGTACATAATATTATCGTCATTCATATCTGGCCAAACCTCGCGCGCTTTGTGCTGAAACTCTGACGGACCTGATTCGTACCAAATACCCGGGCATTCTTCTTCAAACTTTAAGCGAAGTTCCATAGGTGAACTAGCGGAAAACTGTTTCAAAATAGCTGAACGCTCACGCCTGTACGACGTAAAAGGCCCTAAATTCACGATAAAGCAATCCGGCTTATTCTTTCTGTACGGGTTTCTACACGTACCCGTTCCTAAAGGTTTGGAATTTAAACCAAACGCATAGCATAGTTCATAGACCCAAGGGTTAAGAACCTTCGGATAGACTATACCATCCAACAAGGGAATTTGTGTAGATACTTTAGCACATCTATTAATGTGTGTCGTAAAATCATATGTATCGAATAAACTGATTTCCCCATACTTAATAGACGTCCCATTCACCGCCCATCGTCGAGCATCCAACTTTTCATCAACTCTGTCTCCCCACGTCTCATAAAAAGATTTTCGAAAAGCGCGTATCATCTTTTTGTGTGTTAGCATACTTATACGAGACCCTAGAACTTGCTTTTCATTCTCTGACAATGGCAAGGCCGTTGGTGTTTCCATTGTAAACTTAGAAATGTTCTGCTCTATTTGCCTCTTCAGAAAATCATGGAGCACTAACGATTTGTGCCGAATAATTTCATTGAACTGCCAAACAAATGCAGTAATCTCAGGGTTGCCCTCTAAGATGAACTCCGGCAATTTGTACAACAATGTAGGCCAATGTAGGACAAGAACTTCTTTTCTGCGCGTATACGCAGCATCAGGGTCTCCTGCCCAACCCATACCTAGATGCTGTGTAGGCGCGTTTAGGCCGCCTTCTGCTTTGAATTGCACTGTCTTTTGGCGCCGGAGTGTGTAAAGAAGCTCTCGAGCCGCAGGATAGCCTCCTGCTTCGGCAAATTGGAAGAACTTCTCCACTGTGGGGGCATATTCCATAAAGAAAGGATTAGGTTTGTTCTTAATTACTTTGGGTGTCGATACATCGGTACTCATTTTATCCTCCTAGCAACATAGAAGTAAAATACTTCTATTAACTTCTTCTACCATAACACAAGCATTTAATTTTGTAAAGGGAAAAACTCCTAGGGTTAAAATAACGAAAAAATAGGATAACAACAAGTCAAAAAGGGGTCCTAACACCAAAAGTTATTTCCTAGTTTTTTTATAATCATCTAATGGAATTTATTGAAAATATAATAGTAAAGAGAACTGCGAGCAGAACACAAAGTAAACATTTTTTTTTACAAGATATGTGTATGAATAAATTGGGAAATTAAAAAGAAGTAGAGTAAAGTGTATATCTATCTCAGTTTGTAACCTGGAAAATCGTTCAGGTGACTATTGCGAATTGTACAAAAGGGATATAAAACAATGGGATACACGCTTTTATCTCAGTCGAAACCTTGCTGTTATGGAAGGCGCCAAATAGTACATGCCCCCAAGTACTAAATGTCGGAGTGATTTGAGGTCCATGTTATTCCCTTTTTAGAGACAGGAAAAGTGTAATGATATTACGAGGATGGTTCGTCCGTGGTGCGGCGTCTGTCGCGAAAAATGCAAAAAAGAGAATAACTCGTATATTTATATCTGCGCACGAGAGTGCTATATCTACACATACGAGAGAAAAACTAGGAGATGACGCACATACGCCACACTTTTTGCCTTATTTTCCAATCAAATTGGAAAAAAGCTAATATCTAAAGTAATACTTTAACTATTTGCTCTTTCTCGCGCGCGGGTATATCATACACATGGTATGGGATAAATATATACATTAGTACACTTTACCGGCGAATATATAATAATTTAAATAAGTTAATTAAAAAATATATATATATAAATAGGCGTCACCACTGTCGAACCCTCCTCGCTACCAACCTCTCATCCTCGCTCACCTGCATAAATTCCCACACATCTAACCCCTCAAAACCACTGGCGAACCATCCTTCTAACAGCACTCATCGCTCAAAAACCAACACTCTCAACTCCACAA
>Ga0209777_10007603_pt1 | contig 12004 bp, 14 predicted proteins | sample FrelakmetHBP12HB_FD_187147 | JGI IMG/M metagenome (GOLD analysis project Ga0209777, IMG submission 187147) | Freshwater lake sediment microbial communities from the University of Notre Dame, USA, for methane emissions studies -HBP12 HB (SPAdes)... | ecosystem: Environmental > Aquatic >... | reverse complement strand
TGTAGATTTGTCCCGGCCTATTGGGAAACGGACGAACTGGATTGGGAAGCCTATGAGATCTGTGTAGAGTGGTGCTTGCAGGAAGGCATCCAGTCGGTTGCTGATCTACGGACGAGGGTCGTGACAGCGAACCAATATGAGGAACTCTGGTACAAGCGCTGTCGCACCATGCACCAGCGTTTGGCCGAGCAGCGGGGCACAACAAACGGCTGCATCGGACGGAGTACCGCCGCTGAGCCTTGACGTTAGGGGAAATGTCAATACGCCTAGGCGGTCATCAAGGAGGTAAACGCATGCTAGGATTCGAGATTACGATTAATGAAACCGACAGGCTATAGGCTGCGAGCACTGACAGTCGCGGTACTTTTGTTGCTGCCAGTCAATGCCTTTGGTCTCGCCAGCGTCTGGCGTGGTCCGTCACCTACCGATGTTGCCCAGAGGGAGCCAAAGGGCTTGACACCCCTGCTCCAGTCTCCTCATCGCGCGGGATCAATCGATGGACTGGGCGGCGGTGTGTATTTCTATCGATGCGGCACGGTGGGACTGAACGCGCTCCTGGAAGCCTATGCCAAGGTTGATATGGAGAAGCACGAAGTGTTCATTTGGCCGAGCCTCGAAGAGTTCAAGAATACGCAGGGGATGGCGCTGGATAATCCACCTGTTGTGTACAACGCCGTCTTGACCCACCCGGATGCATTCTCGCGCGACTCCAGTAAGAATGAAACGTTGTTTCCCGTTCGGCCGCGCCTGACTATCTACGTTAGCGATCTTAGGGAACTTGACAAGTTACGGTTTCCGCCTAAGCTCGATCTTGTGCATCCGGCACAGCGTCTCGAAGATGTCATCCAGGCCATAAACGAAAAGTTTGACCGCTACAGGGCGGTATGTTTTCTTCGCGATCTTGGTCCCGATGCCAAGCCTTTACGTGAGCATCTGGAGCGATTGTTACATGATGACAATGAATACGTAGTAAAGGCCTGTAGAACTGCATTGGAGCAGCTCCAACCCGACGAAGCGTTTCGCAAGATATCAGAACACATATTACGAATCCTGGAGAAGAGGGAGCCAAAGAAGGAATCGCAGACCGGTCAGAGATAGCAAGCAGCAAGCCTAACCAGCGGATGGAGTCGGATGCTTCGCGCCGCTCATCCGCGAACCGTTAGCCCTGCAGACGGAAGAAATACACAAAAACATGAAAGACGTACCCCTTATCGCACGTAGGGTGTTCTTCGGCAATCCCGATCGTGGCGCCGTCCAACTCAGTCCCGATGGCGCCCTCCTCTCATGGTTGGCCCCGCTTGATGGGGTGCTCAATGTATGGGTGGCCTCACGGGATGATCTCGCAACTGCTCGTCCGGTAACTCACGATACGGGACGTGGTATTCGCATCTACTGGTGGGCCTACACCAACGATCGCGTCCTTTACATGCAAGACAAGAACGGGGATGAGAATTGGCGGTTGTATGCCGTGGATGTGACCGTTGGCACTGTCAAGGATCTCACGCCGTTCGAGGGGGTCCAGGCCCAGCCTGTGGCCGTCAGCCACAAGTTCCCCGAAGAGATCATCGTCGGCCTTAACAATCGGAATCCCCAATGGCATGACATCTACCGCATCAACTTGGTCAACGGAGATACGACCCTGCTGCTCAAGCATGAGCGTTTCATGGGCGTTATCGTGGACGACGACTATCGGCTTCGTATGGCGGCTCAGATGACTCCGGATGGCGGCGTGCAACTGTACGTCCCAACGGGCAGGGACTGGCGAATTTGGGACTCCATTCCAGCGGAGGATGTAATGACGACTGGGCAGATTGGCTTCGACAAGGGCAACCAGACCCTTTTCATGAAGGAGAGCCGCGGACGCAATACTTCCGCTCTCGTGGCGATTGACGTGGAAACGATGAAGTCGCAGGTCTTGGCCGAAGACCCAAGAGCCGACGCGGCCGATGTGATGAGACATCCCACCGAGAAATACATCCAGGCCGTCGCTTTTGTCTACGACCGCAAGCAGTGGAGGATTCTCGATTCGTCCATCGAAGCCGACCTCGTTCATTTACGCACGGTGGTGGACGGCGAAGTCGAGATTGCCAGCCGCTCACTCGATGACCGTTTCTGGGTAGTCGTATATGTGGTTGACGATGGTCCGTACCGTTTTTACCTCTACGATCGCTCAGACCGTATCGCGACGTTTCTATTCACCCACCAGAAGGACCTTGAGAGCTTTCCGCTGGCCAAAATGCGCTCCGTCATCATCAAGTCCCGAGATGGACTTGATCTTGTGGGCTACTATACGTTGCCGTTGGGCAGCGATAACGACAATGACGGCATTCCCAATCACCCGCTGCCGATGGTGTTCACGCCGCATGGCGGCCCCTGGTGGCGCGATTTCTGGGGCTACAATTCGTGGCACCAGTGGCTTGCCAACCGCGGCTATGCGGTGCTTTCCGTCAACTTCCGCGCTTCCACCGGTTTCGGCAAAGCGTTTGTCAACGCCGGAGATCGTGAGTGGGGCGGGAAGATCATCGAGGATCAAGTTGACGCGGTCCAGTGGGCCATTCGGACGGGTCTCGCCGATTCGAGACGTGTGGCTGTGATGGGAGGCAGTTTCGGGGGCTATTCCACCTTGGCGGGGTTGACGTTCACCCCCGAACTCTTTGCCTGCGGCGTGGACTTGGTAGGTGTTGTGAATCTCGTCACGTGGATAGAATCCGTTCCTGCCTACTGGAAGCCCTCACTGGATCTCCTTATCGCTCGAGTAGGCGACCCTCGCACCGAAGAAGGGCGCTCGCTGTTGAAGAAGCACTCTCCGCTTACTTACGTGGATCGCATCTGCAAGCCACTGCTCATCGCGCAGGGAGCCAACGACCCGCGGGTCAAGCAAGCCGAGTCAGACCAGATCGTGCAGGCAATGCAGGCCAAGGGCATCCCCGTCACCTACTTGCTGTACCAGGATGAGGGACACGGTTTTGCCCGTCCGGAGAACAATCTGTCGTTCTACGCGGTCACCGAAGCTTTCCTGGCAAAATGCATGGGAGGGCGCGTCGAGCCAATCGGAAATGACTTTGAAGGATCTAGTATCCAAGTGTTGACCGGGGTGGGGGAGATCCCCGGCTTAAAAGATGTGTCTGCAACACAGGTGAGGGTGGGGCATCTCAAGCATGGCTCATTGACGGCTAACCACGCCATGCACGCGGACGCTCGTACCTCGCGCCGGTGATGGCGGGTGTTCGGCGACGAGAATGAACCACGATAAGTACATTAATGAAGCGGCGGATTGCTTGCTCCAGATACGACCCGATCCCGTTCCTCGGTATCGCATTCTTCGAGATATCCTACGGCGGCCTGATGGCGATCCTGAATTGGACGATGCCAAGACGGCCGCGCTGGGGAGTCGTTGGGTCAACGAGTTGACAGAGGAGCAGAACCGCGACGGGGGTTGGGGGCGGTTCCACTCGATGAATAGCAAAGCGAGGAGAAGGGTTGCCACGACGGAAGGCGGGGTCGCTCGGGCTGTCCAGATTGGTCTCAATCCTGGCGACAAGATATTGGAGAGGGCGACCAAATACTTGGCAGGCCTCTTGAGGGGCAAGATTCCATGGCCTGAGCATAGCGAACCGAATGATCAGTGGCCCGCGGGTCAGGAAATGTTTGTGGCCGCCACCCTAGCGGAGATTCAGCCAGATCACGAGCTCCTTGAACCCGTTTGCCAGAAATGGATCGCGATCGCCGAGCAAACGTTCTCCTCCGGCAGGTACGATGCGGAAAGAGAATGCCGGGCTCATTGCGAACTCAGAGGCGCTACTACGATGCGCAACAGCTATCTTGTCCTCAACAATCGCTATGCCACATTCTTGCTCGCGTGTCACGAGCATCAGCTCTCCGATCGTACGGAAAAAGCCTTGGTTGAATGGATATGGAAGGATTGCGGGAAGCTTGGATACCTTAACGCGCCCCTCGCTAAGCCCGTTGAACGATTATGTCCTACCGTCACGCATCGATGGTTCAGGTCGCAAATGATCATGTCACGGTTCCGCTCGTGGCCGTCGAAGAACTGGGAGACCATTCGACGACTTTGGGACATGCAAAATGCAGAGGGCCTTTGGGATTTTGGCGCGACTCCAGGCCTTCGGTTGTCTGAAGACTGGAGGAAGGTGATGAACCGAGCGATCGACCACTCCGTGTTTGTCCTGCTGCTACTTAGAGCGCATTATGACGCCAATCAGAAGGATTCACCGAACCAGTGCATACAACGGACGTCGCATTCGCATCGCCGATGATGCGCAACGTTCGGTGGAAAGACGAGAAACAAAGACATGAACGAGCCGCTCTTCCAGAAAATCGACTGTTTGATGTTCAACGTCCAGGACTTGGATGCTGCCTTATCGTTTTACCGGGACAAATTGGGCCTCCACTTGGCTTGGAGCACAGAAACGGGACTGGCGTTGTGGGTCGGTGACTCCGAACTCGTGCTAGACAAAGGCGACCCAAGGGAACCCGAAACAGACATAATGGTGGCTTCTGCGGAGGATGCCGCCCGCCGGTTTGTTGCGGCTGGCGGCAGTATCGTTGCTGGCCCCTTCGATATCAAGATCGGCAAGTGCGTGGTCGTTGCCGATCCGTGGGGTAACAAGTTGGTGCTCTTGGACTCAACAAAGGGACTGCTGAAGACAGACAAGGACGGTTTTGTGGTCGGTTGAGAAAGTCAGAGGAAGCACCGAACCAAGGCATGGTGCTGACGGCTTTCAGCCGCCGCACATGCCGGACGTTAGAAATCATGATGCAGCGAATACCCTTCGAGACTGACGGCGACATTGAGACGGCTATCACAAACATCGAGCGTCCGATCCCCTTTGTGGTCGAACCAGGTGACGTCTGTTTCTGTGGTCAAGTTCTCAATAGCGTCTATGGATACAGGATGGGTATCAAGACGCCACGGCTCCACGACATTCTACGAGACTTCGAAGAGTATGAATCCTCACACAAAAGGACCCCGGTGGTATTTGTTCACAAGAACGTGACCCTTTCACACCCGCGTGCAACTGGGAACAGCGTGCAGGAAGAATGGGTGGTACACTCCACCGATAAGGACGCCGGCGCATCCATACTCCGATCTGGCTGTCTTTTCTCGCGGCAACATCTTGAAGACACGGGAATATCCTTTTCCGCGTTTGGACGGGAAACTCTCGGCGAACCCCGGGACTACTTTGATCTGATCGAGTTTGCTTTAGTTGACGATCCATTATTCCTGTATTCTCCGGAATGCGTTGTCGCCTGCAAGCAGCAAGAGAGATTCATTACCAAGACCGACCGCTACACGCCGGGAATACGGTTCTACTTCGAGAACGCAAGCCTTCGCGATCTTCCCGGCTATACGCCCTTCTTAGGCCGCACTGCAGTACGAAAGGTCGTACCTTTGGATAGGGTCCATCACTGGAAGATAACGCCTGCAGATCTGGGGGACAAGTCAGAGTGGACGCCGGAGTCGTTCACAGACGCGGCCAATGAGAGATTCCGAGAGTGGATTTCTAACAAGTCATCCCAGCCGCCTTGTCGGGGCGCGGCCCCTCCGAGCGGCTGAATTCCGACGTTCGGAGCGAGACGAAGAAAGGAGAACGTGACATGCTGACAGATGACCAAAAGGAACGCTTGAATCAGTGGTGCAATGTGTACGGGGAGAGCGACAAATGTGTTGCCGCAGCCCAAGAGGACAAGACACTCCAACGCCTGCTGCCGTTCGAGATGGAATCGGACGACATCGATGAAGCGGCACGGGGCATACGACAACGGATCACCGGAATCGAGGTCTGCCATCGACAGTGCAAGCGGAATGTCGAGGGCGTTCTCGGCATGATTGGGGAAATGAAGGCGGCACCCGTATTTGGCTGCGGCCAAACAGACGCTGGGCTTGTTGCCGAACTCCGTGACACCATGGCCGCAGCGGCAGCCTGGGCAGATGGGAAGACAGACGGAGTCGGATCTCTGTCCGACGTGCTTGGGGAGCGGACGCCCGCCAAGCGCTGGCTGGTCGCCTGCCTGTGTAAGACTCTAGCCCAGCAACTCGCGGGCTACCAGGGCGATGAGCCTCTTGCACAACCGCACTGGCCTGCACATAAGTAGGACTCCGAACAACAGCGTGGACCACTACGTTTCACCCGGCGTCCGCGTCGGGAGAAACGAGGGTCACGCTGGGCGTTAGCTTACTTCAGGAACATGAAACAGGCCCGCGGTGGTCTTAAGCGGGTCCATATAGGAAATCTCGGGTAAGATGTGCAATCTCTGTAGCGTTGAACTTTTTCCCGATTCTCTGCGTCCTTTTAGTGAACACCATCGGAAGGATGGGGCATGGCTTCACGCAGAGCACTGATTGAAAGCGAGCTTCTGCTTCTTCAGCATCGAAGGGGCAGGTCTGGGGCCTTGGAGAAACTTGTTGAGATCTGGGAACGACCGCTCTACTACTATGTGCGCCGTCTCGTGAATACGGAAGACGAGGCCAAAGACGTGACTCAAGATGTATGGCTCAACGTCGTTCGGAAAATCGGTGCAGTGCGCGATCCCGCTGCTTTTCCTGCATGGCTCTACAAAGTGGCCAGGACTCACGCGGTAAGCCATTTTCGCGAGACTCGTCCGTTCGAGCCTTTACCGGGAAACGAATCGGTCGCGGATGTAGCTTGTACGAACGTGAATGATCTTTACTCGACACTGAATGCGGAGGAACTCCACTGGGGGCTGAGTCAGCTGAGTCCGCCTCATAGCGAGTGCCTGATACTGCATTTCCTTGAGGGTTTCTCGGTGGAGGAAGTGGGCAACATAACGGGTGTTCCCCTTGGGACTGTCAAATCAAGAATCCACTACGCGAAGAAAGCACTTCGTGACGTGTTGAAGAAGGAGGGCAAATGCAATGAGCAATAGCGAACTCAGAGATAAAGTCCTGGAATTGGAGCCGTATCCTGAAGATCTGAAAGATAGGATCCGAGAAAAGATCATCCACACAAAAGAACGGCCGCTCAAGGCGTGGGAGCGACCATTCCTAGCTTTCTGGTGTATACCTGTAGGGTTGGTGTTACTCGGGGTCGCGATCTGGGGCCTTACACGGTATGACGCCTTCAGTCAAATTCCAGGGCACAAGCTTGTAGGCCTTGCGTTTTGCTTTCTATTCGGGTGCGGGCTCCTCGTTTTCTGCTCAATGGTGCTGAAGAAAGGCGCGCTGCGTCTTCGCAGCACGTCCTTCATGATCTACGCTGCGCTTGGATTTGTGGTCTTCTGGATATGTGCTGCGATGATCGCCGGAAGACCTGTGACTAGCGGCGATCTGGCTGGATTGATCGTGGTTGGGGTATGCGTTATTTGCACCCGTATTGAATCTTCAGAACTCCGCCTGCGCGAGCGCGTGTTGTGCAACGAGTTGGCCCTTGCGGAATTGTCAGAGCTTGTTAGTCGCCGGGACGCCCAGGGTATCAGACGGGACTAACGCTCCCAAGGAGATTACGGCAGTATATGAATCAGCTAACCAGCGGATCGAGTCGGACGCTCCGCGCCGCTCATCCGCGAGACGTTGGTGCAAAAAAGAGAAAGAGATGAGAAACGTTTACGGCAAGGACTTCGCTTCCGTATACAATGAGAAGTGGGCATTCTGGGGGCCTAAGATACCCACGGATGCGTCGAGCGGTAGTTCGGTGGATCTTTTCCTGGCCCCGTCGGCCACTTTCCGCGGAAGAACTGTCGGCGTCAACGGCAAGCCGGTGTCCCATGCGCGCGTTTCGCTGCCCGACAACTTTCTGAGAACTATGGCGGGAACAAGGTACAATCGAGCTGCACCGGCATCCGAGTCGGTCAGAAAGGAAACGCGGCCGCTGGAGACTGTATCGGACAACAGGGGGTGGTTCGAAATAGAGGGGCTGCCGGAAGGCACGGCGCGCGTTGTGGCGGAGGCGCCGGGGTACTATGGTTTCAGCCCGTATGACGTGCTCGTCCCCCAGGATGACTGTATTGTCGTGCTGGCGCAAACGGGAACCATTGCAGGCCAAGTTGCGGGTATTTCTCAGGAGGTTTTGGGCCAGGGACTGAAAGCCCACTGTCAAACGGGTATCTACACGGCTGAGGGAATGCTCGCCATGGGGAGACCATCGCAGGTCGAAGTTGCCTCAGATGGGACGTTCCGCATCGAAGAAGTGGTTCCCGGAATCCATGATGTTTACTTTACTCTTGAAGGCGAGAGAATGGCCCCAGAACCCTCGAGGGCTTTGGGCTTTGAGAATCGTCATCGGGTCGTAGTGTTCAGCAATCAGACAACTGAATTCGTTCTTGGAAAGCCGGCCAATTAGCGCATAGCGCAAACCAGATGCCTAACCAGCGGCTGCACCGCGACGCTGACGCGCGCGTGAGCCGCGAACTGTTAGGCGAGAGAAGCATGACCAAAACGAACGATGCCAGAGAAAAAACGGTCACCGCGACAGATCCGCACGACGTCGCTGCAATCCGACGCATGATCGGGTATTTGGACAACACCCGTAGGGAACTCTTCGAACTGATTCGAACAACGCCGACAGCGAAGCTCACGGCGCGTCCGAGGCCGGGACGCTGGTCAGTGTTGGAACACTTACGCCACCTCGTGTTAGCGGAAGACCTCTATATCAACCGGTGGATTTTGCGGAATGACAAACCTTTCTGTGCCCTCGGGAATCTGCCGGCGTTTCTGCGTGGACGCCTTGGGTTCGAAATCGTAGGTACTGACCCGACCACGGATGTCGAGAAGATCCTTGGTGAATGGTCACGAATCCACGCTGAGACGCTGTCGTTCGTGGCCGGAGCTAATCCGCTGCCTTGAAGCAGAGCACTAGTGACGTCGACTTTGGGCAGGGCACGGTAGGCAACGTGCTACGAGTCATGGCCAAGCATGATCTTCATCATATTCGCAAAATCGAAAAGGCAATCGCTAATGTCCCCTAACCAGCGCATGCAGCGGACTGATCGCCGCTGATGCGCGAACCGTTAGCCATGGGGGAGGCGGTCTTCGCCGCCCAAACGTGTTCCTCGCTTGCCGAAAAACGACACAGAACATGCCACATCCAGCGAGTCTTGGTGTCAGGAAGAGGAGCCTACACGTTCCGTAAGGCCTTGGGATGCCTTCGGTAACGAAAAGCAGGCCATAAACGCCGACCTTTGTCGTAGCACGACAAAGGTTTTCTGATAGGGGGCTACTCGACGGGCTTGAGGGGCCGGACGAATTCCGTGTCAGCCCGGTGGATGTCCCATGTGTAGACGGTCCATCCGGGTCCTTGGCGGCCACTGCCGTAGAAAACCGTCATGTGCGTCTTGTCACGCGCGATCTCGCCGCGTGGTCCGCGCAGGAACCGCGGATATCCAGACGTATCAGAAGGTATACTGATGTTCCTTCATCTTGGACCCAATATGGGACCTAAAGCCACTTGATATAGTATCTGACGACTTATAACTACTTTATTTGCAGCCATTTATAATTACACTTCGAGTATCCCGCATCTGCCCATACGGAAAGTGCGTGGCGTGTGGAACCTCGCGCTAGACAGTCGTTACTACGGTATTCGCCAACCAATCCACAATTGCGCTCTGGAGCGCAGCGGTAATCATCTCGGTCTACTTGGGAGCTTTCAAAGGTCTTTCCCCAGCCTTCTCTGGAGATTTCTCCAGAGAAGCCAATTCCATCTCCACCCTTTCTCCACGGGCCTTCTCCAATTCTCAGTGTTGAATGGAACCTGTTTTTGACGGGAATCAACTAGGAGAAACACTGATGGTTAAGGCTGAGTTACTGAGGGAACAGGATGCGGCGGAGTTTCTGTCCGTATCGCGGATTTGGCTGCGTAAATCCAGGATGACCAGAAACATCAACGGAAAGGTTGACGCTCCGCCGTACGTGCGCTTCGGGCGGTCGGTACGTTATGCAGTGCCCGACCTCCTGGAGTTTATAGCTTTGCACCGCTGCAAAATGAACCCGTCGGGCAATGAATGAAATGAACGATACGCCTATGAATTAGCGTGACTTAGATGCCTCTTGGCGGCGCGCAATAAGAGGTCCGTCGATGCGACGAACTTCCGACGGCGTCAAGCCTGCCGGCGCGAAAACGTGGAAAGCGACAGGGCGCAATGAGGTGAGGCTGGCGATGCTTCTTGATTCCGACTTGGAAAAAGGGATGCGGTGATGGCAAGTAAGCGGAAACCTAATCGGAAACCGCCCGGCATGTATTGGTTCCCAAAGGACTGGCTCGAGAGCAGTGACGTGATGCGGTGTTCCTATGCGGCACAGGGGCTTTGGTTCTTCCTGTTGAACCACATGGTTCACCTCGAGCCTGCCGGGGTGATGCCGGGGGACTTGGCGCAGGTTGCGTTGATCGTTGGAAAGGGTTCAACGATGGCCGTGCAGCGGGCCTGGGCCAAGGAAAACAAGCCGCTGTTCCAGGAACTCGAACGGAATGGAGTGTTCAGTCGGGGCAAAGACATGCCTGGCGCATTGTCGGCGGACTCGATTGTAAACCGGAAGATGTATCGGAAGTGGTTACTATCAAAACAGCGTAGCGATGCGGCGCGGTCGCGGTGGTCGAAAACGGGCAAGACTCGCGAGGCACGAACGGACGTTGGGGTATGCAAGCCCCTATCCAAAACCCCATGCAAGACCCCATGCAAAACGCGTGCAAAAGGGTCTACGGCAACCCGTGCAAAACACGATGCAAAAAGACACGACTCAAGTCTAGAAACACCAAGGGGTTTTGACGATGCGTCAGATGCAAACGGTGTACGAGACGGTATGCAAATCGCAATGCCTTCTCTTACTCTTGCTCCTCCTCTTCCTCTTACTAAGCCCTTAGCGCACAAATCGGGCGATCTTGGCGATCAAAGATCTATTCCCAAACCTGCGCGCGCGACCCCACCTACGACCCAAATTCCGATCCCGACCCGACCTAGATCCCCTTCACCCGGTTCACGCGAGGCTTGTCAGTCGCCCGTTCCCCTACGAGACATCGTGCCTATAACCTGCTTCAGGACACGCGCATCATCACAGCGGAGATTGTGCGCCTAACGAGGGACACCAGGTTCCAGCTTCCAGGATGGCGCCAGGTAGTGGAAAACATCTCGGCCCATCCCCGCCTCGTGAATGACGTGTTCGGTCTCCTTGACCGGCTTGAAAAGGACACTGATCCAGTGTTGGCCGCTGGGCGTGGATGTGACTGCATTCTCGACCCGCGCCGGTTTACCGCCAGTGAACTCAAACGAATTGAGCGTTTGGCCCTGGAGGGCTCGGCATGATGGTCATCGGCATCGATGCAGACACGCGGCGGCTGGCTGTTGCGTTCGCCGAAAACGGGGCCATCCGAAAGGTCGTCGAGATCCAGCGTGAGACCTCGAAGGGAAGCATCATTCCTGGATACGACCAACAACTCACGGCGTTGATGCGGTACGCGCAGGATGTCGGAGCCGTGGTGTACCTCGAGGGCACGTACTTGGCGCCGCCAAACAGCGTCAAGGCTGATGTGAGGAACGTCCGGACGTTGCAGCGGCTCTGCATGGTGGCCGGCGGGTTGGAGCGAGCGGCGCGATTGCACGCGGTCCCGTTGGTGACAGTGTCCGCCGCGGAATGGCGCTCCCTGGTGCTTGGCCGGACGATTGGGCGTGATGAACTCAAAGCTCTGGCTATGTCGCGCGCGGAACGCGACACGGGTCGCAAGGACCTGACGGAACACATGGCTGATGCGGTGTGTATTGCTCAATTTGGAGCGTTGAAAGAAGGGGGGCGAAGAGAATGCCCAAGGACTGGCTCGGGAGCAAGGACGACATGTGTCTGTGGGAGTGCGTCTGTGGCCAGGAGTGGGCAGGAGTGGGCAGGAGTGGGCAGGAGTGGGCACGGCGTCAACGGGACTGCCAGTTGTTGTTGCTGGAAGTCTGAGTGTCTGCGGCTATGGGTAATGCCCGGGGGGGACCTGGCGCAGGTTGCGTTGATCGTGGAAATGGGTCCAACGATGGCCGTGCAGTGGGG
>Ga0209777_10007602_pt1 | contig 12006 bp, 11 predicted proteins | sample FrelakmetHBP12HB_FD_187147 | JGI IMG/M metagenome (GOLD analysis project Ga0209777, IMG submission 187147) | Freshwater lake sediment microbial communities from the University of Notre Dame, USA, for methane emissions studies -HBP12 HB (SPAdes)... | ecosystem: Environmental > Aquatic >... | reverse complement strand
TCGAGCGTGTCGCCTCCCGCCTTGAGACTATCGAATCGAAACGCTGGCCATTGCGCGAAGCAATTCTGCAGGAGGGATGTTGCACGAACGTCACGTTCTCCAAAGCATTCAACTCCAGGGCGTTTCGGGCGCAGATGATGAACCCACTGCGCTGGGGAGAGCAGAACCCGCTTGCCGCCGAGCCCAACGTAGACATAGACGAGTTGTTTGATTCCGATAAGCCTCTGCCCGAGCCACCGAAGCCGATCGCACTCATCTGGCCGAACGCCCGGTATGCGTTCACGAACAAGGCCGCCGTGCTCGGCGGATTCGAGCGCTTCTACAGGGCCTACGCCGCCGAGCAAAAAGGGCCATACACGGGCAAATCGAGTCTCATCGCGCCAGACTTCCCGTTCATGAGGGACACGGCAAACATTTACGACAGAGCCAGCCGCAAGCACGCCGCCGCTCGCGTCCGCGTCAGCCTGCTCTTAGCCGATATCGCCATCCGCCGGTTCAGGCTCGACCATGGCGCCTATCCGGCGGGTCTCGATCAGCTCGTGCCCAAGTACTTGAAATCCCTCCCGCCGGACCCGTTCAGCCGGGAGAAACCCCTGCGCTACATACCGGCAAGCGGGGGCTGTCTACTCTACAGCCTCGGCCCTGACCTCAAGGACGACGGCGGAAAGCCGAGTCCGCACAGGGGCGATTGGCAGAACGGCGATATCCTGCTGTCCGGCCTCTAGGTCGCCGTAATCGCAATCCCGACGACTCCCTCTCCTGGGGGAGCCTGTCCTGAGCAGAGTCGAAGGGAGGGTTGGGGTGAGGGCGCTCCCTGCCTCCGAAGAAACACAGCTCGGGGGGAACCTCGCCCTCTAATCCCTTTTCGCGTTTTCGCTCCTTTCCGGATTTCGCGATTAGATTCCCTTCGGTCAATCGCCCTTGACTCCCGCCGTCCACCTCGCCTAACATGAGCGTGACCAAAATCGGGAGTGGCATAATGCGCAAAACCAAAATCGTATGCACAATCGGGCCGGCGAGCGACTCGCCTGAGATGATCGAAGAACTCATCAAGGCCGGCATGAACGTCGCTCGGCTCAATTTCTCGCACGGCAACTATGAAGAACACGCCGCCAGGATCGTGCTGATACGCGGCGTTTCCGACAAGCTCGGCAAGTGCGTCGGCATATTGCAGGACCTCTCGGGCCCGAAGATCAGGATAGGCAAGATCGCCCAGCCGCCCGCGAGGTTAACCCCCGGTCAGACGTTCGCATTCACCACCCGCGAGGTCGCCGGCGACAGCACCCAGGTCACCCTGCCATTCCCCGGCCTGTTCAAGCAGGTAAAGCGCAACCAGATGATCTACGTGGACGACGCCAAGCTGGAGTTCAAGATCGTCTCCGTGACAGCGACCGACATCCAGGCCAAAGTCATCATCGGCGGCGATCTCGGCTCGAACAAGGGCTTCACCATCCCCGGCGTCAGTTTCGATCTCTTGGGCGTGACCGATAAAGACAAAGACGACCTGCGGTTCGGCCTAGAGCACGGCGTGGACTGGGTAGCCAGTTCGTTTGTGAGATCCGCGGACGATATCAAGCCGTTAAAGAAAGTTATGCGCGAGATCGGCAAGCGCGTCCCCGTAATTGCAAAGATCGAGCGACCGGAGGCAGTTAAGAACATTCTGAGCGTGATCGAGGCATACGACGCGATCATGGTCGCGCGCGGCGATCTCGGCATCGAGCTGCCCATCGACGAGGTCCCGATCATCCAAAAGAACATCATCGCCCACTGCAACCGCGCGGGCAAGCCGGTCATCACGGCCACCCAGATGCTGGACTCGATGATCTCCAACCCGCGCCCGACTCGGGCCGAGGTAACCGATGTCGCGAACGCGATCCTCGACGGCACCGACGCGACCATGCTTTCCGGCGAGACCGCGATGGGCGAGTTCCCGGTCGAGAGCGTCCAAATGATGGACCGCGTTGCCCGCCGCACGGAGAAATCGACCAATTTCAAGCATATCCGCGCTCATAAGATGGACTACCCCACCCGCGACGTCACCGAGGCCATCGGCGAGGCCGCCGCGAAGCTCGCGCAGGACATCGAGGTCGCAGCGATAATCGCCTGCACCGCCGGCGGCGCCACCGCCCGCCTCGTGAGCAAATACCGGCCCCAGGCCCAGATCGTGGCCGCCGCATCCAACGATGAAACCGCCCGCCGGCTTTCGCTGCTATGGGGCGTCATCCCCATATTCGTCGAAATGGCCAAAGACACCGACGGCCTGATCGAGAACGCCGTCGACGCCGCCCTGGACGCGAAATTGGTCAAAAGAGGCGACACCGTCCTGGTAATCGCTGGCGTCCCCGTAGGCCTGCCGGGAAACACGAGCCTTATTAGAGTTTTGAGCGTGTAGAGCCGGCGCAACTCTGAATTATGAATTATGAATGCTGAATTATGAATGAAGGGAGCGGCTGGGTGCGGGATTCACCGCATGCTTCGACGGAGCTCAGCATGCTAGATCTTACTGCTACTACGGACTTGGCTGCGGGAACTCTTGATCGTGCAGACCTGGTAGCTCAGTGGTGAGAGTCGTTCCCGCAGCATAGCCCCTATCGCCTGATGCCTAACGCCTTCCCTTCCCCCATTCATAATTCATAATTCAGCATTCATAATTCTCCCTTCCCCTTCCCCTCCGCCGCATGATACAATTAACGCACGATATTTGCTATTCTGGAGGTCAGAGACTTGAAGAGCATAGCAGTTCTGTCGTTGATTATGGCCGTGCTGGTTGGCCTTGCCGTGGGTTGGTGCTTGGCCGCCGACCCCGGCACGCTTGCCGCCACGGTGACTACCGAGGGTCTGCCTTTCCCCTGCATTGCCGGCGCCGCGTGCAAAGTGACGCTCGAATACGCCAACACGAGCGATAAGGACGCCGACCTAAAAGACTGGTCCGTGTCCTGCATGGTGGATGGCAACAAGGTCGAGGCGTCGGTCGATCCGGGCGCATCGGAATCCGTCCAGGCCAGCAAGAGCGCGACGGCCGTCTTAACCATCACGCTCCCGGAATCAGCCGGCGGCAAGGATGTCGTGCTCGCCTGCAGCGTCAACGCCGCCGGACAAGTGGTCAAGGCGGACATTCCACTGTCCGTGACTCCCATTTTCGAGATCACCCTTCTCCCCCAGCGCCTGATACTCGACCCCGCTGGTCCCAAGACACTGGGAATGAGCGTGATCAACCACATGGACAAGCAGTTTACCGGCAAAGTGACCATCACCGCCAACGGCGGTCTGAGCGTGGACCCGTCCGAGATAACCGCCAACATCGACGCTCTGGGCCTGGAGCCTTATATGATCAGCATCGCGCCCGCCGGCAAGCTCGTTCCCGGTCACTACACCCTATGGGTGGACGTCGGCGGCAAGTCCAAAGAGTGGGCGATGATTGATATGCCGGCGGTTGCGGCGAGTGAGACTGTGAAAGTGGACGGCAAGCTCGACGAGTGGAAAGACGTCCAGAGCGGCTCTATTTCCAGCTACAATGGCTCCAAGTACTCAACCATCGGCAGCGTCTGGTTTGCCTACGACACTAAGAATGTCTACGTGGCTATCGAGGCTGATGAAGGCGTTCAGTTGCCAAACCCCGACACAAAAACGGATGTGCCGGGGGGCATGATAGAGATAGCCGTTGATCCGCTCATCGACGGCGCGAAGGACACCAAGGGCGGCTTCAAGGACGATGACCGGGCGTATGCGCTCGTCGCCGGGCCGAATGGGGCGGGGCTACGCAGGACCCAGATCGGCGGAAAGTCCGTGGGGCAGGACACGAACTTCCCGGTCGCGGTCGGCAAGCGGGGCGCGAGCAATATATATGAGACTGCCATCCCGTGGACCGAGTTCACGTCATTCGATCCCGGCCCTGGAAAGATGATTGCCATAGGCGTGCTCGTTAACGCCCCCAGTAGTTACAATCTCCATAATACCTATGAGTTCGGAGGCGGGCTGGCCGGCAACATCGACCCGCGATTGTTCGTGCCTGTAGTTTTGGGCAAGTAGTTGCAGTACCTGGTGCGGGGCAGGGCACGCCCTGCCCCGCGCAATACAACTATAAGGAAGGTTCGACCATGAAACGTTGTCCCGACTGCAGTTATCCCAATCCCGACCATCTGGCTGCGTGCTTCAAGTGCGGCACCGCGCTCGATGCACACGGCTCGCAGGCTGTGGCCCCCAACCCCGTTTCCGGCCCGGCGGACCAGCAGCCGACCTTCGGAACGTGTCCACAGTGCGGATCACCGCCCGAACCCGGCGGCTACCCCATGCCGCTCTGTTCTCGCTGCCGCGACACGCTCTCGAGCCGGCCTCTTCCGGCTTGGACCATCGTGAGCGCCCTGCTGGTGGGAGTGATTCTGGTTTTTGCATTTGCCAGGTTTCCGGCGGCAGTGCGCGCGGGTGTGGCGTTCGAGCGGGGCCAGAGGGCTGAAGAGCAAATCAACTACGATGCTGCCGAGGAGGAGTACCGGAAAGTCGTGGCGCAATACCCCGATTCCACGGAGCCTCTCGCACGTCTGGCGATATGCCAGTGCAAGACCTTAAACGTTATGGAGATTGGCGGCACCCTCAAACGATTGGAGGGCCGGGAGATGTCCAAGGAACTGTACGACGAAGTGGACGCAGCGGTCAAAGGGGCCGAGACAGAACTCGACAGGCGAGGGCTGCTGAAACAGCAATAGAGGAGGAGATATGTTCTTCATACCAGGCTGGTTGATAAGTATAGTCACTTTTCCGGGTGTGATCGTCCACGAGATCGCCCACCAGTTTTTCTGCAGGCTGTTTCGGGTGGCGGTCTTGGACGTGTGTTACTTCCGGTTCGGCAACCCCGCGGGCTACGTGATTCACGAAGCTCCCCGAAGCGCCTTTCAGAGCATCGGGATCGGTATTGGGCCATTCATATTGAACACGCTGATTGGGGCGTTCATTGCGGCCCCGGCGGCGATCCCTGTCGTGCAGTTCAGGACCGGCACCCCGCTGGACTTCTTTCTTATATGGCTGGGCGTGTCCATCGCCATGCACTCGTTTCCAAGCACCGGGGATGCATCCACGATATGGCAGGCCGTGTGGTCGCACGATGTCAATATCCTGGCGAAGATAGTGGGGGCTCCGCTGGTCGTGGTTATTTACGTTGGGGCCATAGGCTCGGTTGTGTGGCTGGATCTCATCTATGGGGTCGCTGTCGCGATGCTGCTTCCAAGCCTGCTGATCTCCGCGGCGGCATGATATCCGTTATGCTGGCTCAGTTGTTTCGGGAAACCCTTTTCCCGAAACTTACGCCTTCCAGAAAACGACCGCCTGATCGTCCGGGATATGTATCCCGGACGGACGTTCCCGGGACATTCGTCCCCTGCCAATCTTTGCTTTCCGCCAGAGCCTTCGGGGGATGAATATCCCCCATAGTCCGGTCCCGGATACATATCCGGGACCATCAGGGACCTACCAATGCCATTGTGCACGCGACGTAGGGATAAGCTCTCGGCCCGCCCCCTTCCCGGCTGGACCATCCTCAGCGCCATGATTCTTGCCGCTGTTATGGTTCTCGCTTTCGGTAAGTTTCCAGCCGCCATAATGGCGGGCGTTGCCTTTGACCGAAGACTGCAGGCCGAAGACCAAGGCAAGTACGCTCTGGCTGAGCGTGAGTATGGGCGGGTCACGCGGCAGTACCCCGATTCAACAGAGGCGGCTGCCAGGCCGTTGCTCTCGGTTACCGAGACTCAGACCATTCACGGTGATACGAGCGTGCGGAACCGGCTTTCTGTTGGCATTGACCGGTAGCTGTCAGCTCGTGCTATACTGACTACCAGAATCCGTACGAACAAATCATCCCACTCACTGCATCTATCCCGTTGAGGAGACAATGCCATGGAGAATCAGTCGCACAGCTGGCTGGTGGAAGCAATGAGTACCCACAGGGACTACCTGCGGAGGTTTCTGATTGGGCTCACCAGGGATATGCACCTGTCTGAAGACTTGCTTCAGGAGACCTACCTCAGTGCCAGGGCGGGGGCATCATCCTACAGAGGCGGTGACATCCGGTCGTGGCTCTGTGCAATCGCCCGAAACTGCTTCTACGCCCACGCCAGACGCAAGTCCTTTACCTCGGAAGAACCTCTCGCAGAGGACTTCGCGGCTGATGCTTCCGCGCCCGGCTGTATGTCCCATTTGGATTTGATCGTCATTAGGGAAGCTGTTGCCGGCCTGCCTTCTCCACTGCGGCAAGCGCTCCTCATGAAGCACTATGGTGGATTCACCTACAAAGAGATTGCAGAGCGGCTTTCCTGCCCTGTTGGGACTGCTCAGCAGCGTGTCTGGTCTGCTATCAACAGGCTGAGACGGAAGCTCTGCATAACAGGAGAGGATGTGGCTGTTATGAGTTGTGATGATGTTGCCGGAATCAGGCTGCTGGACTACGTTTGTGGCAGCTTAGGTGAGAATGAGCGTGCGGAGGTTGAGCGCCACTTGGACAAGTGCCCGGCTTGCCAGGCGGAGTTAGCCACGCTCAGGAGTATCTCCGCGGCACTGGACTCCGTAGCCGGAGACCTCAAAGTCACTTGTATAGTAGAGTTGGATGAGGAGGGAATTCCGACTCAATACAGCTGGTGTCGTATGACCAAGCGCAGTGAAGGACAAACGGAGACCGATTACTGGGAGGCAGATGACGATGTAGAACTGCTGTTTGCAATGGCGCAGGGAACCGTCGTGGAACCCCAGGTTGACCAATTCTCTGACGGGCGGAAGTCGTATACGGTTCAGCTTGACCGAGCCATTAAGCCGGGCGATGTCATGGATAGCTTAACTGTGACCCGTATGCATTCCGACCGCTGGAGGGCTAACAAACTTGAGGATGGCACGTGGCGCTATGAGTTTGGAGATACGCCCAACGGTGCAGTGGAGTGGATGCATTTCGCAGCTCTAAGGCTTCCACCCGGCGCTGAGCTGGTCTCCGCTGATCCGGCTCCCAATGAGGTGAAAAAAGACGGCTTCGTAACGCTAACCTGGAAGGGCCTGCTTCCAAAGCTGACCGAGGCCCAGATAGAGGCTGGGGATATCTGGCAGTTCAGGTCTGTAGTGGAGTATAGGCTTCGCTGACGCTCAGAGTGACATCGGAGGAGGTTCCCCCGATCGTCCGGGATATGTATCCCGGACAGACGTTCCCGGGACATTCGTCCCCTGCCAATCTTTGCTTTCCGCCAGAGCCTTCGGGGGATGAATATCCCCCATACTTCGGTCCCGGATACATATCCGGGACCATCAGTTTCCCGAAACTGCCGAACTCATGCCTTCCAGAAAAGCACTTCGACCGGCTGTCTTTCCTTCTCGGGCGTCTCCCCATCCGGCCAGCCGATGATAATCGGGGCGGCGACCACCCAGTTCTCTGGAATCGCAAGCTCCTTCTTCGCCTCGGGAGTGTTCAGAAACCCCTGCGAAAGCCCTATCCAGCACGTGCCGAGCCCCATGTCGTGCGCCATCAGCATCAGGTTCTGCGCGGCAAGCGCGCAGTCCGGGAGCGCGTGCGGGCCTTCGGCCTTGCACAGAATCAGCAGCAGCGTGGATGCCGTGTAGAATATATTGAACTCGGGGTCCTGGAAATATGCCGGCATGTTCTCCTCGCCCCATTCCCTGCGCAAAAACTCCTTGGACCGGTCGGCGATGCTCTTGAGGATCGCCCTATCCTGTATCACCGCGAAAGCCCACGGCTGCGAGTTGCGCGCGCTTGGGGCCTTAGTGGCTGCGTCGAAAAGCTTTTCTATCGTGGCCTTGTCGACCATCGTGTCCTTATACGCCCTCACCGAACGGCGGGTGTAAATGGCGTCGCGTGTGTTCATTTTGTGTGACCTCCTTTTGCTGTATTGCTGATTAGCGCAAATTCCTCGAGTGAAAGCGTCTCGCCCCGGCGTTCGGGTTCGATCCCGGCGGATTCGAGCGCCGCGCGAGCGTGATCCTTGTTCCATCCCAAATCCTCGGAAGAACTCAGCGCATTTAGCAGAGTCTTGCGCCGCTTGCCGAACGCTGCCCGGGTGATCTTGAAGAAGAGCCTTTCATCGCGTACATCGACGCGCGGCTTGGCGAGGACGGTCAGCTTGAGCGCTTCCGAATCCACATCCGGGACCGGATAGAAGACGTTCTTCGAGACCTTCATAACGCTCCGAATATCACAGTGATACTGCACGAAGACGCTCAGAGCGCCGTAGTCGTCCGATCCGGGCGGGGCGGCCAGCCGCTGGGCTACCTCGCGCTGCACCATCACCACCATCGCCGAAATGCTGTCTTTGGCCTCGATCAACTTGGTGATGATTGGGCTGGTTATGTAATACGGCAGATTGCCGACCACGACCCACTTGCCAGCTCCGCGCAGGGCGAAGAACTCCGGCAGATCCAGCTTTAGAAAATCCTGCGTGACTATCTCGACGCTGCCTGCATCGGCAAGCACATCCCTCAGCACTGGTTCCAGCGCGCGGTCGGCCTCGACGCACACCACCCGCGCGCCCTTCCAGGCGAGTTCCCTGGTCACCACTCCCAGCCCCGGCCCGATTTCAAGGACGTTCACCCCCGGCCCTGGCCCGGTCGCATCGACAATCCGCTCCAGCACGTTACGGTCAATGAGGAAATTCTGCCCCAGCCTCTTTTTCGGCCGCAGCCCGTGCTCGGCGAGTAACGCCTTTATCTGTTGGATCGACGTGAGGTTCATAGTGGTCGTAAGTGATAAGCCCACGGCTCGGCGGGAGCCTCGCCCTCCCTAACCCGTAGCGCGCAACGCGGAACCCGCAACTCCCTTCCCTGGGACCTAGGACCTGAGCCCTAAGCCCTACATGCGAACGAGGGCCGCGCTATGGCGGCCCCGTCACTCTAAACCACTCATCAGGGTTTCAACTAGTCTTCCAGAATGTGCACTATCACACTTCTTCTGCCGAAGCGCATGGCTTCGCGATAGGTGTTGAACCCCAGATCTATGCGGTTGCCCTTGATGGCGCGTCCCGTGTCACCCGCTATAGCCATGCCATAGCCTTCCACGTAGAGCTTGGTGTGAAGCGGGATCACCCTTGGGTCGACCGCCACGACTCCATATCCGGCCTTCATCCCGCAGGCGGTTCTGCCATCGGCAGACCAGCCGCAGCTTCTTGGTCCGGGTTCATAAGCGCTCGCATGCATGCGAAGCACTCGACGGGTCTGATACTCGCCACGGCTCACATAGTTGCCGCGTGAACCGATGCTCACCACCTTGTTCACTGGCCTGATAACCGTCCGCGATCCAATCGGGGTGCGCTTTACGACGTTCCCGTCCTCGCCGCGGACGGAGAAACGCACCTCTTTCTCGCCATTGACGCCATCCCTGGTCACCTTGACCTGGCCCGGCTTCAACGACTTAGTGAACGTCTTTACGGTGTCAAAAGGTATCGATCGCTTCTCAGCTTCGATATCCACGGACACCCGAACGACCTTGATCTGCATTCCATCACAGGGTCGTTCGCTCGTCGCGGGTGAGACCACGTCGAGCGGTCCCACCACGATCCCTGCTTCCTTGAGGGTCGCGCCGACAGACGACTGGGCGGTAGTCACTTGCCTTTCGGCCCCATCAGACCATATCTTGACAGTAACGGATCCCAGGCGTTCGGCTTGCACGACGTCATTTCGGTTGGCTCCCACCGCCACGAGCACCGCCAAGAGCAGCGCAGCCAGCGTGGCGGTTCTTGCGAGCCGAATGTTTCGTCTTCGCAAATCATCGCCTCCTTCCCCGCGCAGGTTACCCGACGGACACTCCACCCAAACATCAGGTGCGCCGGAAGTTGGGCACTAACAACCAGGCGAGAATACCCAATACTAGCACAGCCACGCGTGTTTTGTCAAATTCTCAGTGTAGACGTAAGTGCTCACGGTTCGTGAGTACCACGTCATGCTGAACTTGTTTCAGCATCCAGGCTACGAAGGGGTGGACCCTGAAACGAGTTCAGGGTGACGTGTTGCCGCACGTAGTACTTACCAAGAGTGAGCACTTACGTGTAGACGCGGTCGCTGCTTCTGGGGTCCGCGGACTAGTCAATGCCTTTCCGCTCAATACGAGCAGGACATCCCAGCCATCACACAGAACTATATGTTATGGCGAAATCATCGACAGACCCCAGCGACGCGGCGGACGCCGAGGCCAGGCGGCTCAAAGAGTGGGAGCTTGGCTGGCGGAAGTATTGGGCGGACGGCGGCGCCACGACTTACGAGCTTCCGGCCGGCAGCCCGATCCCTCACGAACGCGACTTCCTGATGCACACGCGCACGCCGGAACACGAGGAATCGCGCTTGGAGCACATCACGGCGGAGTTTGTGCGGGGGTTCGCGTCTCTCTATGACCTGGGGCCGGCGGTCACGGTCTTTGGTTCAGCGAGGTTCGGCGAGGGGCACCGATATTACGATCAAGCCGTCAAGTTGGGCCGCGAGCTGGCTAAAGCCGGTTTTGCCGTGATCACCGGCGGCGGACCGGGGATCATGGAAGCAGCCAACCGTGGAGCGCGCGAGGCGGGCGGCATCAGCATCGGCTGCAACATCCTGCTCCCTCACGAGCAGAAGCCAAACGCCTACCTCGACAGGTGCATCGAGTTCCACTACTTCTTCGTTCGTAAAGTCATGCTACTCAAGTACTCCTGCGCGTACGTCATAATGCCGGGAGGGCTCGGCACCGTGGACGAGATGTTCGAGGCGGCCACCCTTATTCAGACGCGGAAAATGGGGCCATTTCCGGTTATCTGCTTCGGCGCCGAGTTTTGGCATGACCTGCGCGAATTCATGCTGGACTTGGTGAAAGCTGGGGCGGTGGCGGATGACGAACTCGACTTCCTGCAGACGACCGACTCCCCGAGCGAAGCGGTCCAGCTCATACTCAGCGCTCTGCCGGAGCCGGTGAGGGCGTGTTTGAGGGGGCGGTAGGGGCGTCGGGGATCACTCGAATTGCTCAATAGAACTCAGCGTCTTTTCCGCGTGTCCCGACCTGTCGAAATCGACCTCGCGCACCTTGAACCACGTGTTGGTTACCCTGTCGTCTCCTACCTGTCGGTGGCGTTCTTTCGCGCTTCCTCGGCCACCTCGATCGCATTCCACACGTCGGTTTCGCTGATCGGGCCGTCGAAAAACGTCAGTTTGCCGTCTATGAACACACCCGTGGACATTCCCTTGTCCACGACAGCTTCCCGATTGCTCTGGTCATGGACTTCGACTTCGAATTTCTCCTTCCCGGCCTGTTCGAGGACAGCCTCGATCAGGTTGCGATTGTGGACCGCGGTGAAACACCCCCGGCAGTCCAGGATATCTACCTTTATCCTGCGCGACGTGCTCGCTTGGGGCTTGAAGTTTGGTTCCAGATAGCGCGGCAGGCCGGCTTGCTCCTCGTCCTTGAAGCCGACATAATACAGTGTCCCCTGGCCCCGCTTATCTGTCGGGGTCATTCCCATGTGGGCAAAAAAAGCGCCGGGCTTATATTCAAAGCCATCCCGCATCCTTCCGGCAAACCCCTCGACCGCGAGGCCGGTTGCCCCGTTGGCCTGGGCGTCGGCTATCGACGCTTCGAACAGCGCCTTGCCGAGTCCCGATTTCTGATGCTCGGGCATCACGTATATGCACTGAATGAGGTACACCCCCTCACCGTCCACGTCCATCGGCGCATTCTCTATGGGGTAGTATATGACAAATCCAGCCACCTCGCCGTCGTCGGTGCGCGCGACCTGACCCCTCACCAGGTTGCCGTCCACCCATGCTCCCATCTGGTCATAGATCGCGTCCACGCCGGCCTTGCCGTGGCGGCAGATAATGCCTTCTCTGAGGTTGCTTGTGTCGAGCCTCTCGATTCTCATATCCGGCCTCCATGCTGTGGACCGAGAAGGGTTCCACAGTTATTATATGGTAACAGTTCACGGTTCATGAGTACCACGTCATGCTGAACTCGTTTCAGCATCCAGGCCACGAGGGGATGGACCCTGAAACGAGTTCAGGGTGACGAGT
>Ga0209777_10007601_pt1 | contig 12007 bp, 15 predicted proteins | sample FrelakmetHBP12HB_FD_187147 | JGI IMG/M metagenome (GOLD analysis project Ga0209777, IMG submission 187147) | Freshwater lake sediment microbial communities from the University of Notre Dame, USA, for methane emissions studies -HBP12 HB (SPAdes)... | ecosystem: Environmental > Aquatic >... | reverse complement strand
CCAAACGCATTTTTGGTCCATATGTATTAAATATTCTTGCTATTCTTGTATCAAGATTATGATAACGATGATATGCCATTGTCAACGCTTCGGCAAAGCGCTTTGCTTCATCATAAACACCACGTGGCCCAACCGGATTTACGTTTCCCCAATATTCTTCACTTTGGGGATGAATTAATGGATCGCCATAAACTTCCGAAGTAGAAGCCAATAAAAAAGTTGCTTTTTTTTCTTTGGCAAGTCCAAGCGCTTTATGGGTACCGAGCGAACCAACTTTCAAGGTTTGAATTGGATATTTCAAATAATCATTTGGACTTGCAGGTGAAGCAAAGTGAAGGACATAACTTAAATCGAAAGGAACATGTATATAGTTAGTAACATCGAGTTTGATAAATTTAAAATTTTCATTATTAAATAGATGTTGAATATTCTCCACACGACCTGTTAGAAGATTATCAATACATATAACCTTCATTCCTTCTGCAATGAGTTTATCACAAAGATGAGAACCGAGAAAACCCGCGCCACCAGTTACAACAGCAACCTTTTTTTCCATCGGTTAAACTTTAACACGGTTTTTCTTAGAACCGTTTGTTGGTCTTGAATAGTAATAATAGTATTTATAGTATGAGCCGTAACCACTTCTATATGTGAAATTGTTGAGTATAACCCCGATGAATGAGCTTCGTTCATGACTTAATAATTGAACCGCTTTTTCCATCATTTCAACTTCTGTATTGTTCGCTGAAACAACTAATATTGTTCCATCCATAAGACTTGACATAATTTCTGAATCAGTAACAGCAATTACTGGAGGTGAGTCTACAATTATGTAATCATATTCTTTTTTTAATTTTTCAAGAAATGCTTCCATCTGGTTAGAGCCAAGAATTTCTGATGGATTAGGTGGAATTGTACCTGCAGTTATATAATCAAGATAATTTACTTCTGATTTTCTACGAATCTCTTCAAACGTCGCTTGGCCAAAAAAGTAATCCGTAAATCCAGGATAACGTTTTTGATTGAACACAGCATGTACTCTTGGCTTCCGTAAGTCTGCATCTAACAAAAGTGTTTTAAAATTAGCTTGGGCAAAACTTCCTGCAAGATTAACAGATGTTGTTGTTTTACCTTCTTGAGAAGTTGGAGAAGTAATCAGAATTGTTTTTAGTGATTCTTTATCAAGTTTTGAAAATTTTATGCGAGTTCTTAAAGCACGATATGCTTCACTAGCACTTGCATCTGGTTTCTTAGCTACAATAAATTCAAAATCTTTATTACCAGATTCCATTCCTTCTATTTGAGGTACCCATGCAAGTATATTTATATTTTTGTTTTGTATATCCTCTGGTGTTTTAACAGTGTTATCTAAATAATTTCTCACAAAAGCGAATCCAATTCCCATTCCAATGCCCAGGACTAATCCGATAATAACAATAAGTAAGCGATTGGGTTTGGCAGGACTTGTAGGAATTAAGCCTTCATCAATAATTAAAACATTACCAGGAACAGATTGTTCGTTAATTATAGCTTCTTGGTATCTTTCTTCAACTTGAGTATAGAGTTTTTCATAAGCGGACTGTTGTCTTTGCAACCGGGCAAGATCAATTGTACTCGTCGGAAGCTGATTCATTTTTTTATCGTAATCACCAACTATTTCGTTTAACTTCTTAAATGAAGCAACCAACGATTGATATTTTGTTTCTTCTTCTAATACTTTACGGGTAAGCTCTTTTAACTCCTCTGGACTTGAAGCCATTACACCAGCTTTATAAACAGACAATTGATTATCTAATTTTCCTTGAAGATCCTTAATCTGAGCTTCCTTTTGCTTGACTATTTGAGAGCTTGGACCAGAACTGCTGATAGCCCTATCCCTCTGTGCTTTTTGTTCAGCAATTTGATCTTGTAATTTCATTATATATGGTTGTGTAGCGAGGTTATCTATGTAATTAGTTAAATCCGGACCTTTTTTCTTAAGTTCATCCTTTAATTGATTAAGAGTTTTTTCAGAAATTGTCATATCAATTTTTGTTAAATTCATCTTTGTTTGAATATCCGAGGATTCTTGAATCAAAGCTCTAGCCTGGTCAGGAAGTTGAACAATACCACGCTGTTCTTGATAATTTTTTAAGGTTTCTTCCACACTGGCTAATTCGGATAATTTTTCGTCTCTTTGTTGAGCAAGAAAATTTTTAATTATTGTGAGCTGTTGCCTGTTATAAGAAAGATTGATTTCCCTGTATGAAGCAGCATAGCAATTAGCGATTAATGCCGATTCGTATGGTGAAGGAGACTCAACAGCAATTTCTACGATATCAAGTCCACGTTTTTGATCAATCGAAGTTTTAGATTTCAACATAATTACGATTCCATCAACAGTCTTTAATCTTCCGCTAATTGCTTGAAAGTTTGAAGATTCCTCGAAAATTAATGCAAACTGATTTTTTTTATTGCTAATCTTAAAACTATCTATTAAAGCATTTGCTACGCTTGCTCTTAACCGATAGCTTCTCAAAATTTCAATTTCATTCGCTATAAATCTGTCACTCCCGAACTCTTGGAATTCAGGTAACAAAGATCCTTGAAGAACACTGCCTTGAGGTCTAGATAATTTTAAGACAGTAGTTGATTTAAATATATTTGGCGCATTAACAGCATATATAATAGCAACTAACAAACCTGTAATGGCAATCAAAAGAATTGGAACAAAATTTAATCTAACAAGATTAATATAATCTCTTAGGGTATGAGACTCTTGTATGTTTTGAAGATTTATTTGTTTGTTATTCACATTTACTCCTATTTTCGAACAATATTTAGTATTAAAATTGAAAGCGAGATTAATACACTAAAAACCGACATCCAAATACTCAAGTGATCTCTAAAATATAATCTGGGTTCTCCTGGTATTACTAAAATATCCCCGGCTTCTAATTTCGGAATTTTCCGATATCTTGTTTCGAGTCTTGATTCATACAGTAGATCATTATAGTTAAATTTAATCATTGACTGTGTTGAATCTGTATTGATCCGATAAATTCTTAGATCTTGTAGATCAGCCGCATCTGTGGGCCCGCCGGCATAAGAAAGCAAATCGCTAGCTGTTGTATAGCTCGGGACAGTATATTTACCAGGATATCTAACCCATCCCCATACAGCAACTTTAATATTCACAGCATCAGGATCAGAGTAATTAAAGTACCCACCCTGTTGGCTGTACCTCATCCCAAGCACATCAGCGCCTAATTCGTAATCTTTAACTTGAGCATTGAGAGAGATAAATGATAAGATTAAAAAAAGAAATATCTGCTGCATTAATTTCATAAAATTTCCTATAAATTTATCATTCAACTTTTATCAAGAATTTTAGAAATTTTAAATGAAGATATAAAACTTCCGCAAAAACCTAATGAGATACCTATCACAGGTATCAAAAAATTGAAAAGTTGAATCTGATTTATAAATTTAACGTTAATATAAATTTTAGTCAATAATATCAATATGAAGTTAAAGAAAATCACACAAATTAACGATGCAATTAAACCAATTAGAACTCCATTTAGAATAATCGGAATCTTCATCGTTTTTATCTGCGCACCAACCAACTTCATAGTAACATAAAGATTCCGACTACCATAAATTTGTATTTTATTATTGCTAAAGACAAGATAGATAGACAATAGTATTAATGTTATAGATAAAAAATAAATGATAAACTCGAACGACTTTAAAAGATTCAATATTCGAAGAACAGTTTTATAATCATAAACTACATCTGTGACACCCCTTATCTTTTTAAATTGTTCTGTGAACTGTTCGATGTTTTGTGCATTCAAAGGTTGCGGCTTGAATCTGACAATTAATGAATTCGGTAAAGGGTTTTGATCCAAAACTGTTCTAAAATTTTGACCGGTTTCTTCAAGAAATTTTTTCACTGCTTCATCTTTATTAACAAACTTGACCGAAAGAACGGAAGAATTATTTTTGATGTTGTTTTGGATTAAATCAATTTGACTTGATGGAAGAGCATCATCTAAATACACATTTATTTCGATTGATCGTTTAATTTGATCTGAAAGATTATTTACGCTAAACAAAAGGAATAGAGAAATTGTGCTTAGAATTACAGCTATCGTTGTTATTGAAATTGTTATGATTGTGGCAAAATATGATTTGCGGAAAATTCGTAAGGCTTCTTTAATGTAAAATAATATCATATATTTTTAAAAATTAGATTCATCAACCCAGTGGAGTATTTTCCATCTTCTATTTCCATCTTTTGCTAAAGTAAGATTCACTCTCCCATCCACAAATATAATATCCGTGGGATTAAATGTAATAGTTAAATTAAAACTTCTTACAATTCTTGTGGAGTCATCCGTTATAGAATTAATATTATTCCAAATTAGGTCCAGACGTTGAGAGTTTTGAAATAATCCGTTCGTAACTTTCATTTCATCATCTCTTCCCCAGGAAACATCGGCTCCTAAATCATAATCCCGGTAACTGAATGAAAAATTTTTATCAAGGACTTGGCTGTATATCAAAGTATCTTTAAAAATGTATGCATATTGAAAATTTTGGAAAACACCATCTACATTTTTCTGATCGCTAATTAATCCTTGGTTATTCCCAATACTTTCATCAATCGAAGGAGCAAATGGATTTACACAACTATTAACAGAAAATATTATAAGGCAATAAAACAATAACCTTTTAATACAACCTCCCTTTTAACTCACTCCAACTCTGCAAATTTTCCTTTCGAAGATCAGTCCACTCAACAATTACCCATTGATTACGTGAATCAAGATATATTTTAAATTGTGCTGAACCAGTATAATCACCCGAGATGGTCTGATCATTTGCTAAAAATGATAAGGTATAATCGAATTGATAAATTGCACTGTCGCCTATTTGAGTATTTGTAACACTTAACATTGACAAATTAATAGATTGCCCTGCTTTAGCAATAGATATTAAATTTTTAAAATATTGTTTCTCAGAATCATAGCTCCACCCATTCAATGCTGGATAATTAGAAGTAGAGCCAGAAGATGGAATAAATCTAAATTTTTTTCTCAAAAAAGAAGTGTCAATTAAGCATGATAAATAATTTTCTAGAATTTTATTCTCAAGAAGATTTCAAATTACTAAATAAAATATCGGGCGATGTTGCTGGTATAATTCCGTTTCCAGTTGTATTGGGTTGTTCAGGATTTCGAGTTGTAAGCAAATCACAAGAAGCGAAACTAACTATCATTAACATAAAAATGATTCTTTTCATTTTCTAAAAAACAGAATTAACCGTGATGAATTTTGTTCATGAAATTCTTCACCATCATAATTGCCAAATACTTTTTCAACTAAAAAACCGATTTTCTTAAAATTTTCAATTATATTATCTTTTGTATACATACGAACCGATTCATAAAAAACTTGTTTATTATTCCCGTTCTTAATGATGATTTCTTTTACAACACGTTCTCCAACAATTTCTCGCTTTTCAACTATTATTTTTCCTTTAATCTTTCTATTGGTTTCAGCTATTAAGTTGTTCAATAGAAAATTAACATTCATATAATCAAGAATATAAAAATTGTTTTCCTCCAATAATGAGTATGCTGTATTTACAAAAGCAAAATTTTCTTCATCAGTTTCAAAATATCCAAAGCTAGTAAACAGATTAAAAATTAGATTGAATTTTTTCTTAAAATATATTTTCCGTAAGTCTGCACACAATAAATCAATCGAAACTGATTTTTTCTCAGCATCTTGTTTTGCTTTTTTTAGAAGTGTTTTACTTAAATCAAATCCTACAACTCTATAACCTTTACTCGCTAAATAAATAGAATGTCTTCCTGCACCGCATGCCGCATCAAGTACCCATCCATTATCTGGGAGATTTGAATACCTAATTATTAACTCTAATAATTTTTTTGCATCCTTGTCATCTCTGTGTCCGTAAACATTTAGATACTCTGCGGAATTAAACCAATCTTTAAACCATCCCTTCCCAATAGGATTTATTTTCATATTATAGTGAAATTCTCCCGATGAATGCCCTTCCAATTGTGGCAGCATCGGAAAATTCTAAATCACCACCTATAGGAAGTCCTCGAGCGATTCGTGTAATCTTTAAAGGAAAATCTTTTAAAATCTTAGAGATGTAAAGTGCGGTAGTATCACCTTCTGAATCCGGATTCAATGCGAGAATTATTTCTTTCACTTCACCATTTTGAAGACGCGTAAGAAGTTCTTCTATTTTTAATGATTCACTGGTAACTCCAGCCAAAGGATTCAATACACCGCCAAGAACGTGATACAATCCGTTGTACTCATTTGTTTTTTCAATTGCAATCACATCACTCGCTTCTTCAACAATACAAATCAAAGAGCGGTCCCGTTTCGTGCTTTTACATATTTCGCACTTTTCTTCAGTTGAAATATTAAAACAATCTTCGCAGAATCTTATTTTATCTTTTAGATCAATGAGTGATTTTATAAGTGCGTCAAAATTTTGCGGATTACTTTTAAGAATGTGTATAGCAAGCCGCTGAGCGGTTTTCCTACCAATGGATGGAAGTTTGCTCAGTTCATCAATAGCTTTTTGTAACGGTTCGGCTATTAGCATTTATAAACCCGGAAAGTTCATACCTGGAGGCATCATCCCTTTTGTAATTGCTCCTAATTCATCCTCTGCCATTTTACCTGCAGACTGTAATGCTTTATTAACAGCAGCAACAACCAAGTCTTCTAACATTTCTTTGTCACCGCTTTTAGCAATTTCTTCATCAATTATAATTGAAATAATTTCTTTTTTCCCATTTGCAGTAGCTTTAACCATACCACCGCCGCTTTCTTCAGTAACAGTTTTATTTTCTAATTCAGCTTGCACTTTGGCCATATCTGATTGCATTTTTTGAACTTGTTTTAGCATGTCGTTCATATTCAACTTCATTTATCCTCCGCTATTACAATTTGATCTGTCATTGGATTACAATGATGATTTTCATTTTGGATTTGTATAAGTCAAAGTTAGCAAAAAAAAGTTTCACAAGAAATTAAAGAGGGAAAATATTACATTTGTGCCGTTGTTGACGAGCCTCTGATAACATATTTAGTGTGTGGATGATAACCAAATATGGTTTAAATACTTTTTTATTTTGTGCTGGTCTATCTATTATATTATTTATAATATCGTTTGTAATTCAGAACGGCTGGATTAAATATCCGCTTCTTACTTTTTCAGTCGCATTTCTTCTATTTAGCTTAAATTTCTTTAGAGATCCCGAACGTACTTCTCCTCACAAAAAAAATGTGATCGTATCGCCTGCTGATGGTGAGATTGTAATTATCAAAGACGTTTATGAAGATGAGTTTCTAAAAGAAAACTCAAAACAAGTTTCAATTTTTATGTCACCTTTAAACGTTCACGTGAATAGAATTCCACTGGATGGAAAAGTCAGCTTTTTGAAATATGTACCAGGTGATTATTTAGTAGCATTCCATGATAAAGCTGATAAACGAAATGAGCGCACAGAAATTGGAATTACAAACAATATCGGGAAAGTTTTTTTCACGCAAGTTGCGGGTTTCATAGCACGAAGAATAGTATGCTCACTAAATCTGGATGATAGTGTTAAAATGGGCGAACGGTTTGGAATGATCAAGTTTGGAAGCAGATCGGATATAATCGCACCGCTAAATTGGAAACTGAAAGTAAATATGGGGGACAAAGTCACTGCGGGCGAGACAATACTTTTTGAGTTACAACAATGAATAAAATTCCCGTATCAAAATCTTTTATAGCAAACTTTGTTACATCGTTAAATGTGTTTTGCGGATTTCTCTCTATAGTTTTGGCATCGCAAAACGATTTTCGAAACGCATCTATAATGATAATTGCTGCAGCAAGTTTTGATATGCTTGATGGAATTGTTGCACGGTTACTAGGAACATCAAGTCGTTTTGGCGTTGAATTAGATTCTCTTTCCGATGTAGTAAGTTTTGGCGCTGCACCGGCATTTCTAATTTATAAAACATATGCTTATCAGTTCGGAGGTTATGGAATTTTGCTGAGTTCTCTCTTGTTAATCTTTGGTGCGTTGCGGCTTGCTCGTTTTAATATTCAAGTGGAAGATCTAAATACAAAAGGAGATTTCAAAGGGCTGCCGATTCCATTATCGGCTATGACAATCGCTTTGCTTGTATTATCCTTTTGTAGGGAAGGAAAAATTATAGAACCTTATAATCAATTTATTATTCCTCTTATAATTGGTCTTTCATTATTAATGGTGAGTAAAATCCGTTACAATGCATTACCAAAATTGCGCGGTAGAAATTTTAAGGATAAAGTTTTTCTTTTCTCAGTAATAATCATTGCGTTGGTATTAGCAATAGTTACAAATGGTGAAATTCTTTTTCTTATAATTATGGCGATCGTTCTTTTCGGAGTTTTAAGAAAAATTTATTATTGGGCATTAAATAAAAAAGATGAAAATGGAAACGGCATTAAAGCTGTGGAGAAGTAAAATTGTTCAAAGCGACTGTAATCGTAAAACGAAGACCTAAAATATTAGACCCGGAAGGTAAAGCTGTAGAACAAGGCGCGAAACTTCTTGGTTTTAATAATGTTAAACAAACACGAATTGGTAAGTACATTGAATTTTTTGTAGATACTATAGACAAAAGTATTGCCGAAAAAGAAGTAAGAGAGTACAGCGAAAAACTTCTTTCAAATCCTATAATGGAAGATTTTGATTACACTTTGGAAGAAGTTAAATGAAACCGAAATTTGGCGTTGTTGTTTTTCCAGGATCGAATTGCGACCACGATGCATATTATGCAGTAAGAAAAGTTCTTGGGTTTGATGCAGAATTTCTTTGGCATAAAGAAACAGATTTAAAGGGATGCGATATAATTATCTTACCAGGCGGGTTTTCTTACGGCGATTATTTACGAACAGGCGCAATTGCGCAATTTTCACCAATCATGGATTCTGTGTATAAGTTTGCTGAAAACGGCGGCGTTGTAATTGGAATTTGTAACGGATTTCAAATTTTACTTGAGATTGGGCTATTAAGCGGTGTGATGATTAAAAATGAATCACTTAAGTTTGTGTGCAAAAATATTTATTTAGGAATCGAGAATAAGGACAGTATTTTTACTAAATCTATTTCGAAAAAAATCCTAAAGTTTCCTGTAGCTCATGGTGAAGGCAATTATTTTACTGATGAATCAACTTTGAAAACGCTTGAAACAAACAATCAAATTCTTTTTCGTTATATTTCACCATCGGGAGAACTTGATTCACGTTTTAATCCTAATGGTTCTTTGAATAATATTGCCGGAATAATGAATCAGAAGAAAAATGTTATGGGACTTATGCCCCACCCTGAACGCTGCTGTGATCCGATTCTTGGGAACTCTGACGGTGCTTTGATTTTTCAATCAGTAGCGAATAGTTTTTTAAATTAAAATAGCAGAGATATTTAAGTTACAAAGAACAAACGCAAGTTAACTTGCGTTAATAAAGAAAATAATAAATAATTATATAGAGGTGAAAATGGGAAACCTTGGCGCTGGCGAAATACTTTTAATCGTCCTTGTCGTTTTGATTCTTTTCGGATCAAAGAAAATTCCGGAACTTGCTCAAGGCATCGGCAAAGGAATGCGTGAGTTCAAAAAAGCTTTGAATGACGTTCAGGAAGACATTAAAATCACTGATAAATCCGAATCAGACAAAGAGAAAAAGTAAACCTTTCATTTTAATTTTCACATTTTCTTTTGAGGTGAATAGAGTTGGTGAGTTATAAACATCACAGTGAAAAACTTTATCTCATCCGCTCAGGTAAACTTTCTCTAGAAGAAAATGTTTCGACTTTCCTCAGCAAGATTGAAGAAAACAAGCACCTGAATGCTTTCAATTTTGTTTTCAACGATTGTATTAATCAAGCAAGAACAGTTGAACAAAAAATTAAAGGAGGAAATGCCGGCAAACTTGCCGGAATGGTTATAGCGGTAAAAGACGTTCTCGCATTGAAAGATCAATCTCTTACTTGTTCATCGAATAGTTTAAAAAACTTTATCTCACTTTATACAGCAACTGCTGTTCAAAAATTAATTGATGAAGACGCAATAATCATAGGCAAAACCAACTGCGATGAATTCGCAATGGGTTCTTCCAATGAAAATTCTGCATTCGGACCTGTTCGAAATCCCATTGATGAATCTCGTGTACCGGGAGGTTCAAGTGGCGGTTCTGCAGTTGCTGTTGCTGCAGATCTTTGCGATGCTGCCCTTGGAACAGATACCGGAGGTTCAATTCGGCAGCCAGCAGCGTTTTGTGGTGTCTATGGTTTGAAGCCTACATACGGAAGAGTTTCCCGTTATGGTTTAACAGCATTCGCTTCTTCCTTCGATGCAATTGGACCGTTTGCAAAAAACGTTGAAGACATTGCTCTGGTACTTTCTGTTATTTCCAGATACGACGAAAAAGATTCTACTTCATATAATTCTGAAGTACCAAATTACTTAGAGCATCTGACTACAAATCAGAAGTTTTCTATCGGAATTCCAAAAGAATATTTTGCAGAAGGATTGAACGAAGAAATTCGAAAAGCAATTTTTGACCGCATCGAACAACTAAAAAAAGATGGACACATAATTATTGATATTGAACTTCCACATACAGAATATTCAATTGCAACATATTACATATTAACAACTGCAGAGGCATCGTCTAATCTTGCACGCTTCGATGGCGCGCGTTATGGTTACCGCACGAAACAAAATAAAAATTTACAAGATATGTACATCCAATCCCGCTCGGAAGGTTTCGGAGCCGAAGTTAAACGAAGAATCATGCTTGGCACTTATGTTCTGTCTGCAGGTTATTATGATGCATATTACCGCAAAGCGCAGAAAGTCCGTAGATTGCTAAAACAAGATTTTGACAAAGCGTTTGAAAAAGTTGATATCATTCTCACGCCAACAACGCCAACAACAGCATTTAAGATTGGGGAAAAATCTAGCAACCCGCTGGAAATGTATCTTGAAGATATTTATACAACTTCCGCTAATCTTGTTGGCATTCCTGGTATAAATATTCCGATTGGCAAAGACAAACAAGGATTACCAATTGGAATGCAATTGATGGCAAAACAGTTTGATGAACTTACTTTACTTAAACTTTGTAAAGTTTTTGATAGGTAAAATTCCCTAACCTTTCTTAATTTTGTCCAGTCAAATTTTGAAATCAATAATCAAGGAATAGACATGAGCATTCTTCTCGACAAAAAATCGCGAGTGGTCGTTCAAGGAATAACAGGCAGTGAAGGATCTTTCCACACAAGACAAATGATTGAATACGGTACTAATGTTGTTGCTGGAGTTACTCCCAGTAAAGGCGGACAAAAATTTGAAGACACAAATATTCCAATCTTCAATACGCTATCAGAAGCAGTTAAAAAAACTAACGCAAATGCATCAGCTATATTCGTCCCCCCTGCATTTGCAGCAGATGCAATTTTTGAAGCGGCAATCTGCGGAATCAAATTAATTGTTTGCATATCTGAAGGTATTCCTACAAAAGATATGATCGCTGTCTACAATCTCATCAAAGAAAAAAATGTTCATTTAGTTGGACCAAATTGTCCCGGTGTTATTTCTCCTGGTAAAGCAAAGATAGGCATCATGCCGGGTTTCATTCACAAACAAGGTAAGGTCGGTGTAGTATCGCGTAGCGGAACGTTAACCTACGAAGCAGTTAAACAACTTTCTGATTTAGGAATCGGTCAATCAACTTGCGTTGGTATTGGCGGCGATCCGATAATCGGCTCACGATTTATTGATATAATAAAATTGTTCAATAATGATAAAGATACGGAAGGAATTGTAATGATTGGAGAAATCGGCGGAAGCGCTGAAGAAGAAGCCGCTGAATTCATCAAAAAAAATGTTAAGAAACCTGTAGTTGGATTTATAGCCGGAAGAACTGCAC
>Ga0209777_10007600_pt1 | contig 12007 bp, 14 predicted proteins | sample FrelakmetHBP12HB_FD_187147 | JGI IMG/M metagenome (GOLD analysis project Ga0209777, IMG submission 187147) | Freshwater lake sediment microbial communities from the University of Notre Dame, USA, for methane emissions studies -HBP12 HB (SPAdes)... | ecosystem: Environmental > Aquatic >... | reverse complement strand
GGAAGTATTCTAGGAAATCCAGGTTATGCAGGTTCAGTAGGAGGTATCGGTTATACCGGTAGTGCTAGCACAGCACCAGGCTACGAAGGATCTCGAGGATACGTTGGATCAGTAGGATATACTGGGTCGTCGGGATCAAACGGTAGTTTAGGTTATACAGGAAGCGTAGGATCAGGATATACCGGTTCAGCTAGCACTGCTGCTGGAATACAGGGGTATTATGGTTCGATAGGATATACCGGTAGTGGCGCAAGTAATGCTAATTTTGCTACCAGTTCGTCGTATGCAGGATATCTAAACCCAGGCGCAACAATAAACGGAGTGGCCTTTACCGGACAATCTAATATTTCATTTACAACAGATTCTGTAACACAAGGCTCAACAAATCTTTACTTTAGCAATACTCTAGCAAGGGGCGCTGTGTCCGGTGGAACTGGAATTAGCTATACCCCTTCTACTGGGGTTATTGCTAACTCTGGTATTATCAGCGCAAGTGCGGGTAGCGGAATCGGTGTAAGCGTCAGTTCTGGTGCACTAACTATTAGTAATAGTGGTGTTACACAGTTGGCAACTAGTGGTTCTGGTATCAGCGTTAATGCTGGCACGGGAAATATAACATTAACCAGCAATGCAACAAACGCTAACACAGGAAATACATTAGTATATCGCGATGCCTCGGGCAACTTCTCAGCAGGAACTATTACTGCAACCTTAAGCGGTTCGGCAACCACGGCAGGATCAGCAGGATCAGCAACTACAGCAGGATCAGCATCACAGATTACGCTAGGAACATATCCAGGTAGCGGAACCTTTTATCCAACCTTTGTAAGCGCAACCTCAGGAAATGCCACAGAATATGTTGATTCGAGCAATTTCTCTTATAACGCAGGAACACTAACTGCGGTAGACTTTTCTGCAACATCTGATGCTAGACTTAAAAACGTAGTTGGGCCTATTACAGATGCAGTATCTAAAATTAAGGCCCTCAACGGAGTCGTCTATTACTGGAATGACTTGGCTAAATCTAAAGGGATTGTCAACACCGATCTTCAATTAGGAGTACTGGCTCAAGATGTGCAGGCAGTTGCGCCCGAAGCGGTATCAGAAGTCGACGGAAGTCTAAGAGTCAGCTACGACAAATTAGTCCCTGTATTGATCGAGGCTGTAAAAGAACTTAATGATAAACTAGACAAACTGTTAGGAAATAGATAATGGCTGTACCTAGTTGGAGAACCCCAGAAGGATTCTTAAGCACGGTAACTGAAAGAACGTATGTTAACATACCATTAGTTACCAACAATAGCTGCACAGTCTCTGTGATCAGTGGATCTCTGCCTACGGGATTGTCTTTATCAAATATTGGACGAATTACAGGATATCCTGCCAGCACAGGCGGTACAACTAGAACACAGTTTGTTGTAAGAGCCAGTAACGTCAGTGGCATTACAGATCGAACTTTTATCATAGACACTCAGGGATTGAGTAATCTTACATGGATTACTCCAGAGGGATGGCTCAATTTAGGATTCGGAAAAGAATATTATGTAATTAATAAAGAATATGTAGATTTCCAATTCCAGGCCAATCCTGGACAAATACTTGCTGCTATTTCGAGTAATTTACCTCAACAGGTTAATACCATTTACCTAGATTCTCTTTTAGATGTTGATACCGGTCAGCCCGGTACCTGGAGACAAATTGGAGGTTACGGAATACAAGCAGGTACTACCATTACAAATATATCTTCATCATTTAACCCAACTTTTAATGGGTACGAGGTTGGAATTAGTTTGCCGACCACCGAACCATTAAGTACAGGTTCTAACATTGTTTTATATGATAGTCTTCCTCAAGGGCAGACCATAAAATTTTATGTAGAAGAAGGCAGTGGTCAACTTCCTCCGGGATTAATTTTAAGTCCTAGCGGACATCTAACAGGATATGTATATGATAATTTAGGATTAGATTATCAAGTATCATCTACAGGCGGATACGATGACGAAAAATATGATGGATACCCGTATGATCACGGAACATTATATAATGGAAAATACCTAGATCAGGTCTATCAATATATTCCTAAAATATATCAATTTTCGATTACAGCATCAGATGGCGTTACTGCGGTAAAAAGAGATTTTAAAACTATTATCGTCGATCCAAGAAATCTATTAGGGGATGGCATCGCGACTTTTGCATCAGGCATTTTAGCCGCAGAATCTGGATATTTAATTGCTCCTACATGGTTAGGGCCTACAGGATATCCGGTATCAGATACCGCAGTTGTTCCCACACAAACACTAAATGCAACAATTGATCAAGCAACAGTAAATGTTGGTCAAACTGCGCAGATTCTTGCAACTGCGTTATTTACAGATGGCAATATATTTGATGTAACTGCAAATTCAACCTATATAGCAAACAATGCTTCGATTGCTACAGTAAACTCTGTAGGTCAAGTTACAGCTATAAGTACAGGGGTTGCAACATTCACCGTTAGATTTAGAGGAAGAACCGCAGCGGTATCTCTATCTGTAGTTGTGCCGGTATTAGGATTAGCTGCATTAGATTTAATCCCAGGACCTATTTCATTGGCTATAGGAGATACTCAACAATTAACAGCTATTGCTATATTTCCTAGCGGAACAGAAACCAATGTTACCAACATTTCCGATTATATATCATCCGGCGCACCAACTACAGTTAATTCTACAGGGCTAGTAACAGGCGCAACAAGCGGCGTTGATAATATTTCTGCCTCATATTTAGGCCTAACTGCAACTGTTGTTGCGACTGTAGCAACGCCGAATCTATCTATTATTGAACTTACTTCACCGTATAGCACATCAACGTATGGTGCTAGTGTTGCCTATGGCACTGACACTAGCGTATACATGTCTGTTGGAGATAGTGTCAGCTTTCAATCATATTATAGTAAAATTGATACATTAAAAGGAAATATAGTTTGGCAAAAGAGTTTTAGTGAAAGTATCAATTGGCCGTCTATAACCGTAGATTGTTTAACTCGATCAGGTGATTACATATACTTTACACAACAGAGTTCGATCAATACCGGAGATATATTATTTAAATGTGCATTAGATGGCACTATTATTTGGTCTGCGGATATAGGCGGAAATAGCGCCCCTTGTCAAGATATAGGAGTCAACGATCAACTTGGACATGTATATGTAATTACCGTCGGTGGATTATTGATAGTAAATTCGAGTACAGGTTCTGGAATATTTTATATGGAAGTTCCAGCAAATTGCCCAACACTTTCTATAGCCGTTGATTCAGTAAATTATTATATCTATGTAGCTGCCGGAACTTATCTTTATCAAATAGCATGGGATAGTATTCCTTATATAAACTGGCAGTATGACGTAGGTAATAACAGCGGGTTCGATAGTTCTGTTGCGGTAGGTTCTGACGGAATTTACTTGGCCACAAGAATACTTGCCGCAGATGGGGGATTATTTTTAATCAAGTTTGATTCGTCTGGAACAATTATCTGGAGTAGAACATTTACTGGTCCTTACTACGGGTTGTTTACCATTAGTGTATCATTGTGTTTAGATTCAGATAATAATTCTTATATTACAGCAATCACAGACCAATATACTATAACAATATGTTCTCTAGATTCTTCTGGTAACGATCGTTGGGCCAATAGTATATCAATTAATGATTTTAGTAAACAATTTATTACCGTATCTAATATCGGCTATTTACAAAAAAGGCCGAGCAATTCTTCTAGATATACCTCAATAGGAGGATCAAATAAACTGGCCATTGCTGTTCAAAGAACCGCAGATACTACAGGAACATATCAAGCAATTTTATTTAATTTTCCAATCGACGGAACTAGTACAGGCACACACGGAATTTACGATTATTATCCGGCGGGAGTGACATCTAGCAATTACCCTGCAAGTTATACTACATCTGGACTTTCATCTTACTATTCGGGTTATAGTAATAATATCATTTACTATGAACCAACATATACCACTAATATTCTAAGGTTATAATATGACAACTGCAACAACCCCGTGGATCATCGAATATTATAATAATCCAAGCAATCCGTATCAATCTGAATTTATTACATCAAACTGTGCATACGATGTCGATGGTAACCTTTATGTAGGATTAAGCGATGATTATCAATATAATAATGTTATTATCAAATATAATCAAAATGGCGATGTGATCTGGAAAAAATCTTTAGGTACAGGAAACGGTGATCCGCTATTTTGTCCAATAATACAGTACATGACTATACGGGGTGGAAATTTATACGTAATTTATTTTACTCCAGTATCTTCAAGGCAATCGTATCCCTGGCTATTAACTAAATTTGATCTCAATGGAAATACCGTTTGGTCCAAAACTTTAACATCTTATTATTATAATTATGATTCTATAAACAACTCCGATACTACTAACAATTATTATATGTTATCACCTATAATTGTAGATGCTTATGAAAATATATTTTTATTGTTTAAAAGAATCATAATTTTTAATGATTATAATAATTCAAATAATTCATATGTAGATATTTCTTCTATAATTTATAAATTTGACAAAAATGGAAATTTTATATGGGAGCATATAATTTCCGATGAGAATATACCCGCCGCAAATTTAAGTTCTTCTGCAAACGGATTTAAGCTAGGCCCTGATGGAAATTTATATGTTACTTCATCTGGAGCTGATAGTATTGGCGGGGGTTGGAATTATTTGACCAAGGTTGATAGTATTACAGGAAATAGAGTATGGATTAAATCTTTATCTAAATTTAATTGGTATATCATTGATATAGCAGTAACTTCTCAATACATCTATATATTGAATAACTTCACCGACGGAACTATTTCATTAACACAATTTGATCGCTCCGGAAACATTAATTGGTCAGAGCAGATCATACTTCCATCTGGAACAAGTACTAGTCTCGGTGCATTCTGTTTATTTGTAGATCGTAGTGAGAATTTATATTTTGTTAATAGTAACTACAATAACAGCTCCGTTAACTATTCTCAATTCGATAGTAACGGAAATATCGTGTTTCAAAATTCAATAATAACTTCTAATACTACATTCTATTTTAGAAACTACTTTTATTTTTCAACATTGCCAGTAACAACTTATGGTAACTCTATAACTTTCACAATGACTGGATATTCACTAAGTACCGATTTATATTCTTATTACTGTGTGTTTCAATTGCCTACAGACGGAAGCAAATTAGGAACTTATGCAGGTAATTACGAAACTTATACTATCGGTGCCGACACTATGACCACTAGTACCCATTCATTAACAACCACAGGAATAAACTATCCCTATACAATTTCAAATACTATTTCTTCTCCAAATTTTATTGTACAGCCTTGTTACATAGACACTAGAATCGGAATCAATTTTGTAGGATAATTAATTAAAACATGCCACAGATTATAGATTTAGGTACAATTAGAGCACAGAATAATGCTGTGTTCCAACTTAACATTTACGACCCTTATCCAAATACAGGGCCTAAAAGATTCAGCGCCTCTGCCGAAGACATGTGGATGCCGTGGACACAGTACTATGTTGGTGATTGGGTATTATATTTTTATCAAGGAGCCTATTTCTATAATGGTAAATGGGATGCCTCTACGAATACACCTTATCTACAAAATGGTCAATATGTAGGCATAACTGCTGGCGCGTTATATGTCGTAAGTGAACCTGGCACACAAAATCTAGGTAACGGGCCGACAAATTTCCAAATTGGTGATATACTCTATTATGACGGTTCTATATGGAAGCAATATTATGGTAGAGATTATTCATTTATCTGCACAGAAACACACCAATCAAATGGGGTATTTGATTTAACTAAATTTCAAAAAAATAATCTGCCTCCTTATTTTAATATTGACGGTTATTCGGGGGCCTTTTATGCCACCTTACCTTATCTACCTATCTATAGTAAGACATATCCATTTACATTAAGGATTGACAAACAAGACCTAGAACATAATGCTAAGATTTTTGTCAATCAGAAGTTTATATTAACTATTAGAGGTCAAGTCGATAATGCTATAACATTTGAGACCGATTCAAATCTAGGAAATTTAAATGTGGGATATCTCAGCGAACTTTCAATTAAAGCAATACATGCCAATCAAAATATTTCCACACATTATTCAATAACTGGAGGATCATTGCCCCCAGGTTTAACATTAGCATCTGATGGATCAATCGTTGGAAGAATCGAGTATGGAACTGTATTAGGAATATATAATTTTACTGTTCAGGCTACCGATCTTTATCAACAGATTGTAGAAAAGAGTTTTAACATCAATGTTACTCAATACGACAATAAAGAATATACACAGATTTATGTCCGACCTTTCTTAACAAGAACCAGCAAAAATGCGTATGATGTTTTCATAACTGATACTCAGATTTTTGATAGAAACATAATTTATAGACCAGATGATCCCGATTTTGGCGTACAAAGAATTCCAAAAATCTATATTGAACATGGTATTCAGCAAGGCAATTACAGTGATTACTTTGCAATGGCTCCTTATTTTCATACCAAAAAGATCTACATGGGAGATCTACAAATTAGAGATGCTAAAGACGAAGCGGGTAATTATATCTGCGATGTAATCTACGTAAAAATTACAGACGAAACTGCAACCGGTTCCGTTACCATTGGAAATCAAATTGCGTATCCTAACAGCATTGTAAATATGAAAAACAGTCTAGAATCTATGCAGATAAATGGATCCGTTGTAACCACAGACGAATTTCAAGTTCCTCGATGGATGAGAACTAACAAAGCAGAACAGGGTGCAATATCTGCTTATATACCTGCATTGGTAATTTGTTTTACCTTACCAAATATGGGAGAATCTGTATTAAAGAAAATTGTAGATAGTAGATTTGATTTCAAAACCTTAGATTTTGAAGTCGATCGATTAATCATTGAGCATACATTAGATAACAATCAATCGCAATATTTGATTTTTAATGATAGGCCGTAATACCACTATAAATAGTCAAAATAGAGACAAATTATGACCAGTACCGTAACAAATTATAGCAGTAAAATTAATACCAGTTATCCGGTTGCAGGAACCAGTAACGATAGTCGATCATTGAGAGATAACTTTAGCAATATTCAGACTGCCCTTAACGTTGCTGCTAGCGAGATTAGCAATCTTCAAATCAACGGACTTAATCTAGATAAACCCGTAAATGACCTCGCTTTTAGCAGTATTTTAACGCAGGCCTTGATACAGAACAGCGGACTTGTTGCAAATAACAACGCATCTGTAGCACTTAATACCGCAGGACAAATTGAAATAGACTATACCTTAGGCAGTTATCAAAAAACCGTAGTTGCCGCTACTTCTACATTTATAGTAGTTAACTGGCCTAAGACCGGAGTATTTTCTAATGTAAGACTCGAAGTTGTCACAACAACTCCATCTTCCATAGATTTTAATCCTACAACTGGCACACTACGCCCAGATAACAGTGTTACATTGCCTTACAATTCAAGCGTAAATGCTACAACGGTTTGGGATATCTGGACCAGTGATAACGGTTCAAACGTCTTTGTGAAATTTGTCGGCGGATTTAACTAATGTTTCATCCCCTTTTACCCGATATCTCTAATCTGAAGGATACAGATCTAGAAAACAAGATCAATGAGTTAACTAAAAAATATTTCATTGCAGCAAATTCAGGTAACGGGGGGCTTTGCGATCAAATCAGCGTTGCGTTAGAACAATATAAGGCTGAATTTGCACAACGCGGAATTGAAAAAACCAAAAAAGTAACAGTATCGGATCAAAGTAAAGATCTAGATAATTTAATTAATGTCAATAAGTAACGCAAATACATTTACATGGCCAACTGAATTTTCATGCGTATTAGTGTTAGACGATGTACTTTTACCTATTGATTATAGATTTACCATGACTATGGAACCAGATATTGAATCGGCTGGGATGGGCTTAAGGAAGGTCAAAGAATTCTTTCATAGATACATCAATAATTCTATCGTTGTTAGTAAAGAACATGAATTTTTACCACTTCTTATTAAATTAAAAACCAATACTGTTGAACTTCCCCAAGATCCAAATGATTTATTATTAGCCTGTATTCTTTTTAAAAAATTAACATCAATTGCTGAAAATTATTTTGTAATTAAGGATATTACTATTGACAGCAACATAGGTGATCATGTAAAGTATACTGTTAGTAATTTTACAAAAATCTATGATAAAGTATTGGAAACAACTAGTTGGTGGAATCAAGATGATCTTTCTACCAACAATCACGAAACATTCCCTTCATGGGAGGACCTCAGTATTGTGGTCTCTAACAAATTCTCGCCCAAAATTTTGAAAGGTGGCCGAGATGAATCAAAACAAATTTAACGAAATAATTTTTGATGTCGAGGATGTTTTCGAAAACCTGTATTCGGGCAAATTGAAAACTCTATCTCAATTAAATATTTCTAACAAGCGATTAATAGAACAATTTAACCACAGTCTTGAAAAAAATGCAGACAGCATAGAACCGCTACGCGAATACCAAGAGCCTAGTTGTTCTGTAGAAGAATACGATCGGTTAAACCAAACACAATGGTTTATACCAAAAGATTATTGTCCGAATTTACTTGAATATTTGTATGGTTGTTGCGAAACAGACGAACAAAGAAAACGGGTAGATTTGGAAATAGAATTGTTTATCCAGCATGGCATATTCGATGTACTCCACGTACTTAAATACCTGGTAGATTACATGCGAGAGAACAAGATAGTTTGGGGATTGGGCAGAGGGAGTTCAGTTGCTAGCTATTGCTTATATTTGATAGGTGTACATAAAGTAGACAGCCTAAAATATAATTTAGATATTCGAGAATTCCTCAAAGGAGATAAAAATGGCTAAGAAAATTTATAAATCAATGCAAGGAAAGGAAGTCGACATGGAAGCATTAATGTCTAAGCATGAGCTCACTACAGCAGTGGGCAATGTTAGAATGAATGCTCGTGGAGATATGCTAGGACCCGGGGGTAAGATTACCAAGACTCGTGAAGAAGTAGCAGCAGCTTATTATGAAGATAATCCCAATGCTATTCCTAAGAGAGCAGAACCTGCTGTAAAGACCGCACCACCCGTTGTCGAAAGCAAACCTGTAGAAAAAGTAGCACCAACTGTGACAAGCACATCAAGCGAGGTTAAGAAGAAGGTATGAAACCAATCGAAGGTGAATTAAGGCCAATACGAGATAAAGTTCTTGTATGCGATATGGAATTCGGTATAGAAAAAACCGCTAGCGGAATTCTATTAACGTCTGACGACGGTAAACGTTCAGGAATTCACCCTCGATGGGCAAGGGTTTATGCTATCGGTCCAGAACAAACTTCTGTCGAGATCGGACAATGGATTTTACTCAGTCACGGAAGATGGAGTCGGGGTATCGATTATGTCACACCAGATGGTGAAAAAATTACTATACGAATGGCAGATAATGATGCTATACTTCTAGTTAGTGATCACAAACCTGACGACACTATGAGATCAATCTCAGCTGAGGCTGGCTCAAATTATAATTTTAATATACCCGGTGCTTAATTGAAAAATATCAAAGACGATCTAAAGGCAATCAATGCATTAGACGGAGACGAGCGGTCTTATAAAAAGTGGGCCTTAGGCTATAAAATGTCTAAGGCTCGCAACTACATTAGAAATTTCCCCAGTAAAATGCGCGATGATTTTAGATATTTCATATTAAGTAGGTTTATTTTTCCAGGATATCGAAAACCTCGTGTTGGAACTCCTGAAACCGGATTTTTTATTGCAGAAAGCACAAAGGAAAAAGAAGATGAATCTATTTCGTGATCAATCTAAGTTTATGCAGGCCTGCGATCAAACTGTAGGCGAAATTAATCAAAAGCAATATACTTTATACAAAGATTTAATTGGTGAAGAATATGACGAGTTGTTATCTGCCCAAAGTGAAATAGAAGAATTAGATGCTCTAATAGATATCCTAGTTGTTACCATCGGTGCTATTCATAGCATGGGAGCAGATGCCGAAGGTGCTTGGAAAGAAGTAATGTCGACCAATTTTGCCAAAATCGACCGGGAAACTGGTAAAGTACGCAAACGTGAAGATGGTAAAGTTCTCAAACCTGCAGGGTGGGTTCCTCCAGATTTAAAACCCTTTTTAGAAAGGTAATCAGTTGTTTGAATTAAAAAGTGATTTTACTGTAGAAAATGCTGCTATCATTATTAATGTTATTAAACAAGAAGCATTAGATAGTCGAGCAACCATAGAAAATAAATGGAATTGTAAACAAGATCTCTATTTGATCAAAGATCTGATAGAGGAAGCATTAAGGAAATGTCCAAAATTTCCTAAAGAAGACGCATGGCTCAGAGAACAAGAAAAGAAAAAAGTTATAAGGATACTAAAAGATGAACAATGAGAATCACATTCCAGATCCTAAATGGCACAAATATATCAGCTTTGTTAAAAGCCTGTTAAGAATCGGTGCCGGTATTACCTTAATAAAAATGCTAATTGTCCCTGCAGGAATCTTGTTTGTGTTAGCTGAAATTCTCGGGATACTTGAGGAATTAGTATGATCTTTAACAAGGTTCGAGAACTCAAAGAAAAGGGATTAAAAATCGGTATCACCTTTAGTACATTCGATATGTTGCATGCTGGACATATAGCAATGCTAGCAGAAGCAAAGAATCATTGTGATTATCTTATTGCAGCATTACAAACAGATCCTACACTCGATCGTCCAGAATCAAAAAATCCACCAGTACAAAGTATTGTTGAAAGGCAGATTCAATTGGCAGCAACTCGCTATGTTGATGAAGTGGTGGTTTACCAAACCGAAAAAGATCTAGAAGACCTGTTGCTTATTCTACCTGTCGATGTTAGAATATTGGGAATAGAATATAAAGATAAAGAATTTACTGGTAGAGAAATTTGCGATCGACGCGGAATCGAACTAATTTATAATAGTAGAGACCATAGTTTTAGCAGTTCAAGTCTACGTAAAAGAGTAGTAATGGCAGAGCGTAGTAAAGGTAAAAAACAATGAGCAAATATATTTGGGCAGATCATTACCGTCCTAAGAGTGTAGACGACTATGTATTTCGTGATGACTCGCTGAGAGAGCAAGTTAAAATATGGATTGCGGAAAAGAGTTTCCCGCATCTTCTGCTTGCAGGAGGCCCTGGAGTCGGTAAGACCACATTGGCGCATTTGCTGCTAACTGAAATGGGCATTGAAGGCTACGACATCTTGCATATCAATGCTAGTCGAAATAGAGGAATCGGCGACGTAAGAGATAAGATTACTAATTTTATCAGCATGATTCCATTTGGTCCATTTAAGGTTGTTTTTTTAGATGAGGCCGATCGACTGACTCCAGAAGCACAAGATGCTATGAAGGGAGTTATTGAAGAATATGAACGTACCAGCAGATTTATTCTTACTTGTAATAGCCCTAACATGCTAATTCTTCCATTGCGCAGTCGATTACAGGAATATCATTTCAACAGTATTGACCAAATTGAATTTACCACAAGAGCCGCAACGATTCTAATTTCAGAAAATATAGAATTCGATATCGATACTTTAGATTTATATGTAAAGGCTACATATCCAGATCTTCGTAAGTGTACCAACTTACTTCAACAAAATAGTTATACAGGTAAACTCGCCGATCCTAGAGAGGAAGATAGTGGAGTAACCGACTATAAGTTTGAAATGGTAGAACTGTTTAAGAAAGGAAAAATTATAGAAGCTCGTAAATTAATTTGTTCTCGAGCACAACCTCATGAAATGTCAACTGTCTTTCGATGGCTTTATGAGAATATTGATCTGCTCGGGTCTGATGACGAGACCAAGGATGCGGCCTTGTTAGTTATTAAACAAGGACTAGTTGATAATACGTTATGT
>Ga0209777_10007599_pt1 | contig 12007 bp, 10 predicted proteins | sample FrelakmetHBP12HB_FD_187147 | JGI IMG/M metagenome (GOLD analysis project Ga0209777, IMG submission 187147) | Freshwater lake sediment microbial communities from the University of Notre Dame, USA, for methane emissions studies -HBP12 HB (SPAdes)... | ecosystem: Environmental > Aquatic >... | reverse complement strand
GAGGCACATCCATTCTTTTTAAGACTATCATCCCATCCTGAATTAATTTGGTGAGATACATCCCTTATCTCACCTCCTTTAGGTGAGATGATAGTCATTTAGAAAAATAAAGGATTTCTACAAACCCGTCGCTGAGTACCCGTTAGCAGCGTTCTAGGGATTGATCTAAAAATTAGATTAAGTAGAAAAGAGAAAAAGGGGTGAGGTTTTAGTACCCCCTGAGATGTCGGGGGATCGGGAACAAGTGGGGGAACATCCCTAAAAGGTGTTGAAGGGATGTATGAACGGAGAATGTATAGTCTGTTGGCATGACCACATTCATGGTACCCCAGTCGCTCTCTACCCCATATATATTTTTTGCCTTTGCCATGATGGTATAAGTCCCCTTTTTGTTCCATTGATGGGTAATTTCGGCTATCACCCCAGAGTTATATGGACCCACCCATTCATCCACCTGGCTGTCTCCCCACTTAATGAAATAGTAGACATCATTCCCATCAGGGTCGGTGGTGACAACAGATAAATTGTACGCTTGATTGATAACTCCGCTGGTAGGGCCTGTGAGAACTGGTGTTGCTGGGGGATTAAGGAATCCAGCCTCTGAGAGTTCTGCAAGAGTCGCAAGAATAAGTCGTATATTTTTAACTGCATACGTCGTGTTGATATGAGTGATCGTGTCAGCAGAGCTATGGTAGTACGGTGTTTCCTTATATTCGAAATAGAACAATGCGTTGTATCCCTCATCCCAGAAAGAATTATGGTCGCTGCCCCAGGTGGAGCCTCCGTGATGGAGCGTAAGGTGAATGTAATCAGTGTATTTGGTGTTGATGTCAAGGGTGTAGGTGTAGAGCCACTCTGAGGCGGTGTCTTCAAACACGATGAGACTATTCCCATCACTGGTTGTTACAGCATAACTAATCATATCTGCATTCAGCACTCCGACGATGTTCCATCCTTCAGCCGCTGCGTCAGCCGCATAGACTCCACTTCCCAGAAGACCTTGTTCTTCCCCAGAAAAAGCCACGAACTTGATGGTGTGATTGAATTTGTAATGGTATTCACTCATAATTAATGCTGCCATGATGACAGCTACCGTCCCTGAAGTGTCATCATCAGCCCCTGGACCGGCTGATACTGTATCGTAGTGAGCGCAAATAATGTAGATTTCATGGCTGGATTCATCGGTCCCATTAATGGTCGCTTCTACATTAACTGATGAGTATCCCCTGCTGTTCCAGTTGTGATAGCGTACCGCAAGTCCCATGCTTTCGAATTGGTCGTAGATGTATGCTGCTGCTGCCACACAGGCATTACTTCCGGTGGGTCGTGGTCCGAGATGCGTCAGATTTTCCAGATATCTTAAATAAATCGATGCGTCAACCTGCTCAATTATACCGATGACGATATCGCTTAGACCTCCTACAATCATTTCAGGATGAAAGAGATCCGTTTTTGTACCTATTGTTATATCATTGGGTGGAGTTGGTGCATAAGCAGGACTTGGCGATTTTTGTTCTGTGTGTGCAATATTTGAGATCTTCATTTCCGCTGTCTGCAGCGGAAAACCAACGACAGGAAAAACAGTCACCATCATCAGTGTACAAATTACAAGACATGCCATTTTCTTCTTATTCATTAGGTATACCCCAAGATATCATACCCTCAACAGTATTTAAATTTTCACGAGAATTTGCCGTTTTTTCATGAATATTTCTCTAGAAACGTTGGAAAATATATACAAAAAAATTTTGATATAAAACGAACTTTTTTAAAACAGATGGAGAAATCTATGAGAACGATAGTCACTTGTACCGTTGGTATAAGTAGACTACTGAGTGTACTTGGGATCGTTAGAAAACACGACCTCAATAGAGCGGAGTGATGAGCGGAAGCGGTTGTTCCCAGTGATAGTGTACCGCAGAGGTTTGCTTCAAAATTTGATAATCGAGAAGGGAGGGGTTGAATTCCTCGATCTTGCCAATCACATAGTTGATGGTATGATTCCCAAGGTTACGTAACGCGATGTCGACCGGGGTCCATCCGATGGTTGGTGACAGTATTTCTCCCCAGGCATGTGGCTCAGGTTCTACATTCGCTTGATGGATGGAATATCCGGTTAACCGTCGACACGGAACTCCGCGTATCCGAGCAAGCGTGATGAACAGATCCGTGAATTCGTCGCAATCACCGTTACCGGTCCGGAGCGCTTGATCCGCGCCCAACCGTTTCTCTTGTTTTTCAGGATGTTTAATTTTCATGATGATGTAGCGGTTCACCGTTTGCACCCAGTCGGACAGGTCATCGATGGCGAACCAGCGTTCTTGGGAGATATCCTGAATTGCAGATGAGCTCACCGGCCAATATGAGAAGCTTTGTTGGTATTTTCGCTGAAGCAGTCGAGGGATGTCCGATATCCTGCCCCATGTCTTGTTTACAGGAAGTGTTGAGGGCTGTGGATAGACCGAAATAATTCGTTCCAAAGAGATCGCTCCTTTCGTCCGAACTTTCTGCTGGAACAGGAAAAACGTGTTGTTCCGTTTCGTCTTAAGCTTACAGTATGCAGGTGATTGATTGATGGTGACGGTTTGTCGGTAGGATGGATAATGGAAAAATTTGAGTCGAATGGTCGGAGCACCCGTGTTCGCTCGAAAAAATAGTTGTTCGTGATGATGGATCTGCCATCCACGGGGTTCACGTTGTTGATTCATAGGTATTCGATTTGAAGGAATGTGGCTTTAAATAGTTTCTTAGGTTTGATCTTGTTGTAGGGAATACGAGGAGAGCGATCGTCTGAAAAAAAGGGTCATCAACCTTAATAAATAATCAGTGTATTGGGGGCGTGGGAGTTCTATGGATCATCTTTTCAACACGAAAATGGAAACCGTGTCGCGGAAGAAATTACAGGAGCTGCAACTGGAGCGGTTACAGAAAACCGTGCATCTTGAGTACGAGACTGTACCGCATTATACGAAGAAATTCAAGGAGCTCCAAGTGAAACCAGAGGACATCAAAACGCTTGCTGATATCAGGAAATTGCCGTTTACGACCAAGGATGATTTGCGGAAGAACGCGCCGTTCGGGATGATGGTGACGTCTTTGGAGAACTGCGTGGAGCTTCATGCGTCGTCAGGGACAACTGGTGTGCCGGTGACCGCGTGTTACACCCGTGGTGACCTGGAGGTCTGGTCTGAGGTGATGGCGCGGTGTCTTTCTATGTCTGGTCTGACGAAAAAAGATATTTTTCAGAACCCGATACCATATGGGACGTTCACTGGTGCGTTCGGGTTTCATTACGGCGCACAGAAAATAGGAGCGCTCGTCATCCCATCAGGTAAAGGGCAGTCAGAACGACAGATCAAACTCATGGAGTACTATGGTACCACGTTTATTTCCGGGGTTGCGTCGTATGCGATGCGCCTTAGTCAGGTCTCCTTAGAAATGGGTATTGATCCGAAGCGTCTGAAGGTGAGGAACGGGTTGTTCGGCGCGGAGATGTTCACGACTGGGTTGAAGAAACGGATCATGGAGACCTGGGACATGGATGTGCATGATATTTACGGTCTGACCGAGATGTGCGGCCCTGGTGTGTCCACGGACTGCGACCAGCATGATGGTCTGCATCTCTGGGAGGATCATTTCCTTGTTGAATGCGTTGATCCTATCACCTTAGAACCGGTCGAGATCGAAGAGGAAGGTGAGATTGTGCTAACGACGCTGACAAAGGAAGGGATGCCGCTGCTGCGATATCGAACAAGAGATATTGCGAAACTCTACGATCAAGGGGTTTGTTCCTGCGGTCGGACCCATGTACGGCATTCGATGATCAAGGGGCGGTCCGATGACATGGTGATCATCCGGGGGACGAACATTTACCCTGGTCAGATCGAGTCGGTGCTCATGAACAACCCGTTGGTCGGGGGGAACTGGCGCATGGTGCTGTCCACGGAAAACGATGTCGATCTATTAACAGTCGAAGTGGAGACCAAGCAGCGGCTCAGCCAGGTGGACTCTGAGCAGTTAGCGCAGCGGCTCAAAGGGGACATCCACTCTGTGATCGTGTTCACTCCGCGTGTTGATGTGTTGCCGCCGAATACGATCCTCGAAACAGGTTTAAAGGCAAAACGAGTTATCGATAACCGGAAGAAGGACTGACCATGAATACGGCTGTGAAGAAACTACTTGCGGGCAGGACCGGTGCGCTTGCGGAAAACGAAGTCAAAGACCTGCTGCATGCATATGGGATTCCTACCACCAAATATCAGGTGGTTCACACAGAAAAAGATCTGGAGAAACTCACGCTGCGGTTTCCTGTTGCATTGAAGGTCTGCTCACCGGCGATTCTGCATAAGACCGATGTCGGCGGCGTGGTGTTAAACATTCAAAATACTGGCGAGCTAAAGAAAACCTTCAGAGCGTTTCGGAAAAAATTCCCCGATGAAAACCTCCTGGTAGATCAGATGGAGGAGAACGGCGTGGAGATCATCATTGGTTTGGTGCAGGACCCGACGTTCGGCCTGTCTATCATGTGTGGGATCGGTGGCATCTTCACCGAGTTGTACAAGGATGTGTCGTTCCGTATTGTTCCCATCGACCGCTACGATGCTGCTCAGATGGTTGAGGAGCTGGCAGGCAAGAAACTCTTAGAGGGGTTCCGTGGGATAAAAGCGAACAAACAACTCGTCATTGACCTGGTGTTGAAGGTCTCGAAGCTTGGTGAGAGCCTCATTGATCAGGTTGACCAGATGGATTTAAATCCGGTGTTTGTGTATGAGAAACGCGTCTGTGTTGTAGATGCGAAACTCATCTTGAAATAAAATACTAGTGGAGTATGGTGTCATGAAAGCATCACAGAAAAACGACTATGTAGTCAAAGATATCACCCTTGCGGGGTTTGGGCGTAAGGAAATCGAGATTGCGGAAAAGGAGATGCCTGGGCTAATGGCGGTGCGGGAGAAATATGGTGCGAGTCAGCCGTTGAAGGGCGCGCGGGTCTCCGGGAGTCTGCATATGACGATTCAAACCGCGGTGCTCATTGAGACGTTACGCGAGCTGGGTGCGCAAGTGCGATGGGCGAGCTGTAATATCTTTTCAACACAGGATCATGCTGCTGCTGCGATTGCCAAGACTGGTGTGCCGGTGTTCGCGTGGAAAGGTGAAAGCCTTGCGGAGTACTGGTGGTGTACGTGGAAAGCGTTGGATTTTGGTGATGGTAAAGGGCCGACCTTGATTGTCGATGATGGGGGGGATGCGACCCTCATGGTACATAAAGGATTTGAGGTGGAGCAGAACCCGTTGCTGTTGAAGACGGATTATTCGAAGGAAGGCAAAGATTATGAGGAGCTTATGAAGCTGTTGAAACAAATCTATGCGAAGAATCCGACATACTGGTCCCGTCTGGTTAAGGATGTCAGAGGCGTGTCTGAGGAGACGACGACTGGGGTGCATCGGTTGTATCAGATGTTAGAGACAAAAACATTGTTGTTCCCTGCGTTTAACGTGAATGATTCCGTGACCAAGTCAAAGTTCGATAATCACTACGGGTGCCGGGAGAGCCTTGCAGATGGGATTAAGCGGGCGACCGATGTGATGATCGCAGGAAAAACTGTGGTGGTCTGCGGGTATGGGGATGTCGGCAAAGGGTGTTGTCAGTCGATGCGCGGGTTTGGCGCACGGGTGATCGTCACCGAGATCGATCCGATTTGTGCGTTGCAAGCGGTCATGGAGGGCTACGAGGTGAAGACCGTGGAGGATTGTCTTTCTGATGGGAACATCTATGTGACTGCGACCGGGTGCAAGGATGTTATTACCGTGGATCATCTGAAAAAGATGCTGGATCAGACGATTGTATGCAACATCGGTCATTTTGACCATGAGATCCAGGTCGGGAAGCTGGATGCTTTGAAAGGGGTGAAAAAAGTGAATATCAAACCGCAGGTGGACAAGTATGTATTCCCGGATGGTCATGAGATTTTTGTGCTGGCGGAGGGGCGGTTGGTGAACCTGGGGTGTGCACATGGGCATCCAAGTTTCGTGATGAGCAATTCGTTTACGAACCAGGTGCTGGCGCAGATCGCGCTGTGGAAAGAAAAGCACAGGATTGGGGTGTACATGCTGCCGAAGATCCTTGATGAAGAGGTCGCGCGGCTGCATCTGAACAAGCTCGGCGTTCGGTTGACGAAACTTTCTAAGGAGCAGGCTGACTATATCGGTGTGAAGGTGAACGGCCCGTATAAGTCTGAGCATTATCGGTATTAGCGTTCTGGGGTTTTCTCGGAGTAATTTCTAAAAAAAAAATAAGGGGTGAAAGAGAGGAAAAGATGGAAAATTTTGAATATCGCTATTTCCTTCTTTCGATTCTTCTCCATGCCTCGGATAATTCGTCTTCCCGATAATCGTCGATGACGTTACACATATATATTATTATAGCTTTCATAGTATTTAATATTGTCGATTATCATATCGACGATTGCCGATTATTGGAAGGTGTACGAACGCATACCTTAATCAAATACCATTGTATTTGCCGCACCCACTATGATCACGCTCATCGGCACCGGGCACGTCTTTGACCTCTCCGCAGCACTTCTCAGCATCTTTGAGGAAAAAGAGCCGGAGATCGTCGGCGTCGAGCTTGATCCGCAGCGGTACCAGGCACTCCTGCTGCGGAACACCGACCCTGCCGTCTATAATACCGCAAAAAAGAACCTCCCGATCATCTATAAGATGCTGGCGCAATTCCAGGAAAGCATGGCAGAGCAGTACGGCGTGAACGCAGGAGACGAGATGCTCACTGCAATTAACTATGCGCAATCACACCAGCTGCCGGTCGCCTTCATTGACACGAACGCGCAACAGCTCTTCATCCACATGTGGAACACGATGCCGTTTTCTGAAAAATTCAAACTTCTGTTCTCCGGTGTTGCCGGGTTCTTTGTCAGCAGGAAACGTGTTGAACAGGAACTCAAACACTACCAGCAGAACTTCGATTCCTACATTCAGGAGATCGGCAAGAAATTCCCTACGATCAAACGCACGTTGATCGATGAGCGAAACGAGCATATGGTACTCAAGCTTGTCGCATTGCATGAGAAACATCAGAAGATCGTCGTCTGCGTCGGCGACGGACACGTCCCAGGCATCTCAAAACTCTTACAAGAAAAAAAGATACCGTTTGAATCTGTCCGGTTACAAGAACTCCAAGCGATGAAAACAAAAGATGCTGATGGGTCCTCTGGTTCCTTTTCTATCACCTACCAGCTACCCGAACAATAATCTTGCCAACTTTTAAAAATCAGACAAATATGCTTCTATCATAATTTCTTCATTGGGCCTGTAGCCTAGCCTGGATTGGGCGGCAGTTTCCTAAGCTGCAGATCGCGGGTTCGAATCCCGCCAGGTCCGCTAACGAACTTTTTATAAGGGAGCGTCTCTCTAGAAATATTTATATCAGGAACAGATATGGTTTCCTTATAAAAAAAGGAAGTTACATCTAGTCATCAAGTGAAATAATGTTAGTAGGTATCATAGGCGATGAGCGAGACATTCATGTCTATACACTCAAGAACCGATTAGAATCGCTTCATTGTACGGTGGATGTTATATATTTTCCCTATGCTGATATGATGTGTACGAATGATCATATGATGGTGAATGGGCGTGATATACTTGACTTCGATGCATTCTATGTGAGGGCGATTCCTTTTTTTCTTCAATCACAGGCATCTCACCGTATGAAGAAAGACGTATGGAATCAATTGTACACTCAGTATATGGACATAGCTACTATCAATAATGAACGGATCGCGGTGTATACGTCTCTTATGAACGTGATGAACGATGTATGTCTCGTGATAAATCCATTTCCTGCGTTGTTCTTCCAGCATTTGAAACCGTTTCAGTTTTATTTGCTAGCGAAACATGGTATCCCTATTCCTCCTTATCTAGCAACAAATGATGTCGCTACCATAGAAACGATTGATGATGCTATTTATAAACCGCTTACAAGCAATTTACATGTAGAAAAAAAAACAGTTGTGGAATTAAAAAAAATAATGAAGGAAAGACCGGTAATTCTCCAACAGCATGCGAAGGGAAAAACAATACGAGCAAGCCTGCTTTCAGATGGATTGGTTGGAGCTGCTGAAATCAAGCATAAGGCAATTGATTCGCGCGTTGGTCATTGTTCCTATAAAGAGATAACGTTACCCGCGTTTGTTGAAGAAATTCTTCTGAAGTGTCTACAGGTGTTGACGATGAAATATTCTGAAATCGATTTTATTATGAATGGAGACGATATACAGATATTAGATGTTAATCCATCTGCTGGGTTCATGATGCTTGAGGAAGACGCAAACATACCAACCTCATTGAAAATCGCGGAGTATATTGTACGACAGATTCGGTGAGAGAATGGAGATAGGGATATTTGGGTTAAGCACTGATGATGAGGTTAAATTATTAAAGAAAAGAATCGAGCAAAAGGGAGTGAAGGCAACCGTCATTGATTTTCATGATTTTCCTGCAAATGTCCATATGCATTTTGATGAACAGAAGATTCTTCTCGAGGGAAAAAATTTGTTACATATGCATGCATTTTATATCCGTCAGCTTGGGTATTTTTGGCCAGTGCCGCAGATAGAATTAACGAAAGAGCAGTGGGAACAGTATTATGGGAAGTACAATAATCTGCTTACGAATGAGAGAGAGAATTTATCGTTTAAACATTCGATGATTCGCATGTTGGACAACGAAAAACTTGTTGTAAATCCGTACGATAGTTTTGTGTTTCATCGGATGAAGCCCTATCAGTTTTATCTGTTTCAGAAGCATGGTTTGCGTATTGCATCGTTTGTTTCTGGGAGTGCTACATCAATTGTGAAAAAATACCCCGTGTCGTCTATGGTGTATAAACCGTTAGCTGGTGGGGCTGAAGTGGTGATGGCGCAGGATTTCCTGAAGACGGCCGGTGGATCTCTGGAAAAACGTGCTGTCCTGTTCCAAGAGCAAGTAAAAGGGGATGATATCAGAGTATACGCGTTAGAGAATGGCATTATTGGTTCCGCGAAATTGCTTCATGGCCCCCAGGTTGATTCAAGGGTGGAACAATTAGGGGTAGAGGTTATAACGGTTCCCCTCGAGGTAAAAGAGACTGCGTTGAAGGCTATGGAACTGCTCGGGATGAAGTTTTCCGGTATTGATTTCATCCGTTTGCAAGACGGCTCCTATACATTGTTAGAATGTAACCCATCGCCGATGTTCTTTGGGTTCGAAAAAATGTCCAAAATACCGGTATCGAAAAAACTGATAGAGTATTTAATGAAAAACGGTGGTTCATAACAATATTTTTTGTAAAAATAAAAGGTATCGGTTTTTTTCTATTTTTGTTTGTATTTATTTTCACAGTATTGACATGGTTGAGTTTATCAATCTTACGTAAAATACTTAAGTTATCACGAGGTACAAATCATAGGGAGGTGAACACTATAGCAAAGCCAAAACTACATTGGATGACAACCATGATGGTAGGCGAAGAAGATGGCGGTTGGCCACCAATCCTTGAGTGAAGAAGATGGTGGTTGGTCACTAATCATTAAGCCGTAAATAACTTTTTTCTTTATTTTTTTATCAGATAAATGTTATTGATTAGCGAAAGCTTTTATTATTATAGGACTATTCTCAACAGTGATTTCAACAACAAAATTAACAAAGATATACAAAAATAAAGGACAAGAGATCAAAGCGCTTAACGGCATAAATCTCGATATCAAAAAAGGGGAAATATTTGGAATCATTGGCCCAACAGGGGCAGGAAAAACAACCCTGATTAAAATACTTTCAACGATTGTGACACCTGATTCTGGGAATGCTTTTATCGATAAATATGATGTTGTGAAACAAGGAGATGAAGTACGGAAGCGGATCGGTGTTGTCGTTGGAGAATTTACTCGAGCGTTATACTGGCGACTTACCGCACAAGAGAATATGGAATTTTTTGCTCAGATTAAAGGAATAAAAAATGCACAATCAGAGATTACGTATCTGCTACAACTCTTTGATTTACAAAAAAGTGCAGATGACCCTCTTATGAAATATTCTACAGGGATGAAACATAAACTCGCGTTAGCAATTGCACTATTGAATAACCCACCAATCCTTTTTTTAGATGAACCCTTAACCGGTATTGATCCCGTGACAGCATATGAGATTAAAACACTCATTAAGGAAGAATTTAATGATAAAACGATTCTGTGGACATCCCATAATTTGTATGAAATCGAGGAAATGTGTAAAAGAATTCTTCTTCTTAAAAATGGAGATGCGATGATACAAGGTAGTGTTGATGAGCTTCAGAGTAAATACTGGAACTATGATAAAATTGTGATCACCTGTGATAAACCAGAGGAGTTCCTCTGCTTACCCAATGCGTATCTAAGTGATGCAAATAAAGTAGAAATACAAATACAGAATCTTAACGAGATATTGAGGGGCATTGTCACCATTTCTACGAAGAAACATGTGACCCTCTTAGAGATAACGTCGCTGAAACCATCATTAGAGGATATCTTTATGTCGATGGTGAAACATGCTTGATGAGATTAGGAAAATTGGTGCTTTTCTGAAACGAGATTTTAAACTGTTACTGACGTATCGCTTAGCCTTCTCTGCGATGTTTTTAAATTTGGTTTTTAATCTGTTTTATTTTATCCTTTTTGGAGGTATGTTTGGTGGGGGTACTCCCCCACAATTAGCGGTCTATCACCAAAATTTTATTACCTATCTTTTCATCGGTTCTATCGGATGGAGTTTTTTATGGAGTGTCATGGGTGGTTCCTCCTTGGCATTACGCAATGAAATGATGATGGGGACACTAGAGTCGCTTTTGTTATCCTCAACGAAACTCACTACCCTTGTGATCGCGTATACGTTATTTGGGTGTTTTATGGGAGCGGTCTCCATTGTTGTACTCCTGACGGTTGGTTATTTTGTTTTTGGTGTTGTTATGATGATTAACCTATACACCCTCGTCATCTTTCTGATATCAACGATTATGATGGCTGGTTTTGGGTTAATATTTAGTGGCCTGACCATGTGGATGAAAAATATCGGGGATTCCATTTTTCTTTTTCAAAATATCTCAATGTTTTTCTGTGGCGTCTATTTCCCTATCACCGTACTCCCAGAGTTTTGGCAAAAAATAGCCGTGTTTATTCCATTTTATTATTCCATTGAAGGGATACGAGTGTCTATTATTAACCCTGCAGGCTCTGTCTCTTACATTGTTATTCTGATTCCGCTCACCATATTTTTTGTTCTCCTTGGGCTTTATTCGCTGAGGAGAGGGTTGAAAAAAGCGAAAAAGGATGGTAGTCTGTCATTTTATTAATCTCGTTAAATGAAATGATGATATCTGTCATTTCGTACTCATTCGTAATATCTATGACTCTTGTAGGAAGGCATTGAATCCCGCTAGGTCTGCTTTCCTCATTATGAGGAAAATCGGTCCCAGGAAGTGTGGTATCGTTTTATTACTTTTTTTATCCAAGAAAAGTAGCACTATTGTCTTTTAGGTAAGAACTGTCAAACAAGACTAGAAGTCATTTCAAAACCCTCCTCAACACGATGAGTGCACATGCCAGATGAAAGAATCCTGCATAACTAACAATGTCTCTGTCCCATCGGATAGTTATTCTTCTGAAGTTACCTAGCCACCCAATGGATCTTTCTACGATCCATCGCCTTCTATATCGCCTCAGCCTTCGTCCATCTTGGTCTGTGGCGACCTTGTTGTTGCAACGGGCAGGGATGATAGGCTCGATATGTCGTTTCTTGAGGGCTTTCCGAACTTTGTTGCTGTCGTACCCTCGATCGGCAATGAGTCGTTCTGGTCTGGTTCGCGGTCGACCAGGACCAGAACGTTTTACTTTGATGGTTTCGAGTGTTTTTTCGAGGAGTTTGACCTCCGACGGGGACGCCGAGTCCAGGTATGCTCCCAGCGGAGTACCCGCGC
>Ga0209777_10007598_pt1 | contig 12008 bp, 11 predicted proteins | sample FrelakmetHBP12HB_FD_187147 | JGI IMG/M metagenome (GOLD analysis project Ga0209777, IMG submission 187147) | Freshwater lake sediment microbial communities from the University of Notre Dame, USA, for methane emissions studies -HBP12 HB (SPAdes)... | ecosystem: Environmental > Aquatic >... | reverse complement strand
TGTTTAGAGGCTTTTTCTCCATCAGCGGATTTTGGTTTGCCAGGCATGGCCGTTTCCTTGCGGCCCTCTTGGGCCCCAGAACCTGTTTTTGCATGATTATATTGTGGATAAAAGTGGTTAAAAAGGCTATGTTTTTATGCCAAAACGGGAAATGGCCGTTACCGAGAGCGGAAAGGGTATGAAGGTTTAAAAGGCGTGTGCATCAAAAGGCTCCCATGAACAGGCGGTTCGCCCTTGCCATTTTAGCGGCAATCTTGCTCCTTTCCGGCTGCACGGAAAAGAACTCCATAGACATAGGCGAGAAGATGAGGATGAGCTCCATCAACGGGGTCAACGTTGACGGCATAGGGAACGACGAGGCCTCGCTGTACCAGTTCGCGCCCCTGAACGTGGTGCCCTCGGACCCGGCAGCAGGCTCGGTGCTGGTAAAGAAGTACATATTTGCGTACCCGGCCCAGTACGACATATCGTTCAACGGACAGATAAAAAGCTCAGACCTGTTTGAATACGCCAATGCAAGCTCCGCGTACCTGAACGGCCTGAAGGGCAAATGCAAGATGGACGTTGACGCATGCATAACGCCGGCAAGCTGCAAGGCAAATTGCGTGTTGGCGGTCTGCAAAAGCGCAAGGCTTGACGACGCAGGATACGTGCTGGGGGACCTTGCGGACCTCATAAGGCAGAAGAAATCGCTGACCAACGACCTGAAGAAGGAGCTGGCCGGCTACAGCGGGGAAAACGCGACAGATGTGGCAGCCAGGACGTTCGTGCGCGCGGAAATCGTCGATGCGGCGATAAACACGCACCCTGCGATAACGGCGATGGGCGTATGCCCGAAGGTCCCGCCTGCGGAAACCGAGATACAGTCATTTGCCATAAACACGACCAAGTTCAACATAATCGTGATATACAACGTCATCGGCTCCACGCTGCAGAGGACGGCCGCGATAACGCTGCAGGACAGCATACCCGCGGAATTCTCAAACAAAGTTAGTTTAAGGGACGTGCTTGACTCCGCAAGGTACGCGACAGAGCCCAACATACAGGTCAAGTTCAACGAGCTGGACATAAACGACTCAGATTCGGAATACCTGGCTTACGCGATGGACTCGACCGCGGAGAACAGCCAGCTGACATACGTCGCGATGAACAAGGGGAAGATGGACCTGACGTTCTTTACGAGCGCTGGCGTTGACATCGAAGGCCCGCTATCCGCGCTTAACAAGCTATTCGTCCCAGTCAATGCGGCAACGAAGATGCCAAGGCTGTCCCTGGTGCTTTCCATAGCGACGGTTTACCTGCTGCTGCTGATTGTGCTCCAGTTGCTTGCGTCCGCGTATGCCGCCGCATCCGCAATCAGGACAAGGAGGGATGCCAAAGCGGCTGCGCTGGAATCGCTTGGCTCGGCCAATCCTGCATGGCTTGAGGCGGCGATAGCCTGCGCAGTGCTGTTTGCGGCCGGCATATACATGGAATCCGGCGCCGCAGCCAAGCTCTCGGTGGCCGCGCTGGACGGCAGGAACATCTACGACGTAGTTCCGATGGACGACATGACGGCGCTGCTTGGCATAACGATATACCTGTTTGCCTCCTACCTTGCAGTTGACGTGCTGCTGGACAGGATTAAGGCAGTGGTCGGCGGAAGGTACTATTCCAGGAACATAATAAAGTACTCCGCAGCAGAGATTGAGAAAGGCATAAAGGACCTGAAGGAAAGGATAAAGAAGGCGTTCCAGGAGATAGGCAGCTATTCGGACAGGGGCATCAACACCAACGACGAGTACAAGGGCATAGCGGCGATATCCCTTGACAACCTGGACATGCTGTTCAGGAAAGGGGACCTCAGGGAGGCGTACAGGGTGCTGGAGGACTACAACAAGACGATAAGCGAAAGCATCCTCATCGTGCAGAACAAGGAAAAGACGGCAATGATAAACCACGACAAATGGATGGGCATGCTCAAGGACGAATTAAAGGCGTCCGAAGGCGACAAGGTGAACGTGGACACGCTCATAGAGATTCCGGCCGAATGGAGGCTATGGGTCGTCAGGAAGTTCATAGATGAGAACAAGGAAGAGGGCTGGATGCTGGACGAAAACTCGCTGAAGAAGAGCGAGCTGCCAGAATCCGACAGGATAGCCGCGCTGATGCACACCCTGGCAAAGGAGGGCAGGATAACAAGCGGCGCGGTGTTCAACAGGACCGTATACGCCGGGGGGTATTTCGGGTCCGGCAAGGAAAGCGTAAACCTTGCGCTGAGCAACAGGATAATAAGGTTTTTATTGTCTTTGGGGCAGATGATAGACAAGACAAAGAACGTTTCCTTCTCCAGCTATGGAAAGGCATACAACATATACGTGAGGGGAAGGAACGGCATAAGCGTCATGCTGATAAGCGACAAAAAAATAGATGACGCCGTTGACGGGATGGCAGACAAGGCCATAAGGATGGTCGGAAAATAAGGCAGTGATTGCAATGGCAGATAAAAACGAGGAATACACCGCTTCATCAATCAAGATACTGGAAGGGTTGGAGGCCGTGAGGAAGAGGCCTGCAATGTACATAGGGGACACGTACTCCAGGGGATACCACCATCTCCTGTACGAGGTGCTTGACAACTCCATAGACGAGGCGCTGGCAGGGCACTGCACGGAGATAAGGCTGATGCTCAAGGCAGACGGCTCTGCCGAGATAATTGACAACGGCAGGGGCATTCCGGTGGACATACACCCGGATACTGGCAAGAGCGCGCTTGAAGTGGTTACGACGATATTGCATGCCGGCGGAAAGTTTGACAACAAGAACTACAAGGTCAGCGGGGGCCTGCACGGGGTCGGCATCAGCGTGGTCAATGCGCTAAGCGAATGGATGACAGTTGAAGTGCACAGAAAAGGCCAAATCCATATGCAGAGGTATGAAAGGGGCGTGCCAATGCAGGACGTGAAGGTTACCGGAACCACGGCCATAAGGGGGACTGCCGTGCGGTTCAAGCCCGACACGAAGATTTTCGGGGAGCAGGCGTTTGAGCCTGGAAGCATCTCGGCGCGCTTGCGGGAGGAGTCGTTCCTGAACCCGAAGGTAAAGATGGTGTTCATTGACGAGGCCTCAAAGAAGGAGGAAACGTTCTATTCGGAAAAGGGGCTTGCTGACTTCGTTGAAACGCTCAACAAGGACAAGCCGGCGGTTTCCCCGGTGCTTACTGGAAGCAAGGCCGAAGGCGACGTCCAGGTTGACTTCGCGCTGCAATACGTCAACTCATATTCCGAGAACATCTACGCGTTCGCGAACAGCATAAAGAACGAGGAGGGCGGAACGCACCTTGTTGGCTTCAGGTCGGCATTGACAAGGGTAATCAACGACTTCATAAAAAGGCTCAACCTGCTCAAGGGGGAGGACAAGATAACCGGGGACGACATAAGGGAAGGATTGACTGCAGTCATCCACGTAAGGCTGCCTTCTCCGCAGTTTGAGGGCCAGACGAAAACCAAATTGGGCAACAACGAGATAAAGGGCATAGTGGACAGCATCGTCTACGACGCGCTGAAGGAATGGATGGAAATGCATCCAGAGGACGGCAAGCGGATATCACAGAAGATAATTTCAGCAATGGAGGCAAGAGAGGCTGCGAAGAAAGCGAAAGAGCTGGTAAGGCGCAAAAGCGTGTTCGAGACGTCCGTGCTTCCTGGCAAGCTCGCCGATTGCGCAACAAAGAAGGCGGAAGAGGCAGAGCTTTTCATAGTCGAGGGCGAGAGCGCCGGAGGCTCCGCAAAGCAGGGCCGTGACAGGGAGTTCCAGGCTATACTGCCGCTCAAGGGAAAGATACTGAACATAGAGAAGGCGACGCTGCAGAAGCTGCTGAGCAATGCGGAAATCAAGAACATCATACTGGCGCTCGGCACGGGCTTCAGCGACGAGTTTGACGTGAAAAAGCTGAGGTATCATAAAATAATCACGATGACGGACGCCGACGTGGACGGAAGCCACATAATGACGCTGCTGCTCACGCTGTTCTTCAGGTATTTCAGGCCGCTCATAGAGGGAGGATACATCTATGTTGCGATGCCGCCATTGTACAAGCTGAAAAAGGGCAGGGTTGAAAGCTACGCATACACCGACGAGGAAAAGGACAGGCTGCTCAAGGAGCTTGGCGAGGGAACGGACGTGCAAAGGTACAAGGGCCTTGGGGAAATGAACCCCGACCAGCTCTGGGGCACGACCATGGACCCTGCGACCAGGAAGCTGAAGAAAATCAGCATACAGGACGCGGCCTACGCTGACACGCTGTTCAACATACTCATGGGCGAGGAAGTGGAGCCAAGGCGCAAGTACATAGAGGAGCATGCGCTTGAAGTAAAGGAGCTTGACGTCTGAGCCTTAAGCTGGATTATTGAATAAAAGAAAGAAAAAAGTTTCCGGGTTTCAGAAGTCCGGAAGCTTTGACTTTTCTCCCTTGGCCACGCAGTACACGTCCCATACGATGTACAGACCGAAGAGCAGCGGAATCACGAATATCGGGAAGCATATAGCCCCGAATCCCGCTGTGAATATGGTCAGCACAGTATACACGATCGCAGTAACTGCCCAAAGGGCCCACAACGCGACAAGGTATATCAACCCCTTTCTTACGTTTCCGAGGTAAATGTATCCTGCCGAAGGGGCACTGATAATAAGGCCGCAAACGAGGCTTATGAGAGCCGCGATGGCCGGGTCCTTCTTTTCAGCCGCTGGCTGAGGCGTTCCGTTTGCCATAAATTGTTTCACCTTGTATGATGCTTTCTGACGCTTAGTTTATAAACGTAATCAGAATATCTCCACTTTTCCTCTCTTGTTGACAAGGATATCGCGCTCAAACCGCACCCCGAACCTGTTTTTCACGTAAACGGCAGGCTCTATCGCCATCGTTGCGCCCCTTATTTTGTCATCCGACTTGGCCTTGAGCCTTGGCATCTCATGGACCTCAAGGCCCAGGCCATGGCCTATGCCGTGCGGCATCTCCGGAAGCCCCAGCTTTTTGAACGCCTGCTTGTAAATTGCGTCAGCGTCCTTGCCTGTTTCCGCATCAGGCATATTGTCAATTATTTCGTGGAATGCCTGCTTCAGCTTGCCGTACGCCTGTTCCGCCTTTCCGCGCTTTTCAAGGAAAATAACTTCGGTGATGTCCCCGCAATACCCATTCACTTTAACTCCGAAATCGACAAGCACATGGCCTTCCAGCCTTTTTTTCGTGGGGACGCTGTGCGGGAATGACGAGTTCGCGCCTGTTGCGACAATCGGCTCGTAGGAAAGCTCAAGGCCCTGCCCCAAGGCTTCCATCTTAAGCTCTTTTGCTATTTGCAGTTCGGTTTTTCCTTTTGAATAATGGATGCCCCTTATTATCCCAAGCGACTTCCTTGCGGCCTTTTTCACCAGCGCAATCTCGTCCTCGCGCTTGATGCTGCGTTTGGCCGCAATGCTGTCTCCGATGTCCATCACTTTCCGTGCGTGCTTTTTCAAAAATGAGTAGAATGATGCGCTCTCGTTGGCAAAGCTTATGCCGACGTCATTTTTGCTTATTGCCCTTCCAAGCGACTCCATGTCAAGCGCAAAAAGCGCGCCTTTCCATTTCTTGCGTGCATAATTGAAGTTCATTTTTGAAACATGGAGCTCCTTTTTGTTGCCTTGGATGAGCAGGATTGCGTGGTCCATGTCAAAGCCGGCTGACCACGTGAAATCCGGGTTTGGCGACTCGCGCCTGCTTATCAGCGTTATCATCTAATCACGTCTGCGACTGCCATCTTGAAGGCGCTTTCAGCTTCTTTCATTTGCCCACTACCGCGCTGGCTATTATGAACGGCTCCTTCGTCTTGTCCACGATAAGCGCCTTCTCGCCCCTTGATGCGAACGGCTTCTGGACGATGTTCTGTCCGAGTATGAACGGCGAGTCCTGCATTGACTGCACGGCCATATACTGACTACCTTCGGAAAGCCTCTTCCTCAAGAAAGGGAGCGTGTCTATGCCCGAAACCCTTGTTCCCGTATCCATCCCATAATCGCAGAAATAGTCCCCCCTGTCAACCTGACTCTCGTCAACGTTCTTCAGGGATGCGCCGAACCTGTTGCCTGCGCCTATCTCGGCAACGTCCTCGTCATGCAGTTGCAAACTCTTTATCTCGACAGACAGACCCCTTTGCGGGACTGTGAGCGCCTGGTGCCTCTTTAGCGAGCCTGATATGACAAAACCTAAGGCAACAACGCCTATGCCCTTGACTTTGAAAACGTCGTCAACAAGCGCAAGCGTCCTCGTTTCTGCAGGCGGCTCAACAGAAAGCAGCCTTTCCCTCAGCTCAAGCGGGTCTGAGACAGGCTCGTATTTTTCAACGGCCGTCCCTTTCGTTATCTGCTCAATCAGCGACGGCTCGCCCAGAACGAATCCCCTTTTTCCAGAAAGGTGCGCGGCAATGACGATGTTTGCCATCTCCTGCAGGTTGCCAGTCGCGGCTATGACAAGAACGTCCGCGGTTGAGAACACCTGTGCAAGCGTCTCTGGCCTGTTGTGCCAGTCATACGGGCAAAGCACTGTCAGGTATTTGGAATCCTCTTTCAGGCTGTAGACGTGTATGCCGCGGCGCTCCTCCTTCTTGCCGAAGTGCTTCAGGTGCTCCATGTCCCCTGCATATCCGATTATGCTTGGCATGGTTTTGATTAAGAAGGCAAGCTTTATAATGGTTAAGCGAACCTTGGCGGCTGGCGCCTTGGATGCCTAGCTTTATGTTCCATCAGTTCGGAGCTGCCCCCGAAAAGGTCCATATGGGGGCCAAAGGCGGTTGCCATGCTTCCGTCTATCCTCATCTCAAACAGGTGCAGCGCCTCCTTGAACTTGTGCAGATGGGGCTTGTGCACCCTCTGGGAGTCCTTCCTTTTCATTAACATAATGAGCTGCTTTTCAGGCATGGATAGCCATTGGGCCGTGCTTTTTTAAACGGTTTGCATGCGGCATCCTGATTGCATTCTGGAACCGGGCTGGCCAAGGCCGTCCGACGGAGGCTGCCTTAAAAAGGCCCTTATAGTAACAATAAAGTAACAATACATTTAAAACCCCTTTGTAACACAAATTACAACATGCAAGCCAAAGAGTTCGGGGGCCCGGACCAGAGAGCCAGGAATGCCAGGAACCGCCAGTTCATGCAGGACGGGCAGCCGGCAGACTCCAGCATAAGAAACGCAGACCCGATGGTGAGCAATGCGCCGCTTTTCAAGGACTTGATTGGCGAAAAAATAATTGGAGCAACAGGCGATGCGTACCTTGTCCTAAGGAAGATAGGCTCAGGCGGCACAAGCACGGTCTACTCCGCCTCAAACACGAAGACCGACGAAAGGGTGGCAGTCAAATTCGTAGGCAAGAACTTCAGCGAAATAACCCATCAGGACAACGTGCGCCTGGGGCTTGAGACAGAGGCCCTGGGGCGCCTTGACCACCCCAACATAGTGAAGCTGGTTGATGTCGGCAAGCATGAAAACAGGAGGTTCATGGTCATGGAATACGTAAAGGGCGTGCCGCTGTCCGACATCCTTGCTGACAGGAAAATGGTGCCATGGTCCAGGGCAAAGGCCATGCTTGTGCAGGTATGCGGCGCCCTTGGCGAGGCGCACAAGCAGGGCATCATAAACAGGGACGTCAAGCCGTCCAACATCATCATACAGAAAAACGGAAACGTCAAGCTCCTGGATTTCGGCACTGTGAAAGTGCCTGAGGCGACGGCAGGCACCAAAATAGGCGCGATAGTGGGCAGCTACCGCTACATGTCGCCTGAGCAACTTGACGACAGCAGGAAGGCAGACTGCCGCTCGGACATATACAGCCTTGGCGCCGTTGCCTATGAGCTGATTACCAAAACTACGGTATTCAGCGCGCGGGAGGGCTTGGGAGCGCTCATCAAAAGCATGACGATGAATGATGCGGATGCTCCTAGCAAGCGCCGCCCTGACCTCGACATACCGGGAAGGGTGGACAGGCTGCTCCTAAAGGCCCTTGACAGAACCCCTGACAAGAGGTTCCAGACAATGGGGGAATTCGCAGAAGCCATCCGCAGCTGCAGGTGGGACGACAAGAAGAGGTGCAAGGCCGGCGGCCATGTGCCTGCCGCGGTTCAAAATACGAAAAAGCCAGTCAGAAAGACTCTTGACATATGGGAAGAACCGGCCCAAGAAATAGATAATACTGACACAACAACCGTAGACGCCAACTTCATCTATAACTGGGACAACAGCACGCATCGCAGCAGCCACATAGGAAAGATACTTCTGGCCATCAGCGCAGCCCTTGTCGTTGGCGGCGTTGCCATAGGCGTGGTGAGCACGCATTCTTCCCGCCAGCATGCCAAAGCGCAGGCAGCGCAGTCTGCTGTGCCTGCCAAGCCCGCAACAGCAGAGCCGAATGCTTCAACATGGGGCGCCGTCATGGATAGCATGTCTGTCCAGGAAACCAAGGATTCGGCAGGCGGCAAGGAACTTGTGCCTGCGGACAAGGCCGCAAGCGCAGGCGCAATGCACCAGAAAAAGGACGCAACAAAGAATGCGAAAAAGGCAGGCAACAAAGCAGGCGCGCAGCACCCTAAAAACAGGGCAAAGGGCAACGTTGAATCTTATCCATGGTAAGGCAGTCCCGCGGCGCCGCAGTGGCTAATGTAAGCAACGGCAATGGCGCGTACGGCAGGGCCATATTTAAAAAAGAGGCCAGCGGGAGCGCTTTGCAAAAGGCAGATATTTAAACGATTTGTGCCAATGCTGGAACCATGATTGACATTGAGCTCATAAGGAAGGACGCCAAAGCAGTCGCAGGCGCATTGAAGGACAGGCAGATGGACCCGGACATGGCCAACAACCTGAAAAAGCTGGATGACAGATGGAAATCCATAAAGGCGGAGCTTGACGGGCTAAGGGCGGAAAAAAACCAGGTTACGTCAAAGATAAGCGACGCGAAGAAGGCTGGAAAGGACATAAAGCCCATATTGGAATCGTCAAAAAATATAACAAAAAGCATGGAAGAGCTGGAAAAAAAGGAGAACGACGTTGCAGCCGAAAGGGAAAGGTTGTGGCTCACGATGCCAAACATGCCGGACAAGAGCGTTCCAATCGGAAAGGACGAAACCGAAAACAAGGAGATAAAAAAATGGGGAAAGATAGCCAAGGGAAGCAACGACGTGCTTGCGCACTACGATTTGGGCGTGAGAGAGGGCGTGCTGGACTTTGACAGGGGCGCGAAGCTGGGGGGCCACAGGTTCACTGTGATGTCCGGCTGGGCGAACAGGCTTGAGAGAGCGCTCATCAACTTCATGCTTGACGTGCAAACCGGAAACGGATACAGGGAGATGTGGGTCCCTTACATGGTGAAAGAGGAGATGATGATGGGGACCGGGCAGCTCCCAAAATTCAGGGAAGAGTTTTACATAACGGAAAACGAGGGAAGCAACCTGTGCCTTATCCCGACTGCAGAGGTTCCGCTGACGAATCTGCACAATGGAGAAATTTTGGAAGAGATTGAACTGCCTAAAAAGTACGTCGCTTACAGCCCGTGCTTCAGGAAGGAGGCAGGCTCGTACGGCAAGGACATAAAGGGCATACTGAGGCAGCACCAGTTCGACAAGGTCGAGCTGGTCAAGATAACAACCCCGGAAACAGGCTGGAAAGAACACGAGTCCATGCTCGCAGATGCGGAAAAAATACTTCAGCTGCTTGGGCTTCCATACAGGGTGATAACGCTATGCACCGGGGACATGGGATTCGCAGCCGCAAAAACGTATGACATAGAGGCCTGGATACCGAGCCAGGACAAGTACCGTGAGATAAGCTCAGTCAGCAACTGCACCGACTTCCAGAGCAGGAGGATGAAGATGAGGTTCAGGAGGAAGGGAGAACTGCTGTTCCCCCACACGCTGAACGGCTCAGGGCTTGCGGTCGGAAGGACGCTCATTGCCGTAATGGAGAACTTCCAGGAAAAGGACGGGCTGAAGGTACCGAAGGTGCTTGTTGATTACATGGGAACGGATTTCATACAGTTCAAGGAACATCCCTAGGCCGCCATGTGCTCCAATAAACATGATTGCGCTGGCAATTGCCCATAAAAAAAGCTGTGGTTCACTGCCTTTCCGGAACCAGGCCTTTTAGTTTTGCCATTATCTCATCATGGACTTCCTCGACGTTTTTTGAGGCGTCTATCCTTACCCATTCCTTTGCGTAAAAGCGGGACTTGTACATCCCTTCGTAAACGGATTTTACCTCGTTCATGAACTCCAAATCCTTTTCGTACCTGTCAGGCTCCTTGTGGTTCTTCTTCCTTTCAAGGCCCTTTTCAGCGGATATGTCCATCCAGAACACGATGTCCGGAACAGGCGGGGCAACGTCCTTCACGATGTTCATCGCCGTCTTGCGGTCCATCGTGCGCGCGTACGCAACAGTCGAATATATGTACCTGTCAAGCAGCACCGCCTTTGACTCAAACCCGGAATTGTATATGCCCTGGCAGATGTCAGCGAGATACATCAAAAAAAGAGATTTCGGATTCAGCTGGATCTTCCCTTCAAGGAAGTCCCTTATCTGCGGCATGGTGTTGTAGTCCGGGAACCTCAGCTGGCTGAGCCCCAAATCCGCGGAGAGCAGGAATGACTGCGTGGTCTTTCCGCAGCCGTCAATGCCCTCTATGACTATTATCATGGGGACTGTTCACTCCTGAAGCTGCTTTTTTACCTCTTCCAGCTCCTGATGCAGCCTGAAGTTCTTCTTCAGCGGATCCTTTTTTGCCTCCTCTTCAAGCTTCACAAGCCTGGCCTTAAGGTTAGATGACCTCTTCGCAAGGTCCCTTTTTGTTTTTCCCATGTTTGCACCCAAATTGAAATGAAGGATTAAATATTTAAACAATTGGCTATTTCTTTTTCGCTTCCGGCTTCCTCTCAAGGTGGTGCGGCATCACGAAGACGGCGGCGGATATCACCGTTGTCCATATGTCGTCCTTGCCTATGGATGTCTGCGTGCAATTCGTGGTTTTGACGATTTTGCCGCTTATCTTGAACAGGTCCTCCTTTTCGTCCCATTCCGTCTTCGGGTTGAATTCCACGCCAAGCGTTGACGCGAGCATGGAGGCCGCAAGGTCCTCGGCATAGTCCCCGGCCTTCTTTTCCGGCTCCCCGAAGGAGTGGTGCTCGCTGAGGTAGCCGTAGTTGTTCCTGTCTGCCGGCAGCGCACAGCCCACGGACGCGGCCACGAGCCTGTTGTTCTCGTTCGTCGCGTTCCTTGCAAGCACGCAGAACACTATCTCGCCCGGCCTCAGGTATACAAGGCCTTCCGCCTGCGAGACGATTTCGCAATGCGGCGGCATTATGCTTGAGACTGTGACAAGGTTGAACTGGGCTATGCCAGCGTCCCTCAGCGCCTCCTCAAAGGAGCGCAGCTGCTCGGTATGCCTGCCAACGCCTTTCACGAAAAATACGTTTCTGGGAACAAGATTGTTCATATGCTTTAGCACCGTTATGCAAGTTAAAACATAGCATTTAAAGGCTTAATCCCTGCCTTGGCTGCCTACTGCGCCCTGTTGCGGGTCAGTATCTTGCGTATATTTTCGCTTGCCGCGAAGAACGCGTCAACGACGTCGGGGTCAAACTGCTTGCCGCGCCCGTTCCGTATCAGCCCGCAAACCTTTTCAAATGGCCATCCCTTCTTGTAGGACCTGATTGAGGAAAGCGCCTCTGCGACGTCCGCGACTGCCGCAATCCTTCCTGAAAGCGGTATCTTGCTGCCTGATATGCCGTTGGGGTAGCCTGAGCCGTCCCATCTCTCGTGGTGGGTGAGCGCAACTTCGGCAGGTATTGAGTTGAACGGCGCCTCGGCGCCCGAGAAATACGCATACCCTATCAGCGGATGCTGCTTTATTATGGCAAATTCCTCTGCCGTGAGCTTGCCTGGCTTCTGCAGTATGGCTGCGGGGATGCCTATCTTGCCTATGTCATGGAGCGTAAGGCCTTGCGCAAACGACTCCC
>Ga0209777_10007597_pt1 | contig 12010 bp, 11 predicted proteins | sample FrelakmetHBP12HB_FD_187147 | JGI IMG/M metagenome (GOLD analysis project Ga0209777, IMG submission 187147) | Freshwater lake sediment microbial communities from the University of Notre Dame, USA, for methane emissions studies -HBP12 HB (SPAdes)... | ecosystem: Environmental > Aquatic >... | reverse complement strand
TAGATGATTGTATTGTCCCTGATCCCGCCCATAAAGAGGATAAAGCGAAGTTACTCGAAAAGTGGCGCAAACTTCATCCGGGGGAAAAGCCGGTCGCTGGTACGTTCTAGCCAGACAACGGAGTTTTTCGTCCTATAACCATTGTCTGAAAGCCGATCATGGCATTCAGCCGCGGGTTATCGAAATGATAAAGGCGCATCTTCTTTAAGAGGCCTAGTCCTATTTTACCTATAGTTTTCGATGCTTTCGGGAAAGTCTCTTCTAGGAAGAAAGCTTGGAACATGTAGAATTGACATCCGAAGGCGAATCCGTCTCTTGCCATAGTGCTTAATCCTGCCTGCTTCATTAGTTTCGATAACTGGTTATTGGAGTAGCTAGCCTCTGGATAGAAGAGGAAACGCGAGCCCAGTAGCCGCTTTGTTAACGAGTGGAAGAAGGCGAATTTATTGGGCACCGATACTATCACTATTCCACCGGGTTGGCACACCCTTGCATGTTCTTTTAACATCTGGGCCGAGCGTTCAATCGGGAAGTGCTCAATCACGCCCTCTGAGTAGACCACCTCGAACGATCCGTCCTTGAATGGAAGCGAAAAGCCATTTCCCTTTATCGCTTCTACTTGTACCCCCTCTTTTTGGCAGAAGAATGCGATTGTGGGGAAAGCGTGGTCTGGTATATCTACTCCAACACACCTGCAGTTCAATTCTTTGGCTATCCGTGTCAGTATCCTGCCGCTGCCAAAGCCGACCTCCAAAACGTGTGAATCCTTCGGTATGTGCTTTCTGAAGGTGCTGTAGGCATAGGGGAAATGCCAGGAATCGTTTTGAAGCCATTCGGGGAAATACAGCCAGGTTGGTTCGTTGGGCATCTATATATCTCAGCAGGTGATATGAATTAGAGCTGCCGTTCTCTTCCCTTCATCGGCCAGTTGGTTCCATTTCCGTACCGCATCGCGAGATGGCAGAACGAATAGTTCGGCTGATTGTATCTCGGCATAGTTCTTAGCCTCATCGGAGAAGCGGGCTCTCGATAATACACCGACACCGATAACTACTGCCTCCGCACCTGAAACGAACAATTGCTCGATCTCCTCTTTCTTAATGCGGTGAGAGCCGATTATCCAGAAGCCACCGCTCCTCCGCTTCATTATGCCGTCGGGGAGGAGAACGAGGTCACGGATGTGTTTAGTGCCATCAATTACGGCAGAGCCGAAGCTGAATTTATCGATTTTGGTCATACTCACCTCGTTTCTCCAAAAGGCTTCGCTGCGCGGATATCCGCTCAGGCGGCTTAGGGACCTTCAACTTACTGGAAAAGTTGCTTAACTGAATCGAAATCGCCTGGGAGAAGAACCAGTATAGCCGGGAACTGAGCGAGCATAAATTGCGCAATTCCCGATCCTTGAATGAAATCGGTCCCTAAGCCATATTTTACGCATGCGGCAAGTGATGCTGCGCATATTAATGCTCCCAGTGCTAGACCAAATATTCCTCCGAGTACCCTGTCCAGCCATCCTAGAAGTGTCAAATGGACAAATCTGGTTAGAATGACAGCTAAGATGATGGACACTACCAGAGTACCAACCATGATTATCGCGTATCCTGACCACGCAGCATGTTCCGCATTGTCTATTGGCAACCAGCCCCCCACGGTCGGTGCGTACAACCCTGCCAGAACTATGCCTATAATTATGCCGATTAGCGGCAGTACCATATTGATAAAGCCGCGCCAGATGCCTACTACTGTAGAAAGAATTAATACTGCAATTAATACAATGTCAAACCAGTTCATTTTTATCTCCCACTGTTGGAGGCGGTTCGCACGATTCCCTTAATGTCAACTAATAGCTGGTAATTCGATTTATATATAGTGTTCAAAGAGGCGATTTTATAATTTTGAGCAACGCGACTAGATATATCCATGGATATTTAGGCGAGCAAAGAGAGATAGGGTATATGTTGAGAACTGCACGTAGCTCGAGTGTGTTAGAAATTCATCAACCTATCCTACTCATCTCCTCCTGCCGAGGTACTCATCCAGCATCTTGCCTTCTGGGAAGGTACCGTAGACTTCTTTCAATATTTTGCCGAACAGCTTGGCGGCTTCTGTTGCACTGAGGGGCTTGTTGCTGTTTTTAATATAGGATATAGTTATGGCTTTCGCAATGTCTCTGGCATTGGGTAGGGTATCCTCGCTGGCTTCGATAACTTCTTTCAATACCAATCCAAAAACCTTTTTGACATCTTCAGATTTCACTTCACATTTGGCTACAATAGCTACACTGAGATCGCTTGCGATGTCGTACAGTTCCATATGAATCGCCTCCTCTGCTAATATCATCTGCTGCTCTAATCTAGGTATCACATTCTATTACATTAATTATGTTTTGAAAAGGGGGTTTGTAGAAAAATGAATAATTTTGGCTAATAGCGCTCTTGCCGTCAGGGTATATTGACTTATTTGATATATCAATATAATATAAAAGGGTAATATATAAATAATTCAAAGGGGCCTTTTGTAATGCGTATTAGCAACTCGTTGGTTTTAATAGTTTTGTCAGCCGTAGTAATAATCGTTTCAACCTTTCCTTTTACATTTGATGTCGGTTTTGCCTTTGGCGTGGATGACAAGAGTAGTGTTTATAGCTTGAATAATTCGCTAATTATGGATGTTGGCGAAAATGCAATTGTAGGCAGTATCGTGATTAATGAGGTTCAATACAATGCTTACCAACCTGGTGTAGACTCATTGTATGAGTGGTTTGAGTTATACAATACATGCAACGAGACAGTGACATTAGTCGGTTGGAATATCAGTGATAATAGCAAAGAAGTTCCAATACCTTCGCTAAATGTATCGTCGTACGGGTTTGTAGTAATAGCTGCTTCAGAGAACTTCCCGGATTATGTAGGAACAATCGTATTTATCAAGGGGGGAAGGATCGGTAATGGGTTGAGTGACGCTGGTGATCGTCTTATTCTAAAAGATGGTGATGGGGATGTAATAGATGAGCTTTCATATGGTACTGATAATAGTATTTCTTCCCCTCCATGCCCTGGGGTTATAGGCGGGCATTCGATAGAACGTTCTCCTGTGGGCTATGGTGATTTTATTGACAATGCAACACCGACTCCGGGTTATGGCATACCTGATCCGACCTCAACTCCAACCCCGACACCGAATCCCACACAGGTACCTACACCAACAGTGGTTCTAACGCCAGTACCTATGCCGACTCTTTCACCCACACCAGAACCCACGCTGGTTGTAACGCCTACGCCAACGGTGGCTCCAACCCAAACACCGTTTGAGATACCATCAGCTACACCAGAGCCTACGGCTACTCCCATCGCATCGCCGTCACCAGTGCCGACATCCATGCCAACAGTCGTTCCTTCACCGACCCCTGTAGTATCACCAACTCCTACACCTGCATTGACAGACACTGTCGCGAATAGGAGTGACATACTAGTAAATGAAATCATGTATGATCCGAAAACTACAAATGAATCCGATCACGAGTGGGTAGAGCTTTATAATACGTGTGATGAAACAATGGAGGTCGTCGGCTGGAATATCAGTGACAACAAGAAAGCTAAGCTGATACCTTCTTTTAATATCTCGCCGCATGGGTTTGCGATAATCGCTGCCTCAACCAACTTTTCCGTTGACTTCCCATGGTTTAATGGCAGCGTCGTATTTGTGAATGGAAGCATTGGCAATGGTTTAAATAACGACGGTGATCGTATCACCTTGAATGATAGTGCGGGGACTCTGATTGATGAGATTTCATATGGCAAGGACGGAGAACTTACAGATGTGGCGGAAGGCCATTCTTTAGAGCGTCAGCCGGCTGGTGGCAGCTTCATCGATAACTCGGAGCCTACCCCTGGGTTCGGATTGCTGCTTCCCGCGCCGACTCCTATGCCAACACCATCGCCAGTGCCGTCACCAACGGCGACTTCTTCACCTACTACTACAGCGAATCCTACTTCAACACCAACACCTTCAGTATCACCAACGCCAACAAATGTGCCACAGGAGACCGTCGCCAACAGAAGCGCTATTTTAATCAACGAGGTTCAGGGTAATCCCCTACAGTCAGGCTCTGATGCAAGCTATGAGTGGATCGAGCTTTTTAACCCCGGCACTGAAGCTGTCGAGTTAATCGGCTGGGGGATGAGTGATAATTACGAAACGGATGAAATACCATCGCTGAACGTGTCGGCTAATGCGTTTGCCATTATTGCTACCTCCGAGAATTTTTCAATCAACTTCCCAAATTATAACGGAACAATCGCATTTATCGTGGATGGGCGCATAGGCAACGGGCTAGGGAACGCAGGAGATCGCCTTGTATTGAAAGACAGCGCAGGGACGGTAATCGATGAAATGTCCTATGGTGATGATGAAAGCGTAACGTCGCCGTCATATCCAAATGTGGCCGATGGTCAATCTCTGGAGCGGGCGCCTTGCGGCGGCCTGTTTATCGATAATGAAATGCCGACGCCTGGTCGTTGTCTGCCAAGTTACAATCAAATGCCGGCGCTTACGCCAAGCCCGACTCTGATTTCTGCCTTAACACAGACTATGACGGAGTCAAACTCAAGCGATTCTATAAGTACAAATCGGTTGCATTCGACAGAGCAATCCCGTTCTGTAAACAGTATGGCTCATAAATCGTCGTCGCTCGATCCAGCGGTTGAATCCCCCGTCAAGTCTCTCAGGTCCCTGCTTATCACTTTGTCATCGGCTCTCATTGTAATACTGGCGTGGACGTTATACAGGAGAAAGGCCAGATAATTGTCTCATCCCGACATCTAGGCTATAATTCAAACTAGTCCAATGCCAAAACCATCAAAAATAGCGATAGACGGACCTGCGGCCTGTGGGAAAACCACTGTCGGCAAGCTTTTAGCAAAAAAGCTGGGTTATCGGTTTGTTGATACAGGAGCCATGTATCGGGCGCTGACATGGGAGGCATTGAGGCTTGGACTGGATATTGAGGATGAGTATGCACTGGGGAGGCTTGCGGCGAGAACAAAAATGGAGTTTTCTCCTGATGGAGACGATGGGATCGTAGTAAACAGTCGCTATATAAATAATGAATTGCGCAGCCCCGAAGTCGATTTCGGCGTATCTCCTGTAGCCAAGGTGGCTGATGTGCGCAAGGTTCTGGTGCGGAATCAGAAACTAATAGCGAAGAATGGCAATATAGTGATGGTGGGCCGTGATATAGGGACCAATGTCCTGCTCGATGCTGACCTGAAGGTCTATCTGGATGTCTCAGTTGAGGAACAGGCCAGACGCCGCTATAAAGAGATGATCGAGCATGGCGAAAAAGCTGATTACGAAGATATACTTGCCAGCCTTATTCGTAGGGATAGGATCGACAGCAAACGTTCCGTCAATCCGCTGCGCAAGGCTGAGGATGCTCATGTTATTAATACGGATGTTATGGATGCCAATGGGGTGCTGGACGAGATTTTAAAGCTGGTAGGTGAACGCTGATGCCGTGGTTTCATGACTTGGGCATTACATTTGTAATGAGGCCTCTCCTCTTCCTATTCACTCGTTACAAGGTAGAAGGTAAGAATAATGTCCCCCAGCAAGGCCCTTTGATTGTTGTGTCCAACCACCTCAGCATGACCGATCCCCCCGTGCTATCTACAAGTATCCCGCGCAGTATTGTGTTCATGACCAAGGAAGAATTATTCAACGACCCGATATTAGGCCCTTTTGCCAGAGGGTGGCACGCTTTTCCAATACGACGAGGTCATCTCGACCGGGAGGCGCTGCGACAGGCCGATCAAGTGTTACGCGATGGGCTGGCTTTGGGTATGTTCCCCGAGGCCATGAGGAGCCCTACCGGAAAGATGCAGCAGGGATATACCGGAGCCGCATTGATCGCGCTACGTAATAAAAGCCTGATTCTGCCTGTAGGTATAAAAGGGGCTGATAAATTGAATAAAATCAGTTTTATCTTTCACCGACCAGAATTAACTGTTAACATTGGCAAGCCGTTTACGCTGCCGCACTCCGGCGGCAGGCTGACCAAGGAGCAGCTTGCTCCGGCTACGGATATCATAATGAGAAAGATCGCCGAACTCCTGCCGGAGAGTTATCGGGGGTATTATGCAGATAGAGAAAGCCGCTGAGATAGGTTTTTGCACCGGTGTCAGGCGCGCTATCAATATGATCGAGCGTGCAGCTAGGGAGCTTGGCCCGCTGCAGACACTGGGGCCGATAGTGCATAACCAGCAGGTAGTAGATAGTCTTGCCGAACATGGGGTCACAGTGGCCGAGAGCCTCGATCAGTTAAAGAGAGATATCCTGTGTATCAGCTCGCATGGTGTAGGACCTCAGGTTATACAAGAAGCAGAGGCCCGCGGTATAAAAATAATCGATACCACATGCCCGTTCGTCCGTCGTTCTCAGGTCGCGGCGAAGAGGCTGGCCAATTCCGGTTTCTCCGTCATTGTTTTCGGCGACGAAAATCATCGCGAGGTGCAGGGAGTGCTGGGGTACGCTGGCTATAAGGGTTTGGCGACTGTCAAGGTGCCCTCATTTAAGAAGCTATCGCCTCGCGTCGGCATTTTGTCTCAGACAACACAGAGCTTCTCGGCTTTTCATAGCTTCGTATTATCCTTTGTCCAGACGCATTTGGAGAGCATCTCGGAGCTTCGGGTTGTGAATACCATATGCGACGCTACGAGGAAGCATCAGGAGGCGGCGTTGGATCTGGCAAAACGCTCGGACCTTATGCTGGTGGTAGGCTCGCGCGGGAGCGCAAATACTAAGCGACTCGCCGAGTTATGCTCGGCTCTGGTAAAGACGCATCATATCGAAATGGCACAGGAAATCGACCCGAAGTGGCTAAATGGCAAAATCGAGCGTGTCGGTATTACTGCAGGCGCCTCTACTCCCGATGAAGTTATCGACGAAGTGATTTCAAGACTCAGGAACATGCAATAGTATTTGCCAGCTAGTATATGGTATAATTACTCTCTGCTAAGCCCAGAAATGGCTAAGGGAGATTCGTCGAATGGACGTTCGTCCCCGTAAATCAAGCAAGTATTCTGATAGAAAATCTTTGATCGAGCTTAATCAACCCCCTGTTTCCCCCAATCATAGGGGAAGGTTAAATGGAATTAGGGGACACCCCCAAACACCCTGGTCCTTCCGCGGAAGGGCACCTCTTTTTCAGTGGTTGATTTCGTCAAACGGAGGGTAGCGATGTCAAAGTACGTCTATGCGTTTGGTGGTGGGAAGGCGGATGGGAACGAATCGATGAAGAACCTCCTCGGTGGTAAAGGAGCCAATCTGGCCGAAATGGCGGGGCACCCCGACCTTCGTCTGCCGGTGCCTCCGGGGTTCACCATAACCACTGAAGTCTGCACGTATTATTACGCTCATAAGCGAAGCTATCCCGCAGAGTTAAAAGTCGAGGTCGACAAGTCTTTGACGCATGTCGAGAAATTAAGCGGTAAAAAATTCGGGGATGCGAAGAATCCGTTACTTGTCTCCGTGCGTTCAGGAGCGCGCCGCTCCATGCCCGGCATGATGGACACGGTGCTCAACGTCGGACTTAACGACACTACGATTAAGGGCCTTATTGCGCAGACAGAAGATGCGCGTTTTGCTTACGACGCCTACCGGCGCTTGGTAATGATGTATGCTGATGTCGTGATGGAAAAGGCTGAGGGCATAGAGCCGAAGGGCGGCAAGGGCATCCGCAAAGTCCTCGACGAACGACTTGAAGAGGTTAAAAAGCGTAAAGGTTGTAAGAACGATACCGACCTGACCGCCGATGATCTTAAAACTCTGGTGGCTGAATTCAAGAAGACAGTAAAAACCATTCTCGGGAAGCCCTTCCCCGATGATCCGCAGGACCAGCTCTGGGGTGGTATAGGGGCGGTTTTCATGAGCTGGAACGGCAAGCGGGCGGTCGAGTACCGCCGTATCGAAAAGATCCCAGACGAATGGGGCACCGCGGTCAATGTGCAGGCGATGGTCTTCGGCAATATGGGCGAAGGCTCGGGGACCGGCGTCGCTTTCACGCGCAACCCGGGCAACGGCGAAAACCATTTCTATGGCGAATATCTTATGAATGCCCAGGGCGAAGATGTGGTGTCGGGCATCCGCACCCCTGCTCCGGTCAACAGATACTCCAAGAACGCCCAGAGCAAGCACCTGCCTACCCTTGAAAAAGTGATGCCTAAGATTTATAAACAGCTGTTCGAATATCAGCAAAGGCTTGAAAAGCACTATAAGGACATGCAGGACATCGAGTTTACGATCGAAAAGGGTACGCTCTTTATGTTGCAATGCCGTGTCGGCAAGCGCAACGGCGTGGCGGCGGTGCGCATGGCCGCCGATATGTATAAGGAAGGCCTGATCGATGCGCAAACGGCTATCATGCGCGTGGCGCCCAATCAACTCGTGGAACTGCTGCTGCCCATGATCGATCCCAAGGCGGAGGCGGGCGTTTCCCCAATCGCAAAGGGGCTGCCGGCCGGGCCGGGTGGCGCCAGAGGAAGAGTCGTCTTTACGTCGGCCGACGCCGTGGCATGGGCCGCCCGCGGCGAGAAGGTCGTTTTAGTGCGCGAAGAGACCTCGCCGGAGGATGTCGACGGCATGCACAAGGCGCAGGCCATCCTCACCAGCAAAGGTGGCATGACCTCGCATGCCGCCCTCGTGGCGCGAGGTTGGGGCAAATGCTGTATCGTCGGTTGTTCCGACATGGAGATCGGCAGTAACAACAAATCGTTCAAAACGAAGAGCGGGAGGACGATGCGCGAAGGCGCCTGGATCACGCTCAACGGGACCAAGGGCGCGGTCTACGACGGAAGCCTGGCGCTAGTCGATGCCGACCCGGAACATAATAAAACGTACGAGGATTTCATGAAGCTAGTGGATAAGGCTCGCCGTCTCGGTGTGCGCACCAATGCTGATACGCCAAAGGATGCGAAAAAGGCGCGCGACTTCGGTGCCGAAGGCATTGGCCTCTTTCGCACCGAGCATATGTTTTACGGGGAAGGCAGCGACAAGCCGCTCTTCCTGTTGCGCGAGATGATAATGAGCAAAACGGTCAAGGAGCGCAAGGCGGCTTTGGACAAGCTCGCGGTCTATGTAAAGAAAGATATCAAGGCTACACTGGAGGTCATGGACAGCCTGCCGGTCACAATACGATTGCTTGATCCTCCGCTGCACGAGTTTGTGCCGCACAGCCAGGATAAGCTCGAGGAGCTTGCCGATGAACTACGTATCGATATGTCGGAGGTGCACAAGCGTGCCGAGGAACTGCGCGAAAACAACCCTATGCTCGGGCATCGCGGCGTACGGCTCGGTATTACTTACCCCGAGATCACCGAGATGCAGATTCGCGCTATCCTGGAGGCCGCAGCCGAGCTTGTCGCCGCCGGCAAGAAGGTCGTTCCAGAGATCATGATCCCGGTCACCTGCGACGTTAGCGAGATTATCGATCATAAGGCCATCGCCGACCGCGTTAATGCCGAGGTTTGCAAGAAGATGAAGGTGAAGAAGATACCCTTTATCTTCGGTACCATGATAGAGATACCGCGCGCGGCGCTCAAGGCCAATGAAATGGCCGTGGTCGCCGAGTTCTTCTCGTTTGGAACCAACGATCTTACCCAGATGACATTCGGCTTCAGCCGCGATGATATCGGCTCGTTCCTGCCCGAGTACCTGAAGAAGAATATACTGAAGGACGATCCGTTCCAGACAATAGATCAGACCGGGGTCGGAGAATTGATAAAGATCGGTATCGGACGGGGAAGGTCGGTGCGTCCCAAGCTCAAGGTAGGCATCTGCGGAGAACACGGCGGCGATGCGGAATCGGTCAAGTTCTGTCATCGCATGGGAATGGACTATGTGTCATGTTCTCCTTTCCGTGTTCCTATAGCGCGTCTTGCCGCTGCACAGGCTGTGGTCGAGGATAAAAATGCTGGAAAAGAGAAGGCAGTGGCTAAAGGGGCCAGGCGCAGTAAGAAGAAAAAGGTGGCTAAACGATAAAATCGCGGAAATTTAGAACGGATGGACTTGGGGTTGGTTATATTCAAAAATATTTTCAGATATGATATAATAACCACTCGGCAGTTTATAGAATGGGAATATTGTGTCTTGGTGACTCTAGATATACCTTCTGATATATCACCGTGTGTCGAATCGAGTATAGCCATGTTCTCTAACTGCGTGCAATTTAGATAGAATTCAAGTAGAAGAGGAAAGATGAAACAGGTAGATAAAGTACTTGCTAGTTATAATAACGACAAAAATGCACTCATCCAAATACTTCTCCAGATACAGAAAGAAAACCGCTGGCTGTCGGAGGATGTTCTCAGAAAGGTCAGTAAGAAGCTAGATGTTCCCATCAACCAGATATACCACATAGCCACTTTTTACAAGGCCTTCAGCCTGGTGCCGCATGGCCGCCATTCTGTTTCCGTGTGTCTGGGAACGGCCTGTCACGTGCGGGGTGCACCCCGGCTATTGGATAAGGTGAGCGAGGTGGTTGGGCTTAAGCCGGGAGAGACCAGCAAGGATATGAAATATTCTCTGAATACGCTTAACTGTCTGGGCTGTTGTGCACTGGGCCCGGTGCTTCAGATTGATGATGAGTACTACAGCAATCCCTCATCGACAGAACTTAAGAAAATCATCGCAGAGTGCGACTAAAGGGGAATTATGCCAAGACTGAAATCTAACGCTGATTTAGCTAAACGCAAGAAGCAGATACTCTCCAAGAGGGCAGGAAAGCGCTACGTTGCTATTAATGCCGCCGGGACCTGCGGCCTGGCATATGGCAGCGATAAATTATATAAAGCCTTCGTGGATGAGATCAAGAAACAGGGGCTTTCGAAAGAGGTGGAGGTGCGGGCTACGGGGTGTCTGGGTTTCTGCGAGAACAGCCCTAAAGTAATGATACTTCCCGATGACATTAACTATTTCAAGGTCAAGCTAGAGGATGTATCGGAGATAGTGTCTAAAACGCTGGTGGAGAAAAAGATAGTTGACCGGCTGCTTTATCAAACCGGCAGTAAAAAGTTTGTTAAAATCGATGACATACCTTTCTATAGCGGGCAGAACCGCATCATCTCCGGTAACAACCGTTATATCGATCCAGAGAACATCAATGATTATATTGCGCTGGGTGGATATTCTGCCCTGGCGCAGGTGCTGGGGAAGATGGAGCCCAAAGAGGTTCTTAATATAGTTAAGAAATCCAACCTGCGCGGGCGTGGCGGCGGCGGTTTTCCAACCGGCGTGAAGTGGGAGACCTCTGTAAACGCTCCATCCGATGTCAAGTATGTCATCGTCAACGCCGACGAAGGTGACCCCGGTGCTTATATGAACCGAGCCCTGCTCGAGGGTAATCCCCATAGCGTGCTGGAGGGATTGAGCATTGGTGCATACGCCGTAGGTGCTTCAGAGGGATATATATATGTGCGGCAGGAGTATCCACTGGCCATAAAGCATCTCTATGTAGCTCTGGATCAGGCGCGTGAGTACGGGCTGCTGGGCAAGGATATACTCGGATCGGGATTCGATTTCGACATAATAGTTCACCAGGGCGCAGGCGCATTTGTATCAGGTGAGTCCAGCGCACTCATGACCGCAATCGAGGGGCGCGTCGGCGAGCCGCGTCCGAAGTATATACGTACTGCGGTTAGCGGCGTCAGGGAGAAGCCGAGCGTGCTCAACAACGTCGAGACGTGGGCTAACGTGCCGCTCATTATCAATAACGGGATTGACTGGTTTACCGGTATCGGTGTCAAGGAGAATTACGGCACCAAGATATTCTCGCTTGTGGGAAAGGTGAATAACACCGGATTGGTCGAAGTGCCGCTGGGGACTACGCTGAAGCAGATCATATTCGACTGCGGCGGCGGCATACGCAAGGGTAAAAAGTTCAAGGCGGTCCAGACCGGCGGGCCTTCAGGAGGGTGCATACCGGCGAGCATGCTCGATATGGCTGTGGACTTCGATC
>Ga0209777_10007596_pt1 | contig 12011 bp, 8 predicted proteins | sample FrelakmetHBP12HB_FD_187147 | JGI IMG/M metagenome (GOLD analysis project Ga0209777, IMG submission 187147) | Freshwater lake sediment microbial communities from the University of Notre Dame, USA, for methane emissions studies -HBP12 HB (SPAdes)... | ecosystem: Environmental > Aquatic >... | reverse complement strand
TGAATCCACAGACTCGCCATAATATCGATATAAATGATCTTTTTCTACTACAAGAGACATAACAAACAATTCCTTACAATATTTGTATTATTTTAACACAAAACACACACCAAATCAATTAAAAAACAAACTACCTATTTTTAGAAAAAATAAACAAAAGACTCTAACTTATTGCAAGTTAGTAGAGTGCAAAAACTCGCCATTAAAAATCAAAACTTCGGCTCGATAGCAGTATACTCCCTAACATTTAAATTTAAATTTAATTTTGTACCGGTTAAAATTTTTTATTTTTTAGAATCGGTCGATCGCTTTTTATATTATACCGAGAGCGATTCAAAAATCGGGAATAGGCAAGGAAGCTGCTTGCAAAACTCCATTCGGAGTCAAATCCGCCCTTTTTCCGCTGGCTTCGAATTTGACTCTCAAAGCGAGTTTTGCAATTACCTCTTCAAGGAGGAGTTCTTCAATTATTTTTACGAAATTGCGATTTTATCCTGTAAGTTAACGCGGTTCAAAAAATCGAAAGTTCGCGAAATGGAGTTTCCCGGAGTCTCCTTAGGAGCTGTCTAACTTTGAAATGGAGGTTATAGATAATTTGCCAAGCATTGAAGAAGCATCGGATGCTTTCATCAAATACAAAAGCGCAGCCGATAAATTGGCTAAGGCTCACTTCCGCGTGGCGATTGGCTCGCGTTATTTTGAACTAGTCAAAACGGCGCTTGGCCATGAAGTGAAAACGGTAGAAGGTCATAAATCGGTTTTTATTATGTTAAGCAGCTGCGGTTCCTGTCTGTACGACCAATATCAGCAAGAAACAGTCGAAGCAATCATAAAAATTGGTCAAAAAATAATCGCAGAAGGACGCACCATGTCTTTCTAATATACTCAAAAGATGCCTATAAAAAAAATCGGATGATTTTTAAACCGCCGAAAAAAAAAGCAATGCTCAGTCCAACACTAAGCGCTGCGTAAACAATAGCTATCGGAACCATACCCTTTTCATATAGCAGCCCAAATTCTAAAGAAAACGCGGAAAATGTTGTAAATCCGCCTAAAAATCCCTGAATCAGAAAATGCCTAATGTTTATGGATGCATTCCAATGAACCGTCATGATTTCCGTCACGATTCCCAATACAAGGCAGCCAAACACATTTACAAACAGTATTTTGAATGGAATGCTTAGAATAAATGATGGCAACAGCCCACCCAAAGCAACTCGAGCGATCGCCCCAAGAGCCCCGCCAAGTCCAACAAATAGGTACGTAGTATTCATTGCAGCCTATGGTAGAGGCTCTTATTATATTTTATCCTATTTTTCAGCTATTTTTTTTTGATAAATGGTCTATTTTTTACGAAGAAGTGGGCCAAGAGGCGGTGCGTTTTCAACTGAAATAATATCCTGCAACAGGAACTGCAGCCGCGGCCACAGCAATCATAACAATTGTGGTCTTAGATGAAAGAGCACGTAACTGAGCTGGGAGGACATTTCGGGCCCGGTTCAGTAAGTATTGAACAGGACGAGAGGTAAAAGTGTTTTTTGTTATTTTGCAGACAACAACCCCCAAAGCAACCGCTGCACCTACGCCAACACCCGCACCCACAGCAAGTCCCCAGGGATTGTCGCTAGAGGAAACATATGCGAAATTGATGGCTTGATAATGTTGAGGATTTCTAAATCCGATTTGCAATTGTCCGTCCGTGAAAAATTTAGCAAAATGCCCTTCCATGCCGGCCGCGTCAAAAACATTCTGCGCAAAACTAACACAATTATTTTTTACTCCATATCTGCACAATTTTCCTTTCACACGGCATGCTTCATCAACCTTTTTTTTATGGTTAAAAACGGCATTCGCTTGCGTGTCATTGATAGGAAAGCTTAACTTGAGAAAATTGAACGTTGAGGACACTCTTTCAGAAATGCTATTATCATCAAGAGATCCAATCGGATTTATCGACCATAAAAAACTTTCAAACAGCGGTTTATTTTCAAGATCTTTGGTTTGAAAGGATTTTCGTCCCGCCGGAGAAAAACCAAAACACTCGTTAAAGGGATTCCCATCAGAACAGGAAGTGCATTTCAGAGCCACAGCGGCATGTCCAGGATTAAGAATGAAGGTTAACAAATTGTCCCCGGGTTGTTGAGTCGTTCCATAAATTTGTTGGCGCCTTGCATAAAGATGGCGATACACATCTCTTACGGCTGTGTTTTCTAAAATCAACTCCGTTCCGTCTCTCATTTTAACTACTGTATTGCAGAAATTTTGAGCGGCAGTAATTGGATCAGAAAAGAGCTCAAAAGGAATTGGATACAACTTGAAGATTTGAGTAGGAAGCCTGCAGTCGGCATCCGTTTTAGATGTGAAATAAGCATTCGGATTAAATTTAGAAACTTCCTTGCCCAAAAACGCGTCAAGATAAACCGATGGACCTTTTTGAGCTAATCTTTGTATCAAAGTGATACCAAGTCCATCTGGTTTGTTGCCCGAAACATTATATTGGAGAAACAACGCAAGCATTCTATCGTCAGGATGCATTCCTATGTGGTAGGCGATGTTCGGCCTCATTGAAGCCCCGCGCTCAAGCAATAATCGGGTTATTTCAACATTTATTTTTAAAACAGCTTCATGCAAGGGATATAAACTCAGTTTTTTGCCATAATATGTTTCTATCATTGGAGAGGCGCCATGATCCAATAGTAGCTGAGTCATTTCCAAATGCTCGTTTGAAACTGCTTCAAATAAAGGCGTATGCTCTTCTTTGTTACTTTGTTCTATTAAGGCTCCGCACTCTAACAGACGTTTTACGACACCTAAATCCCCAATGCGGATTGCTAATATTAAAGGCGTATCCTTAGCAGGATTCACACAGCTATTAATATATTCGGAAGCTCCATGATCAAGGACTAGTTGTAAAAACGTCTTATCTTGAAGCGGGGTTTTTCCTTCGCTATTCGTCTGTTGCCATATTTGATCCTTATTTAAAATAACAATGTCTGCATAAAAGACGCCTAGCGTTTGACTGAAAAAATCATTAGCATCCTTCCATTTTATTTCTGTAGGAGCTTGACCAATCTTGGTAACCATTATTTCACCATATTATTAAGTAATATAATTAATGATACATTATAAATACTATAATCGCAATTAAATAATTAACTATATATAACAATAATTATCGACATTTCCAAGCTCCCGTCTTTATAAAGGAGCTTCTCACCGCACAAGATGCTTGATACAAAGATTTTTTATAATTATATAAAGTTTGTTTTACTCTTCTAAAAAATTTTTTAACAATGTTAAATTATTGATTGTAATTAATATAAAACTTTCCATATAATTAAACTAATCAATAACCATACTGATAATATAATGACTCAAATACTTTCAGTTTCAAGTTCTAGGACACATCCTGAAGGGCGGCCTCGCGATTCGAGCGGAATCAATTGGCTGAAAAAACTAAAAGCCCTCGGGTGCACAATTCTTATAAGCGGCGCCAGCGGGCTGGGAGCAGCGGCACAACCAACAAATTCTACAACTTCCTGGATCTCCTCTCATACCGTTCAGAGCTTACCGGCTTCTTATTCAGACTTCGGCTCATTTAAAGATATGAGTCTTTTTGAAGATCCCGTTTTCCCCGCCTTCTTTGACAGCGACAGTCCGATGATGATAAAGGAATTCCAAGACCAAAACCAAACCGCAGCTTTAAGCAATACGATTAAAATTCAAGCAATTCAATATTATATTTTATTTTCAAAAGGCAGCTCACATCATTTGAAATTTGTAATCGAATCATTAGATCCCGTTTTCACGGATTCGAATCTCCTGGAACTGCTTAAAAACGCAGAACAAAATTCATTCCAAATCGACCCACACGTTTTCGAAAGCATTTGCAATCGATACCATCCGACCAATCTACATAAAACGATACGGTCTTTGCGTAAGCTGGAGATTTGGTCTCATCAAGACCTTTTGTTAAAATTCATTTCCAGTCAATGTCGACCAATTTTGAACTCGCAAAAATTTTATCGTAACTTACCTCAAAATTTTGATTTGGATTTTTACAAGAATCTTCACGCGATCGGCTTAAGCAGCCGTTGGTTCAACACACCTGGATGGGATGGAAAAACTCTAATCCAAAAACTGATCCGCGATCGCGACATACAATTTTTAAAAATACTTGGACAGGAACTTTCGATTGATGACGTTGATTTAGGAGACCATTTTTTCACGGAAGAAGTGAGAGACTGTTTTCGACCAAGCCCCGGCTTTTCTGCATCCGAGATCGAACCCGGATCAATGCTTGCTCAAAATGGCTGCCGGATGATTGTTTTGGAAAAAAGTGGACGCGTACGATCCATACCGGGCCATGAAGCCAAAGTCATATTCCAGGATCTGACAGGCATTAAACAAGATCGCCCCTCTTTTACTGTTTTTCTGAACCGTGAGCATGCAAGCATTGATTTTGGAAATGGTTTTCATGTTGGCTTTTCTCCTTCCGAATTTCCTATGAACACCAAGAAAATAATTAATAAAGGAGCTTCAGTAACAAGCAAAATCCTAACCGGAAAGCACCCGATCGAAAAAAAACTTTCTTTGGATTTTGGTGATATTGGCAGCGCCTCTTCTTCCTTTAGTAAGCTCACACATGGATATTCTGTCCCATGCACGGTTGGAGACGACTCTATCGAAAGAGGAACATCTGACGATTCAAATCAATTAAAGTTGGATTTTTATGCAACAGATTCCCAAGTAGCCACGATAAAAGAGTATGCTGCAAAAACAAAAGCGGACTGCGAATCCGGCAAAGAATCTTATGCTCTGTTAAGAAACTGTGTCGATTTTGTTTATCGCGCTATCGAAGCTACCGGTACTAAGGCTGATTACCGCAACGCCTTCTCTCGGATACAGCTCGTTCGCCGGCCGGGACTTGCAACCCTCTACACAACAATCCGCTCCCAAGGCCCAAAGAGACTAGATACGGACGCTCCCGAGAGGGTCGTTGAAATGATTTTAGAAAATGAATTATTGCCTAAGGCAATCATTGGCATCGGAGCGGTGGCTCTTTATTCAATTGATTCCAGGATAAGGAAAATAATTCAGGTCGGGTTATACGCTCTTTACCTTCCCGTTCAAGGCTGCCTGGCTATGTATACTGCTATCAGGCTTGCTTCTCAACGAGATGCCAAAAATGGCTAATAAAATCGCTGATCTTGAGACGCGGAACCTGCATGAGTATTTCTCAGCACTTACTATCAACATTTTCACTACCAACGATTTAAAATAGGCACGGCACTTTCTCCGCGGCAAAAAGACCTGAGTTTTCATGTAATTTCCCTGTTTTTTAACCAATTCAATGACTCGCACATTTTTTTCAGATGAGTTATAGTTCTTCTATGGTGATCGAGGCTAAAAATCATGGTTAGTTTACTTCAAAAGTTCCGTCTGGCCCATCTTCCGGACGTGCCGCAGCAACTACTCAATCTTTCCCAGCTTTCCTTCCATCCGATCGCTGCGCCAAAGTCTTTATCAGAACCGATCAAAAAACAATTTCCCCATACCCATGCTCTTCATGGTTGGAGCGTGCGGAAAGGAAACGCAAAACAGAGCCGCAAACTCAGGGTCGGCGTTTTCTTTTCAGGCGGCCAAGCAGCGGGCGGACATAATGTGATTTCAGGGCTTTATGATGGACTGCGCCAAATCCATCCCGATTGCCAGGTGATAGGGTTTTTAAACGGACCCGCCGGACTCATTGACAATCAGCAACAAGAATTGACAGCCGGAATGATCGATAGTGTACGCAATCTCGGCGGCTTTGACTTGATCGGATCGGGGCGCACCAAGATTGAGACTCCGGAACAATTTGCCGCAGCAGGGCGCCAGGCAGTGGCGCATCGTCTCGACGCGCTTGTTGTGATTGGCGGAGATGACTCAAATACAAATGCCGCTCTTTTGGCAGAATATTTTTTGCAAAACCAAATCACTACGAACGTCATCGGCGTGCCCAAGACAATTGATGGGGATTTGCGTAGCGCGGATATTGAAATTTCATTTGGTTTTGACAGCGCGACGAAAACTTATTCGGAACTCATCGGTAATATTGCGCGCGATGCCATGTCGGCGAAAAAATATTATCATTTTATCAAACTCATGGGTCGCTCGGCGTCACATATTGCTTTGGAATGCGCTCTGGCAACACATCCCAACTTCACTGTTATCGGCGAAGAAAAGAAGAGCTTATCCCAGATTGTTTCAGATATCGCCAATCTCATTGTGGAGCGAAAAAGCAAGGGAAAAGAGTACGGAATCGTTCTTCTCCCGGAAGGGCTCATCGAGTTTGTACCGGAATTTAAAGAGTTGATTACGGCCTGCAACCGGCATCTGGCGATGGGAAATGAGCCCAAAAAAATCAGGGATTTATTGACTGAGCCGCATCGATCGTTTTTTTCTTCATTACCTGAAAAAATTCAACAGCAGCTTCTTCTCGATCGCGACCCTCATGGAAATGTTCAGGTCTCTCAAATCGAGACGGACCTGCTCATTTTAGATCTCGTTAAAAAAGAGCTCGATCAACGCAAAGTGAAGTTTCATGCCCAAAATCATTTTTTTGGATACGAAGGACGAGCTTGTTTTCCCTCCAATTTCGATGCAAATTATTGCTATTCACTCGGGTTGATGGCAGCCCTCGCTGCTCGAGAATCGGCAACAGGGGTTATTTTGGCGATCCGTAATCTCCATCGGCCGATGAACGAATGGGAGCCAAAAGCGGTGCCGATTGTTCAGCTCATGGGATTTGAAATGCGCTCCGGCAAAGAAAAACCGGTCATCGAAAAGGCTCTGGTCGATTTAAAGGGTCGTTCGTATAGCTATTTTGCGAAAGAGAGAACCGGATGGATGCTGGGCGATGATTATCAGATGCCGGGTCCCATTCAATTTTACGGTGATTCGGGGTTGATTAACTCCACCCCGATCTCACTCTCTTTTTAAGGAAACCCCAGTCCCCTCTTGCATCATCGATGGCGTTTTTGACAAAGAGGGAAATTATAAGATTCTACAAACAAAACGTATAGAATCTTTTATAAAAATCCTCTCTGCTTGATAATCGTGAGCCATGGAAAATCCGAAACCGTTGGCGAATTCTTCTCAGCATGATATCCGCTGCGCTATATGTCAGGATGTTGAAGAAGGAGAGTTAGTTGAATTACACCGCTATGTCGTAAATCACGGCAGCAATAAATTAGAAATCCCGCATATTTTTCATCGACACTGCGCCGCTCGATGGCTCCAAGCTGAAGATTCGTGTCCGACTTGCTTCACGCATCTCACAAACAGCCAACGGGTACGATTCGTTATCCTACGTCTAAAGGATACGCAGATTCGCGGCCAGGAAGTGATTAACGCTGCAAAAATCGGCGACTTCGCATTGCTACGCATATTATTAACTGTCGGGAATATTTCTGAAATAGCGCGAGGGGATGCGTTTATCGCTGCAGCAGAACATGGCTTCCTAAGGGTCGTTGATTTTTTATGGATAAATGGTTTGATTCCACAATGGCACCGAACCATGTCGTTTCGGTTTGCTGCCATGAATGGCCACATAAATATCGTCAAACGACTATCTGAACTCAGCCGCGTTCCCGCAGAAGTTCAATGCTGGGCATTTCGGCTTGCTACTGAAAACAATCGTAGAGAAATTTTGGCGCTGCTCTTGAGAAACGGCTTCATTTCTAATGAAACGAAAAATTGGGCCTTTCGATTTGCTATCGAGAATAATCGCAGAGGAACTCTTGAGGAGCTATTAGCATTGGTGCGCTTTTCTGAAGATGTTATCGGGTCTGCATTAATGTTTGTTGTCGAAAATAACCACCAAAAAACTCTTGAGACTTTGTTGGCCTGCGGTCCAATTTCAAAAGAGTTCCTGCAATCGGCTCTCTTCGCTGCAGCCAGCAAAGGACATAATGAAATTGTCAAACGGTTATTGGACACCGGTTCATTTTCCAAAAAAAATCTGAATGATTTGATAAAATTGTCCGCTGTTCAGGGTCACCCAAAAACGGTCGAGATCCTTCACGGCTATACTGCTATCGGCCTGAAGCTATGATTTTTGAAGGCGAGATTTTATCGACTTTGCCAGTCGCGCAACACACGCGTTGCAGTTAAATGATTAGATCCGCATTGTGTTTAAAAACGCAGTGTTACGCATGGACAAAAACCAATTCGAAAGTCCTCTAATCTCCCGCTATTCAAGCAGCGAAATGTCAGCCCTTTTTTCAGTGCAGCATCGCTCTGTATTATTTCGCAAACTCTGGCTTTCTCTCGCTGCGGCTCAGCAAAAACTGGGCTTGCCAATTACCGATCGGCAATTACACGAAATTCGTTCGCATCTCGAAAAAATCGATTTTGAAAAAATCCAGGAATATGAAAAGCGCTTTCGGCATGATATAATGGCCCATATTCACGCTTTAGGCGATCAATGTCCTGAAGCCAGGCCTATCTTGCATTTAGGCGCAACATCGACCTATGTGACAGACAACGCGGATCTCATCCAGCTTAAAGAAGCGCTCTATCTATTATTGCAAAAAATGGCGCTAGCTATTCGCCGCCTGTCGGCTTTTGCTGAAAAATACGCCGATATGCCCTGCCTGGGATTTACGCATTATCAAAGCGCCCAGCCAACAACTGTCGGCAAACGCGCCTGTCTCTGGCTGCAGGACCTTTTGAGCGACGCTCTGGACTGGGAGCGCCTTCATCACGATCTTCCTTTTCTTGGCGCCAAGGGAGCCACAGGCACGGCCGCATCCTTTCTGACTCTTTTTAACGGCGATGACGAAAAAGTAAAAAAACTCGAAAAACTCATAGCAGAAGATTTTGGATTTCAAACGATTCTTCCGATTTGCGGACAAACCTATCCGAGAAAAATCGACCTCCAAATTTTGAACTCTCTCTCTGCATTTGCCGCCGGCACCCATAAAATGGCAACAGATTTGCGCCTGCTCGCTCATGACAAAGAAATATGCGAGGCTCGTCTTGAAACACAGGTCGGGTCATCTGCCATGCCCTATAAACTCAACCCCATTTATGCCGAACGCATCTGCGGCCTATCGCGCTTTCTCATTTCACTCGCCCAAAATCCCGCCTACACATTGGCCACGCAATGGCTGGAGCGCTCGCTTGACGATTCATCCAATCGACGCCTCAGCCTGCCTGAAGCATTTCTCTCTGCCGACGCCATCCTCAACATCCTGATACCTCTTATCGATGATCTGCAAGTCGATTCAAAAACCATTCAAAGCCATCTGGATGAAGAATTGCCACGACTCATGATGGAAAATATTTTGATGGACGCGGTCAAGCGCGGCGGCAATCGGCAAGATCTGCATGAAAAGCTCCGCCGATTAAGTAAAGAAAAACGCCTCACATCTAAACAAATTGCCGCTGATCCGGCCTTTCAATTAAGCGAAGAAGAATTAGCCCTCTCTTGCGATCCCAAACGCTTGATCGGACGCGCGCCCAAACAAGTGCATGAATTCATCCACGATTCCATCAATGCGTTTTTAAAGCGCCATACTCACATCTCAATCGCACTGCCGCCGCTTGAGTACTAAGGGAGACTCTACATGGATAAAGATGTACAAACAGGCGATTTTCGGGTATACACCAATGCGGCAACGCGCATCAAATATCATGATTATTCTCGGTATTGATCCAGGCACGCAAATTACTGGATACGGATTCATACGAAAAGAGCCCTCGCACATTCTCGCCATCGACTATGGCTGCATTCGTCCGCCTCACGCCTTGCCGTTAGCGGAACGCTACCGCATTATTTATGAAAGCCTTGTCATCATTATTGACCAACACAAACCCGATATAATGGCCGTTGAATCGCAATTCGTCTTGAAAAATCCTCAAACGGCGATCAAACTGGGAATGGCGAAAGGAATGGCGATATTAGCCGCCGCGCAGCGAGGCATTCCGGTTTTTGAATATGCGCCCACGCGAGCCAAAATGGCTGTCGTCGGAAATGGTCACGCGAGTAAATGGCAAGTGCAGAAAATGATCCAGATTCTTTTACATCTGCCGACGCCTCCGGAGCCGGAAGACGCCGCTGATGCTCTGGCTTTAGCTATCTGCCACGCCCAAACAGGAAACAACTTATGTACGAATCAATTCGGGGTACGCTCAAAGACAAAGCGCCCAACCAAGCGATCGTTGAGTGCGGAGGAATAGCCTATCGCCTGACCATCCCATTGAGCAGCTACACCCGGCTGCCCGCTTGCGAAACAGTCGTATCTCTCTTCCTATCCCAGGTCATTCGTGAAGACGCCCACACTCTTTTCGCCTTCTTGCAAAAAGAAGATCGCGATCTATTTGAAACGCTCTTGTCCATCTCCGGAATTGGACCCAAGACGGCTGCCGGCATCATCGGCCACATGGAAGTGAATGCATTTCAGCGAGCAATTTCTACAGCAGATATCCGATTACTCAGCAAGCTGCCCGGGATTGGTAAAAAGACGGCCGAGCGCCTCATCATCGAGATGCGCGATAAGTTCAAAGGCAAGAATAAAACAATTGGCGCGCCCATCATGACCGGGGGCGTCGGCGATTTGGCTTCCGATGCCATCAATGCCCTGGTGCATCTGGGATATAGCGCCATGGATGCTCAACAAGCAATTCAAGAGGTCATGAACACGCAAAAAGAAGAAACCGATTTAGGCCGCCTCATTACCGCAGCCCTGCGCCGAATTTAGCAAAACATTATTTTAGAAGTCCTTACAAATTATTAACAAAATTCATTCCAATTCTGTTATAATTCAATAAAAAAACAAACTAGCTATGCATTTACAACAATATCAACGAGGATCGACCATTGCCGCCATCGCGTCGCCGCCGGGAAATGGGGCGATTGCCGTCGTGCGCATTTCCGGACCCGAGGCCATTTCCATTGCCGTAAAAATTTTTTCCGGCCCGGTCGCCTCATATCGATCCCACACCATTCATACCGGACATATTACAGCGGCGGACGGCTCCGTTATCGATCAGGTTTTACTCCTCGTTTTTCGAGCCCCCCGCTCTTATACGGGCGAAGAGAGCATCGAGATCCATTGTCATGGAGGCTCTCTGATCACCCAAAAAGTTTTGGAAAGAATTTTGGAAGCGGGAGGACGTCCGGCGCTTCCGGGAGAATTTAGCTTTCAGGCATTTATCAATGGCAAACTCGATTTGGCCCAAGCTGAAGCGGTGCAGCTGCTGATTTCTTCCAAAAACGAGCTCGCTCGCCAATCCGCTGCACAGCAGCTCGAAGGGACTCTGTCCAAACGAATCGAACATTTTCAACAAGAGCTGACGCGCATTGCAGCCATTCTGGAAGCATGGGTCGATTTTCCGGAGGAAGGTTTGGAATTCGCCACAATCGATGAAACCATCGAGCAGCTCGATACGATACGGCAACAGATGAAGGATCTTTTACACACCTTCCATGATGGACGAACCATCCACGAAGGAATGTCTCTTTGCCTTCTCGGCTCGCCCAACGTGGGAAAATCATCGCTCATGAATGCGCTGCTCGGTAAAAACCGAGCCATCGTCACGGATATCCCCGGAACGACGCGCGATTCCCTGGAAGAGGATCTGCGTCTCGGCTCGATGCATTTTCGCCTCATCGACACAGCCGGCATCTGCTCCACACTAGACCCGATCGAGCAAGAAGGCGTCCGCCGTTCGTATGCCGCAATGGAGCAAGCTGATCTGATTCTTCTCGTTCTCGATGCAAGCCGTCCGCTATCGCTCTTTGATCGTAAACTGATCGACTCTCTTTCGCAAAAACAGGCTATTTTGGTTTGGAATAAAGTGGATATCGCCCGACCAAATGAAACAATCCCGTGGGAGCCCACCGTTTTTCTCTCTGCGAAAGAGGGTCAGGGAATCGACTTACTGAAACAAGCCATCGATCAATTGATCTGGAAAAACGGCCCTCCCTCTAAAGAAGAAGTTGTCCTCTCTTCCTCTCGTCA
>Ga0209777_10007595_pt1 | contig 12012 bp, 11 predicted proteins | sample FrelakmetHBP12HB_FD_187147 | JGI IMG/M metagenome (GOLD analysis project Ga0209777, IMG submission 187147) | Freshwater lake sediment microbial communities from the University of Notre Dame, USA, for methane emissions studies -HBP12 HB (SPAdes)... | ecosystem: Environmental > Aquatic >... | reverse complement strand
GCAATTTTTACAAGCAGATCCTGGTTCGTCACACCCATCGTCATGGGAGCCGCCACCTTTGCCGCTGCCAAAGGAGTCAAGCACTCAGAAGCGATCAGTTTAAAAATTCATCAAGCAAACCAAGCAAACCAAGCATGGCAACTCAGGCATCATTCCCCTCTCCAAATATTCATTGAGATGTCAACGGCCATTGCAACGAATAATTTGGAAACATTTAATAAGCTCTGTCTAAAAATAAACGTTCTCACAAAAAAGCAGCGAAGCGATGTAATTTTTGCAATTTTAACTCGCTGCGACAGTCCAAATATAACAGATTTTTTATCCATCCCGATAGCGGGCAAGCTCGATGATGCTGCAATCTCTGTCGCATTAAACCATTTTGTTATAAACAACGAAATCAACTCGATAAAATGCTTGCTCTTTAACAACAAACTCAAAAAAGAGAGCCTCATAGCCGCACTAAAATACGCGACGATGTCACAATCTTCAGAAGAAATCTTCGACGTACTATTATCAAAACCAATTGATGCCGAAATGACGGCCGAAAGTTTAAAAGACGCCTTGATTTACACAGCTAAACAAGGATATGTAAACGCTTTTCATCAGCTTCTATCTCTGAGCGACTTCGATCCGGCAACGTTGATTGAACTAACCAACATAATAACTCCCTCCCCACTGGAACTGACAAAAAAAATTGCAATAATCAGAGAATTATTAAAAAAATACCCTGGAATTCCTGAAATCAACGAAATGGCATTGAATCTTGCAATCTCCAGCGGCAATGAACCACTGATCGATCGATTAATATTAAACAATGCATTGCAAACACTTACCCCTGAATTTAGAAGCGCACTTATTATCGCCATTTCCACATCCCGATTTTCCTTACTTTCCTTAAAACTGATCGTCCATTTGCTAAAAACCGCAGATATTTCTCCGGAAGCAAAAAGCAAATCCCTTCCACTATTAGTTGAAGCAATTACAAATCAATTCACCGGAATGGAAACCCTAACAACCCTACTTCAAACGATTCCCCCTGAAATGATTGAAGTGGATGTTGATCAAAAAAGAGCGGTCATATCCGCTTGCCAAAAAGGGCGAAAAGATATCGTTGATGCCTTATTAAGGGGGTTTGTGCTCAAAAAGTCATCCAAGCAAATGTTAATCGACATTTGCCATCCTTCAATAAAAAATGAGATCGCAAAATTACCTTGCGAATAGAAAGTAAATATACCGGGAGCGATTCAAAAATCGGATTTTCAGCTTGCAAATGTGTCTGATATCCCCTATGTAACAAAATAGATACAGAGGGGCTTATGAAGCGTCTAGTCGAAAATGAAAAAAAAAATCTCAATCCATCGCGCAAAAATACAACACAGCCTCAGAAAAACCCCAAAAACAGTTTAACGGCAATTGTTCGAGATATCAAACAACTGCTTGAAAATCAAAAACTTCTTCACTCTCCCGTTGCTGAAGTTAGTATTTCTTCTCCCTGTCCAAGATCAATAAAGCAAATTTAACGATGAGGTAAATATGAACAACAATAAGAAGATCTTTGCCGGTATTGAAGCGGGCGGGACTAAGTTTGTCTGCGCGGCAGGCAACTCTTTAGGCGAAGTGTTCGAACGAGAAACTTTTCCGACGACCACGCCAAAAGAAACAATGGCATGCGTAAATGAGTTCTTAGCGAGGATGGATGCCAAGTACAAATTATCAGCGATTGGCATCGCTTCTTTTGGACCCATAGATCCTGATCCTAAATCGCCTCACTTTGGCCACATTACAACGACTCCCAAACCGGGCTGGGGCCATTTTAATATCGTTGGCAGTGTGAAAGAGAAGTTTAAGTTACCCATCGGTTTTGATACGGATGTCAATGGAGCCGCTTTAGGCGAGTCTCGTTGGGGAAATGGGCAAGGCCTCGACAGCTTGGTATATTGGACGATCGGCACCGGTATCGGCGCCGGAGGCATGTTAGCCGGAAAAATGATGCATGGACTTATTCATCCGGAAATGGGGCATACCTTTGTCAATCATGATCGAGTAAAAGACCCTTTTCCAGGCGTTTGCCCATTTCATAAAGATTGCTTAGAAGGATTAGCATCCGGTCCGTCGATGAAAGCGCGGTGGGGCGTAAAATCAGCAACAGATTTGCCGCCCGACCATCCGGCTTGGGATTTAGAAGCAGACTATCTAGGCCATGCGATGGCCAATTGTATTTTAACGCTATCTCCCAAGAAAATCATTATCGGCGGCGGCGTGATGTTTAGAACGGAGTTGTACGCCAAAATCCGCAAAAAAACCCAGGAATTATTGAACGGCTACATTCAGCATAGGATGATTTTAAAAGACATCGATAACTATATTGTCGCTCCCGGATTAGGTAATAATGCCGGAGTGTGCGGGGCGTTGGCTATCGCCGAAGCTAGTACGTAACAAAAATTCTCAGCAAGGAAAGAGGTCCTTGCAGATCCAAGGGGTCGGAGTTCGCCGGCAAAAGAATGCTCAACCCCTTTTGCGGACCGCTGAGATAAAAGAAAACCTGAAATGTTTTGGGATCGGGATTGACCCGATAAAGGCCGGAAACTTCCCATTTTTCGATCGAAAAAAAGAGTGTTGAAAGAATTGTCCAGCGCTTGAAATCGCCATCTTCTTCGATTAATTGAGGAGCCGTAATCGGATCATTATCATCATCCAATTTGATACATTTTTTCGCTTGTTCGAGATGTAATGCCCGCGGCTTGCCATCGACTCCAATGCGGTTCCAATCATACACTCTATATGTCGTATCAGAATTTTGCTGTACTTCCAGCATCATGCACCCCGCCCCAATGGCATGTATGCGGCCGCCGGGAATAAAGACCGCGTCGCCCGGCTTCGTCTGAAACTCCTGAATCAAATCAATGAGCCGATTGGAATCAACTGCTTGCGCCCACTCCTCGCGGCTCACCGGTTTTTTGAAGCTGGCATAGACAGGGCCTCCTTCCAAAACATACCACATTTCGGTCTTGGGCTCGCCTCGGCAAATCGCTGCCGTCTCCTCGCTGGGATGCACCTGAAGGCTCAGAGCTTCGCGCGCATCGATGATTTTGATCAAAAGAGGAAATCGCTGATCTTTTCGTCCGCGGCCAAGCAGATGCTCGCCAAATTGTTCAATCAGTTCATGAAGAGTTTTTCCTTTTAGCGGACCATTGATGACCGAGCTTTGCCCCTCGGTTCGATCGGAGATTTCCCACGATTCGGCGCAGCGGGGAGGAACGGAGGAACGATGAAACTTTTTGGCGATCCGTCCACCGCCCCAAATCGCATCTTTATAAATTGGCTCAAAATGCAACGGATAGAGTTTATGCATCATATTATAAATCCTTTAGATAACGGTTTTGTTCGCTTTGCTCCATCTTCTGTCGAAAAGATTGGAGCGCTCCTTCCAATTGCTCAAATGCCTTTGAAGTCAACGGCGGCAATTCACGAGAGCCTGTATTTTGCAGTGCATCGATCACATCGGAAATGCGTAATTGATTGATATCGCGTTTAGGAAGATAGCCCTGCGTCAGATCATTATTTTCCTTCACTTCGATGAGGATATTTGCATCGATGAGTTGATGGATCAGCAAAGTGGCGATGGAATACGGAATCTGATATTTCCTCATCAGCAACTCAACGGAAAGCGGCGATTGACGGCTCGCAAATCTCTCAATACAGATTTGCACGATCCATAGAGCCAACAAAAGTCGAAAGCTATAACTCATCTGCTCGACAGCCGGCTCATATTCACGCTGTTCATGCGTCTGATGGGCAAAACTGATCTGCGCACCGAAGAGGAGCAAAAACCAACTCATCTGGATCCAGACCAAAAAAAGCGGCAAGGCGGCCAAGCTGCCATAAATGGCGCCATAGCTCGTGACGCCGACTTGAAAGTGGATATAGGCCCACTGTAAAATCAGATATAGAGTGCCCGCAACAATTCCTCCGATCAGTGCTGACCGAGTCTGTACTTTCGTATTGGGCAAAAAAAGATAAACAAAACTGAACAAGACCCAAAACATCGCATAAGGAATAAGAGTGACTGCATACAGGATCGCCGTAGTGAAAAACGATCCTTTAGAAACATCTAAAATCCCTTCCTGAATATAATGAGCCATCAAAACGGCCAAAGCATTTGCGAAAAGATAAAAAAGAGGTCCAATGAGCATGAAAGCAAAATAATCGCTGAACAATCTTCGCCAACTGCGCAGTTTTCGCACACCCCAGATATGATTTAATGCGCTTTCCATATTGCTGAGCAGCTGGGTTACGCTCCAAATGAGCAACAGAATACCCACTCCGGCGAGTATCTCGCCTTGCGTCTGTTCGAGAAGCCGGTCTGAAAAGGAAAAGAGGCTGAGAAAAACAGCCTGATTTTCAGGAAAATTCTCCAGTAATTGCGTTTTCAAATATTCCTTCAGGCCAAATCCGCTCGCCACAGCAAATGCCATCGCCAAGATAGGAACGAAAGATATCATCGTGTAATAAGTCAAAGCAGATGCGCGGAGCGAGCACTTATCCTGAATAAACCCGCGGATAGCCAACGAGGTGATACGCATCGTTTTATAATAAAAAAGAGACCAGCCTTTTTTTTCGTATAAAGAAAAATCCCAAAGGCCGTGCTGAAAATAGTGCTTGATCTTTTCCCAACCCATTCTTCAACCTTACAAATAGAGAATTTCTTTGTCATGCTGTTTAAAAACCGACAAGACGCTGGCCGTCAATTAGCTGCTGAGTTGAAACATCTTGAGCTAAAAGAAGGGCTCATTATCGCGCTACCTCGCGGGGGTGTGGTAGTGGCAGCGGAAATCGCCCATATATTAGATCTGCCCCTCGATATCATCATTCCGCGCAAAATCGGAGCTCCATTCAATCAAGAACTCGCCATCGGAGCGCTCGTAGAAGAGATCGTTTTCCTCAATGATGAGCTCATTTCGGAGCTTGGCATCGATTCTGCCTATATTGACTCCGCCGTGGCCAAAGAAAAAAAAGAGGCCGCACGCCGCCTCGAGCTCTATCGCCGCGGCCGATCTTCACCCGATCTCAAAGGCCGAACGATCATCATTGTGGATGATGGAATTGCAACAGGAGCAACCATGCGCGCCTCGCTCAAATATCTTAAATCAAAAGGAGTCAAGAGGCTGATCGCCGCCATTCCGGTAGCTCCTCATGGAATCATTCAAAAGTTGAAAAGCGAAGGATTTGAAGTTGTTTGTCTCTATTCTCCAATCGACTTTGATGCCGTCGGCGAATTCTATGAAGAGTTTCCCCAAACGCAAGACGCCGAAGTCATCAAATTACTAGGGAAACACTGAATAAGTCATGTATGAATCTCGAGGCGAGTTTTTTGAAAGACCCGACCGTTAGGGGCCGGATTCCCTCGTTAGAAGATGATCAGGTACGATTATACCTGATCTTTCCGTTCCATATTTTTTGGCAGAACAGAATAAAATAAAGCAAAACCAGCAACAATAGCGACTCCGGTAATACCGATTATCGTTGCTGCTTCTGCAGGGAATCCAATCATTCCCCGGCTATAACAGACCTTTGGTGCGATTGTAGCAAGGTATTCTGGAATAGCCAACAGTCAGAAATACACCTGTGATTTTTGACCAGTCCTTTAGTGTATATTGTGAACATGTCTTTAAATGAGCATCGCGTTGATGCCTCTCTGTGAATTGTGTTCCTGCAGCATTGGCCGCTTTTGTCGCCCCAGCTACGATTTGATGAACAGCAGATCCATACCAACCTGAACCCGCACCTTTTGTTCCTTCAACAAGACTTAAATTCGAACTAGAAACACTAAACCTCCGGTTTTAAATGCAAAAAAAATAACTAATTCTATTATAAAAAACTTCTGGTTAATTCCAAAAAAAAGAATGCTAAGTGTAAAGGAATTTTTATACCCAGTTTGAATGCCGGATTAGTAAACGATGGTATGTGAGTTTTAAATACTTATAACCAGAGTTTTGCACGCTTTAAAATAATTTCTTTCTCTGCCCAACGATTTATATTAATTACTTAACTAACTAACTCAAGTTCTAAAACTAAAATTTTTATAGTATAAAAATTGATTTTTTTATATAATAAACGAGAAAGAAACAGCAAATGGAGATGTTTTATGTCAGTTAGACAAACAGAGATTAGAGACTTAGATCAACATATTCTTGGAGAAATTCTTATACATGCAGATAACTATAGCGCCATCGCAAGAACATCAAAGTATTTTCGTAAAATTATCAATCAAACCCTTTTATTAAAATTTATGTCCAATCCTTCGACCCGTTCATTTGTTTGTACCGCACCGGGGTTTACAGATCAAGAAAGGGTGCAAACTTGTGTTTGGAAATTAAAAGAATTCTGTAGTAATCGTTTTTTAACACCCAAAAATCAACTCAACCCAATAATTTTGTCCGGAGTGGTTGAAAAATGTAAATCAATGAATACATTAATATTAAGGATCAAAACAGCCAGCACACCCGAAATCAAGAATCAACTAGTCATTGAATTTGTGATAGATAATTTAAAAGAATCGATGGTCAGCCGCGGTTTTTCTCAGGAGTGTATTCGCAGAAGTATAGAGAGAACAAAACGTGATTTACAGAAGGATCTTATTGCTCATGTTTGTGATTTTTCTAATGAAGATAATGCTATAAATTTATCTGAGTTTGCATCAATGATAAACATGTTTAGTAACCTAATGACATTACTTAGTTCAATGGCAAATAATGTTGATGAAACAGGTTGCGATGATATAGAAGCTGTAAAGATTGTGCTAAACTCCGAACCGATATCTATAGACATTCTTTGTCAGGCTATCCAGCAGGCAATTGAATTCAAAAACGAAATAATTCTGACGACATTGCTTTTGCCATTATTGCACGATTCGGATATTCCAACCCCTTATCTAGAAAAGCTGATCATGACAGCAGCGGAAAGCAAGAACAGTGAATTAACAGAATACTTAATGGGAAGATTACCTAAAATTTCACCTACTTTATATTTGAATGTCGAAAGATGGATGCCAACAATGAGATCAAGAATCAATCCTCCGAATAATAGTTGTATCGTATGCTAAGATCACATGAAATGTGAATCTGAGCAAGTTGATTTAAGTAATCGAATAGGGGGGAGCTTTTTCAGCTCGGAGAGTAGAGGCGATCATTGCTGATCGCCTCTACTCTCCGGCTTCCCCGACATGCATATCCTTAGCTGCGCTTTGCATCGTTATCTTTAGCCATGTTTCATGGCGTAATCCTATCCTTTGTTTTAAATAGAGGACTTGTGGGTAACTTCAAGCCCTGAAAGGCGAGGTTTGCCGCGCAGGGAATCAAATCGAGAGCGATTTTCGAATAGATAGCACGATCGAGCTTATACCAAAAATTGACGTATTCACCGAACTAGCTAATGAACTGCATGAATTGAGATAAAAAAACATTCTGAGCTATGTAGTCGCTGCCCGAATCTGTTGATCTAAAAACGAAACAGATTCGGGATGATTCAAAATCAGCCATTTACGCAAACGCTTTGATGCGATTCTGATCTCTCTTTCGACTCGCAGCTTATTTGCCAGAGTGGGATCATGAAAAAGCCTTCCCGGGTCGAGAAGCATGGCATTGCCGTGATAAAAACCAAAATTAATTCCTACGTCGCGATCATCATCGGCCAGATACAGGGCGCATCGTTTTTGAAGAAATGATACAAAAGATTGAAGCGCCTCATTGAGAGCCGCCTCGCCCCCCGTCCGAAAGCGCTCGTCAAGCTCTTCATAAATGGGTGTACCTTTTTTCTGCAAAATAAACGCCGTGCGATTCAAATCAACATGATGAATCCGATGCGCTCGATCGACAACATCAAGAATCGGCAAATTTCCACCTTGTTGAAAATGAAGGTAGACAATTCCCGTTTCTTCACAAAGCGAATTCATCGCCATCTCAAAACTTTTGATCGTGGCTTCAAAACGCAGCCGCCGCTTATCTTCCATCGCAACAAACCACATTTCCCAATAATGAAACCATGGAAAAAAATTGATCCATTTAGGCAGCGAAAAGCGACTATAATTGAGAAATTTTATGACGGTTTGCTCATCGGCGCTAATGAAAACAAAACATTGCCGGCCTTTCGCTAGATAATGAAAAGGCTGATGTAAAACACCGAGGCTCTCGGTGTTTGGTAAAATAGCCATTCCCTGCGCCAAAGGCCCCTGGATCTTAGAAAGATAAAAACCATCGATGCGATAGAGGGTCAATAAAGTCAATGCGGTTGCGATGCATAGAAGCAAAAAAAACCGTTTCATCGATCCTCCATTTTGAGATTTTCTCCTCGGAGATTGTATACCGCTCGTAATTCAAAAATCGGTTCTGCCTGCGTCAGATAGCCCTTGAATATGAATCCGATTTTTGAATCATTCCCGGTATAAAATTTATTCTTCGTCGATCCTTTACACACATGACAGGATTAACTTTCTTACATTGAGTATATCGTTCAACCCATTTAAAAAGATAATTTGAATATCCCACCTCCTCATTTCAGCGCCTATGGCCATGTATATCGGGCAATGCCGTGTCACATTCTTGGCCGACTTTTTCCTCCAACCTGTGTTCAAACCAATCAAGCATCTCGGGATCTATTTTAGCCAACCACGCTCGAAAAGGAGCTGTTCCATCAAGTAATGACTGCATGTAAACTTTGTCTTCAGGCAGATCAGATCTGCGCCAAAAACTCCCAATATCGATTTGGATGCTCTTTTCACCATCCCAGCCGAAATTTTTCAAAAACGATGGATCTCGATTAGAGATTCCTTTTCGGGCGCGTATCTCAATAATATCTAAAAAAGCTGCCAGCATTTTTTCTGCGACTTCTCGATTTTTTTCTCGTAAAGCCTTGATGCAAAGCGGCATCATAATCGTTTTTTTTTCCTGTAAAGCAAACGCCATTTCATTAAGATTAATTTTCACAGGACGATTTAACCGATCGTAGATCACAAATCGGCTGGGCAAGGATTTTGTCTTATGAAAATGAAGATAAAGGACAGCCGTCTCATCTCGAAGATCTGTTGCAGCAATTCGAAAGCTTTCCATGGTAAAAAGCAACCGCTCTTGGCGACCGTCAAATAGCGACTTTTTATAAGATTCCATGAATGAATGGGGCATCGCGCGCCAAAAAAATGGAAGAGAATAGCGATCAAAACGCGGCATCTTTAAAACGGTTCGTCCATCGGAACTGCCAAAAACATAACATTGACGGCCTCTTCCGATATAATGGTATGGCTCATTGAGAATCGCATTGAACCGATCAACATTTTCAATTTCTAAATTTTGAACGGTCGGTAGAGAAAAACGGAGCCGGTTAACATTAAAACCATCTTTGGAAAGATACCATAAGCGACCCGTCAGAACGACAGCCAGCAGCAATAGAGATAATACACAAGTCGTTCGAAAAACCAATTTCCACATGATGCATATAATCTAGCTCGATCGCTTCTTGGTTTCAAGCTTCATCAGATCTTGCATAAAAAAAAAATTTCTATGTAAAGTAAAATAAAAAGGAGTTCACATGGGTCTCATACCAATCGACCACCACATTTTACCATCTGCCGATTTTTCAACACATTTGGAAATAAAGGTGATTAAACGATGGACTCACATACGTGATGGACTCTCCGTAGCCGTTCCAGATATCCTCGCATCGATTATTAAAATCCCTCCGACAGAACCGCCCGCCGCCTCTGCTGCAACCTTCAACGATCTCGTTTGTTCAGCCGAAGATGTGCAAAAGATCACTCGCCTAATCTCAGTCATGGGAGAAAACGGAAAAGTCGTACTGCTTTTCAAGTATCAAAAAGAACTTAGACAAATCGGCAAAGAAATAGATCATGTGCATCCTTTAAAATTCATCACCGTGGTCATGTCAGATCCGCATCTAAAATCATGTATAAAGCAAGTTCATTCCGACTATTTCAAATGGACCAATTTTTTGGATGGAATAGGAAATGGACTCACTTCGCAGCACAGTCAGAATAAAATTTCCGTTTATTTAAACGACTTCGCTAAAGGCCTTGGCCTCGCACCCGAATTATTGCAAAAATATGTTGAAAAGCAAGATTGGGAAAACATGCTTATTTTCTTAATGAATAACTAGCGGATCTTTCAACAATTTGTTTTGAAGCGCTTTACGGCCGTAAGGTTCCATTGTTTCCGGTGTGACTATTTTTGCTTTTCGAAACTGAGCCATATACATTGCATTTCCCGCTTCCCAACCCGGAATTCCTTTTAGCAATTGATCTAACGAAAGCGCTTCGATCTGTCCTGACGGTTTTTTAGCTTCCGAATGAATCCAGATCTCCCCTTGCATGACACACATTAATTCCATGGCAGTCTGACCGCCCGAACGGGTGCAGGTTAAGTCGCTCCGATAAAAAACAGAAGCCACCGTCTCATCTACCTGAAAGCTCAGAGGAACCACAGTCAAATGAGCAGGATAATCATTCGCTTGCGCAACCACAGAAGAAACCTGGCGAAGGAGTGAATTTTCACCCATTTTATGAGCGCCGCAAAACACAAAAAGATGAATGGGGGTGCGAATCGAATCGGGCTCGCTCGCCAAGCGGATAAAATTCGTTACATATCCCAAAGTAGCTTCATGGGCAGGCTGTGATCCCAGCAAAACTGCCATGACTCGATCTTTCGAGCCAATTGATAGCCGCGCATCTTTTTCTTTCACATCCGCATGTAAAGAGCCTCGTTCAATCGTGCGCGAAAAGATCTCTTTCTCATCGATGCTCTGAAAATGAACCGAAAGAGAAAAGATGCCTTCATCTTCTCTCTTTTTGCCCTGAAATTTACGAAAGGCCTGGCGAATCGCAAAATATTCATAGATAATTTCATGCTCAGACAGATTGCAGTTTTTCCGCCAAAATTGCTCCGATGTCTGGCCCTCTTTTAAAAGCGGCGGAATCGTGATTGGACGGATCAACTTTCGATTTTTTTTGGATAAACCTTTGATCGATCGAAAAAAATGAGTATTTTTTTCGGTGGGAAGATCGACGACAACTTTTTCTAAAAGAACATGCTTTTTGCGCAAGCGATTGTAAATCCGAAGGGCATATAATATAGCGGAAGTGCCGAGACACTGCGTATCGATCACATGATCGACTTCTTCTTTAAAAAACGTACGCAATGATCGAGAAAAAATACGCAGCCAAAAAAGACGGTCTGCGGCGCCTTGCATATTCAACAATGCTTCTAAAGAAGAAACACTGCCCTTCTTCTGGGCTGTATCCCATGCAAAAAGAGCAAATTTTCCAATGATCGACCAGTACCAATCCTTCACAACATCACGTTTAATGATGATGACAGAAGGGTCAATAGCTAAAAGTTCCTGTTCCTTGGCAACGGCTGCCTGAAGCAAACCGCCGCCGCAGGATGAGGTTATAATCAGTACTTTACGATATTTTATTGGTTTCAAGCGCCGAGAATCCCTCCCATTGAGAGATACGAGAGAAGCTGACAGCCCGTATGGAGTAAAAAATGCTTATAGTGCATTTTGCCCCAGATGAGTGCATTAATCTGCGTTGCAGCCACAAATCCGAGCCAAACGAGAAACCCGACGAACATCCCATCCGAAACGGTCGTCACCCCCAAAAAGGCTACGAAGAACGCCAGAATATACGCAGAGACAACAACAACGAGATAATTCCATAAAAATGCGAGCTTGTACGGTTTGGGAGCTTTATCGAAAAACTTACCAAATAAATAGGGGGAATACCAAACAATGCCAATCACAAAATTCACAACAGCTGCGATCACAACAGATAAGATATCAATATGCGGGACATCCATAAAATTCCTTGCCTGTAAAAAAATGTGTACGTAGTTTTTTGCTTTAAAGCCTTATCCTAATGGGAGCGTTAAAATTGGACCACGATTTTTTGCTTCATCCGCGTTTAAATTATAAAGCTGCAAGAGCAGCCCAAACGTTCTCTTCGTA
>Ga0209777_10007594_pt1 | contig 12013 bp, 11 predicted proteins | sample FrelakmetHBP12HB_FD_187147 | JGI IMG/M metagenome (GOLD analysis project Ga0209777, IMG submission 187147) | Freshwater lake sediment microbial communities from the University of Notre Dame, USA, for methane emissions studies -HBP12 HB (SPAdes)... | ecosystem: Environmental > Aquatic >... | reverse complement strand
ATACGTGGTAAAATGACTTGGGGAGGTTAGCCGGAGGTATCTGATGCCATATATGACGTTCAAAGAGAGGAAATAATCATGGAAAAAAGTGCGAATCTTCAGAAGTGCTTGCAGGAAATCCAGGATGACGTCCTGGCTATGGGTAACATGGTCAATAAGGCAATAGACCGTTCTATCCAAGCATTGAAAAAGCGGGATTTGACTCTGGCGCACCAAATAATTGCCGTTGATGCCAAGATAAATCAGCAGCGGTTCAGCATTGAAAACAAGTGCATAGAGCTTATTTCCGCCCAGCAGCTTGCAGGTGGTGACCTGCGTACCATTGTGGCTGTCCTCAACATCATAACGGAGTTGGAGCGAATCGGCGACTACGCCGAAGGGATTTCCAGTGTTACAATTATGATTGGCGATGAGCCGCCCCTGAAACCGCTGATTGATATCCCGCGGATGGCGGAGATAACCATAGAAATGATAACTAAAAGCCTTCAGTCCTTTGTTGCCCGCGACGTGGAATTGGCAAAGCAGGTAGTCAGCATGGACAGCGTGGTGGATGCTCTTAATGACCAGGTCTTCCGTGAGCTTATCACTTTTATGATGGTCGACCCCAAAACAATCAACCGCGCCACCCGTCTCATATGGGTTAGTCACAACCTTGAGCGTGCTGCTGACCGGGCCACTAATATCTGTGAACGCGTAGTGTTCACGGTAACCGGTAAGATGGAGGAATTAGGGGCTTCAAAGTACTAGTACTTGCTTGTAGAAATCCGCGTATGAGTTACAGGCAGACCCTCATCCTTCGACAGGCTCAGGACGAGCGGACACAACAGGCAAAGCCCGTTCGCGCTGAGCTTGTCGAAGCGCGAAATTCGAGGGAATTAGGAAAGCTCATACTAGCGCAACTTAAGAACGGCCACTCTTTTCATGCTAACCTTAACAAACCCCTTTACATCCATCCACGGCGGGGCTTACGATGCTATACTATAGAATAGATGCTTAGCTATTCTCCCTGGTTGATCTGGCTAGGGCTGCTCACCGGTGCCTATGGCACTCTCATCGGGATTGGCGGTGGGGTGATCCTGGTACCGGCACTGCTTTTACTTTATCCGGGGGCCACCCCCGATACCATAACCGCCATTTCCCTGGCAGCCGTTTTTCTCAACTCGCTCTCCGGCAGCATTGCCTATTTTAGGCAGCGCCGTATTGATTACCGTAGTGGCTTGCTTTTCGCTATGGCAACAGTTCCAGGGACAATCATTGGCGCCTGGGCTACTCATTTTCTCCGTCGAGACGTGTTTTCCTTCATCTTCGGCATCATGCTTATCTTGCTCTCGCTCTTTTTGCAGCTTAGACCACGAGAGAAGACGAAGATGGCCTCCTCCTCGCCAGATGGCACAGTCTGCACCGTGGTGGATGCCAGAGGTGAGACGTTTGTCTACTCTTATAACCGTCCTCTGGGGATAGCTTTGAGCTTCGGTGTGGGTTTCCTGGCAGGTCTGGCAGGTATCGGCGGAGGCGTTATCCTTGTACCCGTTTTAGTCTACCTTCTTTGCTTCCCTACCCACATAGCCACTGCCACTTCCCACTTTACCCTGACCTTCAGCGCCCTTGCCGGCAGCTTGACCCATGCAGTCACTGGCAGTTACGCCTACAACTGGCAAGTGCTGCCATATTTGGCTATCGGAATCATCCCTGGGGCACAGTTGGGTGCCTGGCTCTCCCGCAAGCTACAAGGTATCACAATAATACGCTTCCTTGCTTTGGCGCTTGCCCTTATGGGGGTCAGGCTGCTTATATTGGCCTTCTAGCTGTGCCGGATTGGGGGATGCTCAGTCTGCAAAAATATAAAAGTGGCAGGACTAACTCGATGGTTTTTATCCGGCCTTGTGCATTGCTTGGTAGCTGTGGTTGGATTCGAACCAAAGACCTTCAGGTCATGAGTTTTAGGGAGGCCATCTCACCCTGTGCCGGGGAATGTTAACCAGTTGGTTAACAAAATGTTAGTAAACCCCAGGGGACAGTGCTCTAAGTCCTAAGGTGTCGAACTTTTACAGACGACATGCAATTTTGGACAAATTACCTTCGGGCAAGTAAAATAGCATAGAAGGAAATGTGCAGTAAGGAGCACTATTTCGGCTCGATCATTAAAAGAAACTTGCCGCTTATGGGAGCGAGCCCAAACCTAGGAGGTACAATGGCTAAGGTGAAATGCCCTTTCTGTGGTGGTGAGGGAATTGAACCTGGCTTGTGTCATGTGTCCTTTCCTTGCCCACACTGTAAAGGGTTTGGTGAGATCGAGGTGAGCGAGGTTCAAGATTCCAAAGCTGGAGATAAGGCTCAAAGCCGGGGGACAGCCCGCAGTCCTACGAGATCCCATAATCCTGAGACATAGTCAGAAGCTATCTTTCGCGGCGAGAAACTTCTCTTCCATGCCGCAGAGCATTTCTCGGCAGAAGGCAAACATCTCTTGTCGCTCTTCGCTAGGCAGTGAGCTCAGGCAATGCTCCATCATTTGGGTCATGATTTTGCGCACTGTTTCTATCATGGCTCTCCTGCCCATACATTCCCAAGACTTTTTCATCATCTCAGGCATCATCTGAGACATCAAGGTCATCAGGTCTTCCCCGCTCATTGTCTCTAACAGCGTGGGCATCATTTTGCGTATAGTGTCCAACTTCTCCTCTGGACTATGATTCTTCATCCAGCGAGCCATTATCATTTCCTCAAGGCTCATATTGTATCTCCTTCATTCCAGCTAGAACTCGTTTGTTTCAACTTCACGAATATAACCATCATCCGGTAAATAATTTAGTCTAGCACTTGTTAGTTACGGCAGCAACAATAAAAGTCTCACTGAACAATTCCCCAAAGCCATAGCAGTCTGGCAGTCCTTCAGTCCTCTGGAGGCAGCAACGCCAGCATTTTGTAGTATAGAGAGCTCTGAAAAAGTCTTCTTCAACCCCCTAATTCCCCCAGTCTTGGGGGATTTTTGAAGCTGGGGGATACCCCCAGCAGGATATATCCTGCACCTCTTTTTCAGCGATCTCGTATACATTACCTGCTGCAATTAGTATTCCTGCTTTATCTTCAATGACGTTCTAAATTTATACAAGGCACTAGTGGGCTTGCAATTGTATCCCTGGTAGGTTATAAGGAAGTATCAGGATATGTATACATGCGAGTAAACGCCAAAGATGCTGACGATTCACAATTCAAGGCAATAGCTATAGCCGAGGCGACAACGCACTGACCGAGCGTAAGGAGTACAACAAGTTTCGCCACATAGCCCTCTCTGCTACCGGTCTCCAACTCCTGAGATTGTCCTGCCGGTCGCAATGCTGGCAACTTTTACTTTACAAATGGTACAATGACTGGGGGCGGGTCACAGTTGACTCTGATGTGTCCATTGAATCTCAAGGCCTAACCATCCCACTTTTGCTGACTACATACAAGCTGTGTAGCAAGGGAAATTGGAATAACCAAAATAGAGTTGCCAAAGGAGACAGGTTAAGGAGGTAATCAGACATGCAACGGAGACCGAAGATTCTGCTCATTGACGATGATTTTGATCTGGTAAAAGTAATGAGGGGGGCTTTGGAAAGCGAGGGTTACGAGGTAATCGTAGCCTATAACGGAAAAGAGGGGATAGAAAAGGCCAAAAAGGAAAAGCCTGATTTGGTCGTCTTGGACATAGTGATGCCGGTAGCGGATGGCTTCACCTTTGCTGACCAATTTCGGAAGGATCCATCGCTCGCCAAGACCCCGGTCTTGGCACTAACCAGTTTCTCTGGGGTACTGGGGCGACAAGATACGTCTGGAGTCGAAGAGCATATTCGAATTGCATTTGAGCTCGCAGAGTATGTTCGAAAGCCTCTCAAGCCCAAGGATTTGGTCGCTAAAGTTAAGCAGTTGCTGATGAGGGCAGGCTCCTAACGCGCACCTACATAACATTGATGGAGTATTAAGAAATCTATTGACCCACAATCAGGCATGTGATATTCTTTGGCTTAAATATTGGCAATCATGGTGTACAATGATACGTCCCCTCATCTGTATCTCATGGCCGGAAATGACATATAGCCACTGCCTTCTCATTTATGACACTTGATTCATTCAGGTATTGAAGTCGTGCCGAAAACCGTCATGAGGCTGTGAGTCTGCTACGTGTAGTGAAAGGATGGTTATCGTAGAAGACTGCTAAAGCAAGTCCTGATGAGGCGAGGAGGAGTTGAATAGGTAAGGTTAGTTCCTGCCGCACCGCGGCCCTAGATGTGCTCAGAAACCGCGACTTCTATATAGTGCTGGCGCTGCTGGCAATTTGCACCTTGTTCTACTATTTTGGAGAGTTGGTGGACTTCGCTGGCTGGACAGCTTTGCGCTGGCACTTCTTTTATACTGTGCATGACGTGCATCGGATATTTTTTCTTGCTCCGATAGTCTACGCTGGCTATTCCTTCAGGGTTAGAGGTGCGTTGATTGTTACTTTGGCTGCCTTCATTGCCTTTCTGCCTCGCGCTCTCATTGTATCTCCATACCCCGACCCGGTGCTGAGGATGCTGCTTTTTACCATAACTGCTGGCGTAGTTGGTTCATTCACCGGGGTGATACGCAATCAATACGAGAAGCGCAGCCGACTTGAAGTTCTGGTAAAAGATGAAAGAGATACACTTTCGAGCATACTGGAAGGAATGAAACGGCGCATCCAGCTTGAAGCTCAGGTGTTGAGCATGCTGGAGGGAATAGAAGACGGGGTTTTCATCGTTGGCCCTGACTACAGAATACGCTTCACCAATCCAATGATGGTAAGGGAATTCGGTGAGGGTGTTGGTTCCTACTGCTATAAGTATCTGCATAACCTGGATGTCCCGTGCCAGCAAATCTGCAGACTACCAAGTGTCATCGAGGGAAAGACTGAGAGATGGGAATATGCTTTACCAGATGGCAGGACTTTTGAGGCTATTGCCTCGCCATTTGTTGGTTCCGACGGGCAAGTTTGCCAGCTAACAACACTTAGAAACATTACGCAGCGAAAGCGGGTTGAGCTGGAACTTATCGAGCTCAGCAAGCTGAAATCAGAGCTTCTGTCCAACGTCTCCCATGAGCTACGATCGCCACTGACCTCTATAAAGGGGATCGTCAGCAGTCTGTTGCAGAAGGATATAAAATTCGATGATGAAACGCGAGATATGCTTCTAGTCAGCGTAAGCGAAGAGACCGATAGATTGGCAAGACTGGTTACCAATCTGCTTGACATGAGCAAACTCGAGGCAGGTGTTTGGAAACCGGAAAAGGGACGTTGCTATATCTCTGATATTATTAACGAGGCATTAGAGCGTCAGAAGTGGGTTCATAAGAAGCATCTGTTCGAGACCGACTTGGAGCCTGATTTGCCCGAAATTTACGCTGACTACAGCCAGATAAGACAGGTGTTGATTAACCTGCTGGAGAATGCGACAGCTTATTCAAAAGGGGGAACGAAGATAACTGTCGGGGCCAAGAGTGTGAACGGCAGCGTGGAAGTAAGCGTATCTGATCAGGGTATGGGAATACCCCGTGAAGACTTGGGGAAGATATTCGACAAATTCTACCGTGGGAGTCAGAAAGGGCAAGGGTATGGGGGTGCCGGTCTTGGCTTGGCTATCTGCCAGGCCATTATTCTCCGCCACGGGGGGCAGATTTGGGCTGAAAGTGAAATAGGCCAGGGCTCCATTTTCCACTTTACTTTGCCTGTTCTGTCTCCAAGCAATGAGTGAGGTTTGAAACTGATGAGTAATAAGAAGATCAGAGTCCTAGTCGCTGATGATGAGCCAAACGTACGCATGTTTATCCGTGCCAACTTGGTGGCTCGAGGCTATGATGTACATCTTGCACAGGATGGCGTTGAGGCCCTGGAAGTGGCAGAACGCATCATTCCAGATGTAATCGTGCTTGATGTAAATATGCCCCGGATGGATGGTATTGAGGCTACTCGCCGAATAAGGGAATGGGCAGATATGCCCATCATAATCCTGAGCGTAAGAGGAGATGAGAAAGACAAAGTTGGAGCATTGGATGAGGGCGCTGACGATTACGTTACCAAGCCCTTTAGCATAGAAGAGTTGCTGGCCAGAATTAGAGTAGCACTGAGGCGTTCTGCAGCCCCAGCGGTTGATGCCCCGGTATTTACGGCCGGAGATTTGGAAGTTGACCTATCTAAACGGTTGGTTAAACGGCGAGGACAAATTGTAAAACTCACACGTACGGAGTATGAGCTGCTAACATATCTAGTTTCTAATTGTGGGAAAATATTTACCCACGCTGAGTTACTGCACAATGTGTGGGGGCCAGAATATGGTAAAGAAAGGGAATATGTCCGCGTTTTCATTGGGCAACTCAGACGCAAGATTGAAGATGACCCCTCAAATCCTCGCTTCATTGTGACTGAAGCACGCATAGGCTATCGATTTGTTAAGCCGGAGTAACGAGGGTGTTTAGAAACCTTTTTTCTGCTCACCCACCCGCCCAATAGCTGTATCTGGGGGGATACCCCCAGACCCTCTCAGGCCCGAAATCCATAATGAAATCTTTATAAACTTATTCTTATGCTCTATCTTCCCATCGTGGCTCAGAATCTTTATGAATTCTTTATAACTTGGCCTTATATCTTTATGTTTTCCTTATGCCTTTTGGTGGATAATGAGTCGTCTTCTTGAAGGCAAAGGCGAACAATAGCAAGATGGGGCATATAAGAGATCTCGGTTCTCATTGTAGCCAAGGGGACAACTCAGCAGGGGTAAAATAGAGCAGGAGATTTGATCTAATTTCAAAGGAGGTCCAAGGAGAGAAAGATGGCTAAGCTAAAACTAGCTGCTTACTGGTCAGCGAGCTGCGGTGGTTGTGATGTCGCTATCTTAGACCTCCATGAGCGAATTTTGGAGTTGGCTAACATCGCTGACATCGTCTTCTGGCCCATCGCGGTAGATTTCAAATACCATCACGTCGAGGCCATGCCTGATAAGTTTATCGATGTCTGTCTTTTCAATGGGGCAGTCCGGAGCTCGGAGCAAGAGCATATCGCCAAACTACTCCGGGCCAAATCAAAGCTGATGATCGCTTACGGTGCCTGCGCCTGCTTTGGTGGCATACCCTCCTTAGCCAATTTCTACAACAGAGCCCAAATTATGGAGCGTGCCTATATTGAGGCCCCTACCAATGATAACCCAAATCACATTTTGCCCCAGACTTTAACTACAGTAGCTGAGGGCCAGCTAGAGTTACCCGAGCTTTATGACACCGTCAAGACCTTGTCCCAAGTAGTAGAGGCTGACTTTTTTGTTCCTGGCTGTCCGCCGGTGCGAGGGACCAATGATCAGATTGTAGATGTTCTGGCCAGCGGCGAGCTGCCGCCCAAGGGTGCCGTGATTGCCTCAGCCAAAGCCCTGTGTGAGGAGTGCACTCGAAAAAAAGAGGAGAAGAAGATTACCAGAATCTATCGCCCCTTTGAAATTATCCCTGACCCGGAGAAGTGCCTTTTGGAGCAGGGGCTAATCTGTATGGGCCCAGCCACCAGGGGTGGCTGCGGTAGCAAGTGTATTAAAGTAAACATGCCCTGCCGTGGCTGCTATGGCCCGCCACCCGGGGTGATAGACCAGGGAGCGAAGATGTTGAGTGCGCTGGCTTCTATTTATGACGTCAAGGATGATGATGGGATTGAGCGACTGAAGGCGGAGGCGGTTGATGCTGCCGGCACCTTCTATAGATTTAGCCTTGCCGATTCACTGCTGAATCGAAAACGAATGTAGCCAAGGAGGTGGACCATGAAAAGGATTAGCATTGACCCCTTTACCCGGCTTGAGGGTCATGGCCGGATTGATATTTTCCTGAATGATGCCGGGGAGGTGGCTAATGTCTACCTGCGGATCCCGGAGCTTCGCGGCTTCGAAAAATTCTGCGAGGGAAGACCTGTTGAGGAACTGCCCCGGATAGTTACTCGAATTTGTGGCGTCTGACCAGGCGCCCATCATATGGCCTCGTGTAAGGCCGTAGACGCCGTATATCAAGCAGACCCTCCTCCGGCAGCCAAGAAGCTGAGAGAGCTATTCTATTGCGCCCACATGTGCCATTCGCACATTGCCCATTTTTATGCTTTGGCGGCACCTGACTTCGTGATGGGGCCCACCAGTGACCCTGCCCAGAGAAATATTCTGGGCGTTGTTTCCAAAGTGGGACTTCAGATCGGGGGCGAGGTGATAAAGCATCGAGCCTATGCCCAGCAAATCCAGGAGGTCATCGGTGGCAAAGCTACCCACCCGGTATGCGGTCTACCTGGCGGCATGAGCAAGGCTATTACAGAAGCAGAGCGCCATGATTTTGAAGACAAGGCAAAATCACTGGTGGAATTTGCCAAGTTCAGCCTGAAGCTATTCAACGACGTAGTCTTGTCTAACAAAGCGTATGTAGACCTTATCCTGGGTGATACCTACTACATGACCAGCTACTACATGGGGATGGTTGACAGCAAGAACAAGGTAAATTTCTATGATGGGAATATTCGGGTAATTGACCCCGAGGGTAAGGAATTCGTCAAATTCAAACCGGCCGAGTATCTCAACGTTATTAGTGAGCACACCGAGCCCTGGAGCTATCTCAAGTTCCCGTTTTTGAAAAATGTTGGTTGGAAGGGTTTTGTAGATGGTAAAAACAGCGGTGTATACCGGGTCGCTCCGCTGGGCCGACTCAACGTGGCCGATGGTATGGCAACCCCATTAGCCCAGGCCGAGTACGAGCAGATGTACACCACCTTCGGTAGAAAGCCGGTCCACCATACCATGGCTCAACACTGGGCGAGGCTAATTGAATTACAGTACGCCGCAGAACGACTACTGGAGCTATCTCGGGATGATGAGATTACTAGCCCTAACGTCCGCATTATTCCCACAGCAACTCCCAAAGAAGGGGTGGGGGTGGTAGAAGCACCACGAGGCACCTTGTATCATCATTATCAGACTGATGAGCGCGGTATCGTGCAGAAGGTAAATCTGATTGTGGCTACTGGCAATAACCACGCTGCAATGTGCATATCAGTTAAGCGAGCTGCCCAGGGGCTGATTAAGGCAGGCAAGGTAATAAACGAGGGGCTTCTGAATATGATTGAGATGGCCTATCGAGCTTATGACCCCTGTATGGCCTGTGCCACTCACACGCTGCCGGGGCAAATGCCGATGGAGGTTACAATCTATGACAGTCAAGGGAGAGAGGTAGACAAGCTCAGCCGCTGTACTTCTTAGCCTTAAGGCAGCATTGGCTGGTGACTGTTCAAATGCAGTTGAGACTTTAAGGGAGGCAATATGCAAGCGATTACGCCGTTCCAAGAGTCAGTCGATATCATAAGGGAAGCCGGAGGGGAAAAGCTAGACCTGTGCTATCAATGTGGCCTCTGCACCGGAAGTTGTCCCTGGAATCAATTGAGAAGTTTTTTGGTTCGTAAACTGATTCATCAGGCACAATTGGGTGTGGTTGATTTTGTGTCCGAAGACCTGTGGCTGTGCACCACCTGCCGTACTTGTGTTCAGCGCTGCCCACGAGGCGTAGAGATAATCGACATTATGAGGGCTATGCGCAGGGTCGTTGCCGAAACAGGCGCAGCTAAAGTTCCTGATTCACTTCGGATTACTGTCAAGAATATTGCGGGGGCAGGCAATCCGCTTGGGCAGGCACCAGAACAGCGGTCTGACTGGGCGGGTAGCCTCAAGGTAAAGGCCTATACCGATGGAACTGACCTGTTATATTTCTCCTGTTGTATCCCAGCCTATGATCCCAAGGTTAAAAGGGTGGCCCAAGCCACGGCTAAAGTGCTGGCAAAGAGCGGAGTGGATTTTGGCATCTTGGGTAACAAGGAAAACTGCTGTGGTGAGAGCGTACGCAAGTCCGGCAATGAGCAACTGTTCCAAAGCCTGGCGCAAAAAAACATCGAAACCTTTGCCGGGGCTGGGGTTAGGCAGATTGTAGTCAGTTCTCCTCACTGCTATCACACCTTCAAAAATGAACAACCTTATTTAGCAGCGGGCTTTGAGGTTACACACACCGTACAGTATTTGGCAAAGCTCATAAGTGATGGCAGATTGAAGTTTACCAAGGAGGTAAAAAAGAAGGTTGCCTATCACGATTCCTGTTACCTTGGGCGTCATAACGGGGTATATGACGAACCTCGAAAGGTTTTGGAAAGTATCCCTGGTGTGGAGATAGTTGAGATGTCTGATGTCAGAGAAAATGCCCTCTGTTGTGGTGGGGGGGGTGGAAGAATTTGGATGGAGACCAAGAAGGGGGAAAGGTTCTCTGATCTAAGAATACAGCAGGCCCTCGACGTCGGAGCAGACGTGTTGGCTGTCTCCTGCCCCTATTGTATGCTCAATTTTGAGGATAGCCTGTTGACTACTGATAAGTCAAACGCTCTAGAAATCAAGGATGTGGTGGAACTAGTTCAAGAAGCACTTTAGTACATGTATTAGGAGGCGACATGGCCAGCGAAGAGAGAATCGGTGTTTACGTCTGTCACTGTGGTCACAACATAGCTGGTGTTATTGATGTACCAGAGGTAGTCCGGCATGTTCATGGGCTGGATAACGTCACGGTGGCACGAGATTATGTCTACATGTGCTCAAGTAAGGGGCATAACCTGATAAAGCAAGACATCAAGCAGCTCGGGATCAACAGGGTGGTAGTGTCAGCTTGTTCGCCTCGCTTGCATGAACAGACCTTCCAAAACGTTCTAAAAGAAGCTGGCCTTAACCCATACTTGCTGCAAATAGCCAATATCAGGGAGCAGTGTGCCTGGCTCCATGAACCGGGCCGGCTGGTCACGGAAAAGGCCAAACGGCTGGTCAGTGGCGCAGTAAAGCGGGTAGCCCATCATACACCTGCCGAGGGGCAGTCTGTTCCGGTATTTCCTGCTACGCTAATAATAGGGGGTGGCATTGCTGGCATTCAGGCTGCCCTGGAGATTGCCAACTCCCAGCATGTAGTGTATCTGGTGGAAAGGGAGCCAAGCATTGGCGGGCATATGGCGCAGTTTGACAAGACATTCCCTACTTTGGACTGTTCAGCTTGCATTCTTACTCCCAAAATGAATGATGTAATCATCAACCCTTACATCAGGCTGATGACTTACAGCGAAGTTGTTGATGTTTCAGGATATGTAGGCAACTTCACTGTTAAGGTTAAGCGTAAGGCACGCTGCGTCGATGAGGATAAATGCATCAGTTGTGGTATTTGTCAGGAGAAATGCCCTTGGTCAACAGCCAGCGAATTTGAGGCTGGCTTGAGCATGCGAAAAGCTATCTATACTCCATTCCCCCAGGCGATACCCAATATACCCGTTATTGATAAAGAGCGTTGCATCTACTTCTCAGGGGGTAAAGGGAAATGCCGTGCCTGTGAACGCTTCTGTGACGCCAAAGCCATCGACTTCAACCAGCAAGACCTATTCATAGACCTGCAGGTTGGCTCTATCATTGTGGCCACAGGCTACGACGTTTTTGATCCGACTGTTATATCACAATATGGCTATGGACACCTGCCTAATGTTTTCACCAGCCTGGAATTCGAGAGGCTGTGCAGTCCTTCTGGGCCTACTGGCGGCATACTAAAACTGGCAGACGGACGCGAACCAAAAAGTGTGGCTATTATCCATTGCGTTGGCAGCCGCGACGAGAATTATCAGGCATATTGTTCCCGTGTATGCTGTATGCATGCTCTCAAATATTCGCACCTGTTCAAAGAGAAAACCGGAGGCCAGGTTTATCAGCTATATATTGATATGCGTTGCGCCGGAAAGGGGTATGAGGAGTTCTATAAACGAGTTCAAGGTGAGAAGGTCAATTTCATCAGGGGCAAATTAGCGAAAATCAGCGGCAACAGCACGGGATCCGATGAGGGAGAGACGCTTATTGTTACTTGCGAGGACACGTTGCTCGGAAGTTTGGTTAACATACCAGTGGATATGGCTGTCTTGTGTGTAGCTCTCCAACCCCGTCATGAC
>Ga0209777_10007593_pt1 | contig 12013 bp, 12 predicted proteins | sample FrelakmetHBP12HB_FD_187147 | JGI IMG/M metagenome (GOLD analysis project Ga0209777, IMG submission 187147) | Freshwater lake sediment microbial communities from the University of Notre Dame, USA, for methane emissions studies -HBP12 HB (SPAdes)... | ecosystem: Environmental > Aquatic >... | reverse complement strand
GTCTTGGTAAAAGCCAGGCGCAAATCCGTATCAATGTTGATGATTCTGATGCCATAGGCAATGGCGCGCCTGATTTCGCTGTCTTTTGTTCCCGAAGCCCCGTGCAGAACCAGCGGTATCTTAACCAACTTTGCGATTTTTTGCAAGCGCGGAAAATCAATCTTTTCCTGGCCGGCGAAATTGCCGTGCATGGTGCCGATGGAGGTGGCTAAGGTGTCTACCCCGGTCAGCCGGACAAAATCCGCGGCTTGGACGGGATCGGTCATATAGGAATTATGATCCGGCGGTAAAATCACTTTGGTCATGCCTTCCTTGCCGAGAATCGCTCCCAATTCCCCCTGTACCCAGGCGCCGTGCTGATGGCCGAATTTTACCGCCTTTTTGGTAATGGCGACATTAGCCTCATAGGGCAGAGCCGAGCCGTCCAGGTGCACGGAAGTCAGTCCGGCCAAAACGCACTCCTTGAACAAATCATAATCCTTGCCGTGATCCAGATGGATGGCCAGCGGGACATTCTTGGCCTCGGTGGCGACGACTGTCCTGATTATTTCCAGAATGGTACGGAGTCCCGCGTATTTGATGGTCGCTTCCGATATCTGGATGATGGCCGGAGATTTGCTCTTGGCGGCGGCGCGGATAATGGCCAAAGTCGATTCCAAATTATAGGTATTGAAAGCGCCGACGGCGATTTTCTTCCCCTGCGCGTATTTGACGATCTGCTTGATATGGACCAGCATAAAAGAATAATTAAATATTGAATATTAAATTATAAAAATAGTTGATAAATTTCCGGTTATTAATTATCAGTTATCAGTTGCCAGTTATCAGTTTTTCCCCTCCTTTCCAAGGAGGGGTTAGGGGAGGTTTGCCGAGGAATAATCCAAAAGATTAAAATATATTAATTAATGCATTCATAATCAACGGCAAACCCCTCTTTAATCTCCCCTTGGAAAGGGGAGAAACTGATATCCTTTGGCATTGATTTGATATTGAAAATTTGACATTTGGCATTAAAAATTATTCGTAGCCATTCGTATCATTCGGATGCCATTCGTAGATTAGGATCGCCATGATTATTCGTATATTCGTTGATAATTCGTGGATTCGTAGGTAGTGATAATAAACAAAATAAAATATCAAATCATTTTAATGATAGCAGAAAATTCTTCCGCTTTGAGGCTGGCGCCGCCCACTAGCAATCCCGCGAAATGATCAAGGCCGGCGAATTGCGCGACATTGCCCGCATCGACCGATCCGCCGTAAATAATCCTGATATTATTTTTAATGATCGCCGGCGGCCAGAAATCCAGGAGCGCGTGATGAATCAGTTTGAAGGCACGCTCGGCTTCCGGCGCTTCGATGGGCCGGCCGCTGCCAATGACCCAGACCGGCTCATAGGCGATCACCAGTTGCTCATTGGCCGTCAGCTCGATGCCGGAAAGAACACGGACGACCTGGCGGAAAATCGCGTTGTCAGCCTGTCCCTCCTGGCGCTCGGCAAACGTCTCGCCGACGCACAGGATCGGCGTCAAATTCGCCGCGTAACCGGCTTTAATCTTGAGATGCGTCATCTCATCCGTCTCCAGCAGATACTGCCTCCGCTCCGAATGGCCAATAATGGCATAGCGGCAATCGAGCTCACGCAAAAATTTCGGCGATTCCTCGCCCGTATAAGCTCCGCGCGATTCCCAGAAAATATCCTGGCTGCCCAGTTTGATTTCCGAGCCTTTAAGTGCCTGGCCGACGCCAGCAAGCGCCGAAAAGGAGGGGCAGATAACCACCTCTTTCTTCTTTTCTTCAGCCAATGATTCCTTCAGCACCGTAGCCAGCTCAATGCTTTGCCCGGCCGAAAGGTTCATTTTCCAATTGGCGATGATGATTGGTTTATTCATATTAGCTTGTTAGCTTATAGCTTTTAGCTTGTTAGCTTTATGAAAACTTTTTAGAAATTTATCTAAAAAGCTAAAAGCTATTAAGCTAAGAAGCTAGTTACTCACCATTTATAATTATTAAACACCCAATAAGCCAGCGCCTTGGTGTCCTGGAAGCGGTCATTGATCGTCGGACTGCCCAGGACGGCGATCAGGACTTCCCGGCCGTTCTGATCATGCACTTGGCTGACAAAGCAGTAGCCGGCCGCGTCCAGAAAGCCTGTTTTGCCCAAACTGATGGTATAGGTATTGCCAGCGATGCCGAACTCCTCGCCCAAAATTTTGTCCGTGCTTTCAATCTTCCTGACTTTGCCCTTATTGCTGACTGAAATTTCATACTTTTTGGTGGAGGCGGCGCTGCTGATTTCCGGCCGGCTGAAAGCCGCGGCCGCCAGCTTGACCACGTCCTCGGCCGTTGATTTGTTGTCATTGTCAAGCCCGGTGGGATCGGCAAAACGCGAGTCGGCCATGCCCAGCTCCGCGGCTTTTTGATTCATGGCCGCGACGAAGCTCTCCTCGCTTAGCCCGGTGGACCGGGCCAGGGCGGCCGTGGCTTCATTGGAGGAAGCAACGAGCGAAGCGAAAAACAAATCCCTGATTTTAATCCGGTCCCCGGCAATCAGATAAGTGATTCCGCCATTGCGGTAATCGGCGCTCGACATCGTGAAATCGCCGTCCCAGCCGGGATTATGATCGAGAAATACCAAGGCAGTCATCAATTTGGTGATGGAAGCGATTGATCGGACATCATGGCAACCGTTTTCATAGAGAATTTTTCCCGACTGCGGCTCCACCGCCAGATAGCTTTGGGCGTTGACTTTGACCCCCAGGCTGTCCGAATCATAATTCCTCTGCGGCACGGGCGCGGCTTTCATTTCCGCCACCGGCAGATTGTTGGCGGTGGTCGAGACAATAAGATTGTTTTGCGCCTGCAAAAACAGTCCGGTCAGCAACAGATTGACAATGGCATCGAACATAATAAGAATAAATTAATTGTTTTAAGCATTGACGCCCATAATTTCACTGATTTCTTTTACCGCGGAATTTTTCTCCACGCCCAGTCCCTGCAGCAGCTTGTCCAGATTGTTATTGCGGTTCAATTTCTCATAATCGGGCAGGTCTTCGATCCGCCTTAATCCCAGATATTTCATAAATTCCATGGAGATATTGTAAAGCGTGCTCGCCTTGATCTTGTCTTCCCTGGCTTCGATCAGTCCGCGCATGAGCAGATTCCGCAGGATCAGGCTGCAATTGACGCCACGGATCAGCTCCAGCTCGACTTTGGAAATGGGACCGCGATAGGCGATGATTGTCAGGGCCTCGAGCGACGGCCGCGTCAGCTCGCCGGTTAATTCGCTCTTGATAAATTTTGCTATGATCTCGGCGTTCTCACCGGTTGTGGCCATTTGGTATTTCTCTTCGACTTTGAGTATTTGCATGCCGCCATTTCTTGCCTGGTATTCTTGAGCCAATTGATCCAAGACTTCCTGAACCTGCTTTTTATCGGCGCCGGCCAGTCGGGCCAGCTCGGCGATGGATAGAGGCTTATGGGAAATGAATAGTAATGATTCGATTTGGTTTTTTAACATAAATAAATAATAGCGATACTAATTCTACGAATGCCTGCGAATGATCATGGCGATCCTAATCTACGAATACATCCGAATGATACGAATGGCTACGAATAATATATACCGCGAATCCACGAATTGACCACGAATACCACGAATAATCAGGATAAAGTTCAAAGTTCAAGGTCCAAAGTTCAAGATAATTAAGTGTAATTAGTAATTGGATATCAGTAATTGAAATTCAATAACCAATATCCAATAACCAATTATATCAGTAATAACTGATAACTGATTAACTTGATGAAAACTGATAACTGATAACTGGTAACTAATATTCAATATTAAATATTATAATATTAGCATCAATTAGTAGATTAGTATTATCAGACTTTTTCAATCAAAATCTCATCAAACACTCCGGCTTGATTGACCGCCACTTCCCCGGCTTTGATCAGCTCCAGTAGGGCCAGGAAACAGACGACGATATCGGAGCGCGATTTGGCGCCGGAGAGCATCTGGCGAAAGCTGAATTTCCGCATCTTGCCGAGAGTCTGGCGGATGCTCATGACCATCTCTTTCAGCGAGACCACTTTTTCCAGGACCTTCTGCGGCAAGCTGATGATATAATCAATGCGGCGCAAGATTTCCGAATAAAGCTGCAGCAGATCGGCCGCGGCCAGGCCGGCTGGCGGAGAAAACGTCGGTTTCATCTGCCAGGCGATTTTTTCCCGCGTAAAGCAAAAATTCTTCTTCAGGAGCAGCTGTTCGATCAGTTTTGAAGCTTCCAGATAATCCTTGTACAGCCGGAGCTGCGCCTCGAGCTGCTCGGCGCTGTCCTCTTCCTCGTCCGCGAGCTGCGGCAGCAGGATTTTTGACTTGATCACCAGCAGCTTGGTCGCGATAATGAGAAAATCCGCCAGTTCCTCGGCGCCGACAGTCTGCAGCTTGTCCAGATAGCCCAGATACTGATCCGTCACTTCGGCCAAAGAGACCTGCGAGATGCTAAGCTTCTGGTCTTCGATGAGCTGCAACAGCAAATCAAGCGGACCTTGGAATTGTTCGAGATTGGTTTGATACATGACGATCTGTCTGATGGATTAATCTGATTGAGAAAATCCGACAAGATTATTTTTTCTTCCCGGTCGTTTTTTTGGCCGCCTTCCTGGCCGGCTTTTTTGAAATTTTCCTGGCCGGCCGGGGAGCAATCTTCTTGACGATCCGCTTGACCGCCCGATTAAGGGATTTTTTCATATTTTTCTTGGCCACCTGCCGGCCGGCTTTATTAGCCACGATTTTTTTGGCTTGTTTCATCTGATTCTTTACCGCCTGGGGAATTTTGTAGCCGGCGTTCATGGCCACGTCAGCCAGCCGCGCTTCCTCGAGTTGGATGAAATCTCTGACTTTCATCAGCACGCTGTCGGTGAAGCTGCCGGTGCTCAAGACCGCTTTTTTGGTATTGAGCAGCGTTTTGTCCACCAGGACTTCCAGCTGATGCAGCCGGCCGAAAGAAGACAGCGAGCCCGGCTGGATCTTCAGGACCTTGATCATTATCTGTTCCTTGGGAATAGAAACTTTCTTGGCCCCGAGATATTTCTTTAATTTCTTGAGATCCACCTTGCGATCAGCCGGCAAAATCACCAGCACATGCACCTTATCGGCTTCAATGAGCAGATTCTTGGCGACCTCTTTCAGGCTCCGCTTGAGCGTTTGGGCCGCGTCATAAGCCGTAAACACGGTCTTATGGGCGATGGCTTCGTAATCCACGCCCTTGTCATCCAAATATTTTTTTACTTTTGCGGGTATAGGCATACATTTATTAATTTATTAATTAGATTATTGTTATTATTAATTGCTGGGCGCCGCTGAATTAATATTATTAATCAGCTGCGGATCGACTTTTTTCGTAAAACACTGATGGCCGGCCTGGTGATTGAGCCATTCATCCGCGCCGACGACATTTTCGCTGTTGCTTTTCGCTGCCAGGGAAAAATCGGCGCAGATCTGGTATTGATCCGATGCCAAAACCTGGTACTCATAGGGTTTTTTGGTCTGTGGATCCATCAATTGATTCATGAAGGAGCTGTTGAGTATAACCGGCAATTTGTTTGACTGGGCATAGGAGGAAACGACCAAAGAGTTTATCTGGCTCAAGGCGACCACGCGCTGCAGATCGAATTTTTTCAATCTGGACTTGGCCGGGGAATCAATCAGTAGCAATCCGGCAATGATGGCGATAACGGAGATAGCCAGTACGACGGTAAAAGCCGCCACCAAAACCGCATCGCGCTTGGCGTAATCCCGGCGGCGCAGATCATAAAAGTAATAGCCAAAGATTCCCAAAGAAATGGCAAAGATCACCAAGATCTTTAGGATGATTTTGGCCGTGTAATCACCGTTTAGAAAATTTATTAGCAAGGCCACCAAGCTGCCGATGGCCATTAGCAATGAAACCAACAGCGCAAAATACGTCAGCCAGCGATAGATATTGCTCTGGTGATTGAGATTATTATTCTTATACTGGCGATGCAGCGAGCAGCTGGCGATCAAAAAAATCGGCAGGACAATGATGGCCGAGGCCAGATATGATTTTAGCGCCGTCTGAATTATATAATCGGTTAAAACCTGATAAGTGCCGCTTAAATATTTATTGATGATCTGAAAGATAATGCCGCCGACCGACAGCGCCAGCCAGCCTAAGGTGGCTAAGGTCAAAAAATTGAGGAAAAAATCCAAAGCGCTCTTGCCCTGAAACGCCCCAGGCTGATAATTTTCCTCCGCGGCTTGATGTGAAGTTTGTTTTTTTAGCATGGTATTTAAAATTATTAATTTATAAGGCTAATTTAACCGCGAATCCACGAATTTTCCACGAATATGCGAATGATGATAGCGATACTAATCTACGAATGCATCCGAATGATACGAATGGCTACGAATAATATATACTACGAAACTACGAATTAGCTACAAATATACGAATAATCCCAATTTCAAGTTTCCAATTTCCTATTTCTTATTTCTGTATTATTCGTGGTATTCGTGGTGAATTCGTGGATTCGCGGTAAATCCTTAATTTCTTATTTTCTTAATTTCAATTGATAACTGAAAACTGATAACTTATTTGAATGGTATTTTCTGCTGCCGGCCCAGCAGTTCTCTGGCTTTTTTCTTGCCCGCGGGCGTCAGGATCACTTCCTTGATAAACCATTTTTCCTTGGTCTTAAGGCCCAGGCCTTTGGCCAGGCCCCGGCTGATCAGCCGCTCCACGCTCTTGGTGATGATATTAATTTGATCTTCCGGCTGGGGCGGATTTTTTTCCGTGCTGTAAAAATTCAGGATCACCCGCTTGGAAATGCGGGCCTGCCTGCTCCCCAGCCCCTGCCGTAAAATGAATTTTTGCAGATTGGAGAGAGTCATAGATTTAGGATAAGCGGAAATTATTGACGAGAAGTTCGAAGCGATAGCCCAGATATTTGGCGGCCAGCCGGCAAAAAGTCATGCGATCAATGAAAATCTCGAAATATTCGATGGGTTCGGCCACCTTGGTGTCGATTTTGACATTGAGATAAATGATTTTTTTCTTCCGGTCCACATTCAGGCTGTTTTGCGTCGCCGCGTAATTGACCCGGTCATGGATGTCGAATTTGATATGGCTGATATCTTTCTTGAGCACCCGGGTGCGCTGCACATCGGACTTGTCGGCCAGTATTAAAATGGCGGAAATCTTATCCACCAGTTTCAATTCGTCTTTGTCATGGCTGGTGATTGCCTGGATGACGCGGGAAAGATCCGGGGCATCCACCCGGCCCACGTATATCTGCGAAAATAATAGCGCCCCCCAATAATGATGCTGGGTGCGGCCCATAAAATTGCCCATATCATGGCAATAGCCGGCGCTAGCAGAGAGCTCCTGATCATGAGCGGGCAGACCGATCTCTCGGGCCAGGCTGCGGGCGCGATCGGCCACGATGTTGACATGGCGAAAGCCATGATCGGTAAAGCCCAACGCCGTCAGATATTTTTCTGTCTGCTCGATGTAATTATTGACATAGGGATTAGCCTTGACTTCCTTAAATGTTAATTGCATAGATTATTTTATTTAATGAATCTAAAAATATTTTGCCAGGGCCGGCCGGCGGCAGCGCCGGCGATTGCGTCTCGGCTGATATTGAAAAATAATGTTCCTTTCATGCGCTCCCTCGGAATGACATTTTAAATTTCCTCTTTCGGCATTTCCACCCTGATGTGCAATTCCTGGAGCTGGCTGTCTTTGACGGCCGCGGGCGATCCCACCATAGGCTCTTCGGCCCGGCCGTTCTTGGGAAAGGCGGTGATTTCGCGGATGCTGGGCTCGTCGCGCAGCAGCATGACATACCGTTCGATTCCCGGAGCAAAGCCGCAGTGCGGCGGCGCGCCGTATTTGAAAGCCGCGATCATATGCCCGAATTTGGCGTCAACTTCCTCCGCGTTATAGCCGGCGATCTCAAACGCTTTGTACATGATTTCCGGCACATTGTTGCGCACCGCTCCGGAGGACAGCTCCACGCCGTTTAAGACGATATCATACTGGTAAGCCAGGATCTGGAGCGGCTCCTTGCTAAGCAATGCGTCCATTCCTCCCTGCGGCAGAGAAAAAGGATTATGGCCGAAATCTATTTTTTTGCTTTCTTCATTGTATTCGAACATGGGGAAATCCACGATCCAGCAATAAGCCATTTTTGACTTGTCGATCAGCTGCAATTTATTACCGGCCTGCAAGCGGATCTGGCCCATGACTTTGGCCGCGACCGGCTCTTTGTCGGCGCAGAAAAACATGGCATCGCCCGGCTGGGCGCCCAGCCGCTCACAGATTTTTGCTGTCAATTCGTCACCCAAAAACTTAGTGATCACGGAAATATATTTTCCCGAGGCATCAATCAAAATTGAAGCCAAACCCTTGGCGCCGAGTTTTTTGGCCTCGTCATTGAATTTTTCAATGTCTGATTTGGTAAGCGAGGCGCCTCCGGGAGCGGCAATGGCTCGGATTTTCCCTCCTTTTTTGACGACGTCGGCGAAGACGGCAAAACCGCAGCCGTCAAACAGCTCGGTAACATCCTGGATTTCCATTCCGAAGCGCAGATCCGGCTTGTCGCTGCCATATTTAAACAGGGCATCATTAAAAGGAATCCGGGGAAATGGCGATTGCAGGATTTCTTTATCGGTAAATTCCTTGGTCGCGGCCACAAACAGCGGCTCCATCAGAGCGAAGAATTCATCCTGGGTCAAAAAGCTGGTTTCCACGTCCAATTGATAGAATTCTCCCGGGCTGCGATCGGCGCGGGCGTCTTCATCGCGCATACAGGGAGCGATTTGAAAATACTTATCCAGGCCACCGACCATGAGCAGCTGCTTGTATTGCTGGGGCGCCTGGGGCAAAGCATAGAATTTTCCCGGATGCAATCGCGAAGGGACGAGAAAATCTCGGGCCCCTTCGGGCGAGGAAACAGTCAGCAGCGGGGTTTCAACTTCGGTAAAGCCCGCCTGGTGCATCCAATCGCGCAGAAATTTAATGACTTTGGCGCGGAAAACCAGATTATCCTGCATTTTTTTGCGCCGCAGATCTAAAAATCTGTATTTCAAGCGCAAATCCTCATTGGTTTCTTCTTCGGGTTCGTTCTTTCCCGGCTCCCACGATAATTTGAAGGGCGGAGTCTGGGCGCTATTTAATATTTCAGCCGTTTGCACGCTGATTTCTATCTCACCGGTGGAAAGATGCTTATTGACAGCCGAGGCCGGGCGGGCGTTGACCGCGCCCGTGATCTTGACCACCCATTCATCGCGCAATTTCTCGGCGATATTAAAGGCTTCCTGGGAAACCTTGGCGTCGAACACCGCCTGGCTGATCCCGTAACGATCGCGCAAATCAATGAAAATTAGTCCTCCATGATCCCTCCGGCTATTGACCCACCCTGACAGGGTAACGGTTTTGCCGACATCCTCCTTGGTCAGCTGCCCGCAAGTGTGTGTTCGAAACATAGTGTTTGTTCTGCGAATTATTTATAATAAATTAAGTATATTATAACAAAAAATCCTTGCAAATACAAGGAGGATAAATTAACTTCAAAATTCGATCCTAATCTACGAATTCATCCGAATAATCCGAATGTATACGAATATTTTATTCGTAGTTAATTAGTAGATTCGGATGTCATTCGTAGATTAGGATCGCATATTATATTCGTAGATTCGGATTGGATCTATCATTCGTAGATTCGGATGTCATTCGTAGATTCGGATTGAACATATTAACAAACGACTTTTCCAGCCAGTTCATAGCATCTCATCTTCTTCTCGCAAACCGACTCGATCAGTCTGTTTAAGTCAGCGAGCAGCTGCTTCTGGCTGTTGGCCGTTATCCTGGGCTGATAGCCCAGATGCTTAAGCAATTCGAAAATATATTTATTCAATACGAGGACTGTCTGATCCTTTTGAAAAGAAATAGCACCGAAAAAATCCCTGATCAGATCAAAGATGATGGGATCAGGCGCCCGGGCGATGGTCAGGCGGTCGGCCGCTTCCAGAAAATAATAGCCGGCCGCGGCCCGGGCCAGATCATGGGTGATGCCGCGATAGACATCCCGAAATTTGGCGCCGGCGATGCGCTCCACGCCGGATGAGCCCGGCGCCAGCATCAGCTCGGCCACGGAAAAAAAATCCAAGTGAGCATTGAGCTTGGAACAAATCTTTTTCGTGCCTTTGGCCACGGCGATCACCTTGCCCTTGTCAGCCGTGTAGATGGCATATTGGCGGTCGTATTCGCCGTAATGCGAGCGGCGGAGAATAATGCCTTGGGTGAGATAGGTCATGAAATTAGCTTATAGCTTGTTAGCTTTTAGCTTCTGGCTTGTTAGTTATTAGTATTTTATGCTCCCCTTTAGAAGGGGAGCCGTCGCGAAGCGACTGAGGGGTAATGAAATGCAATTACCCCTCCTTGGTCCTCCTCTTATAAATAAAGGGAAGAAAAAATATGTTGTCATCCCGGACGAACCAGCGATTTAGCTGGTGAGATCCGGGATCCAGGTTAAATTATTATATTGGGTTTAATACAAGGCAACCTGGATCCCGGCTCTCCGCTTCGCTGCGGCCGGGATGACACACTTTAGGTTAACGTATTTCAACAATGAAACAATAAATATTTTCTTAATTATAAATTCTAGTATCTAGATAAGATTGCAGTATCACCATGGCCGCGACGGCGTCATCCCGGCCTTTGGTCTTTTGTCCGGCCGTGAGCTTGCGCGCTTGCTTGGTGGAAAATATTTCGCTGGCCGCCTTAACTTCCAATTTGACGGCAGACTGCAAATCCTTGATAAACCTTTTGACTTTTTTTTCACCGATCGTGGCGCCTTTGGCCTGGGTGTTGGCCGGCAGGCCGACTACAATCTTTCCTATCCCCTCTTTTTGGCAGACGGCGGAGAGCTCCTTGAGCAGATTGGCCCTTCCCTTATTCTTAATAATTGAATACGGCAAAGCCAGCCGGCTCTCATCGTCGCCGACGGCCAAGCCGACTTTCGCTTCACCATAATCAATGCCAAGAAGTTTCATAAAATTATAAATTATTACATCGTTAATATTTCCGCTCCCTTGTCTGTCACGGCCACGGTATGCTCGAAATGCGCGGCGAGCGAGCCGTCCTTGGTGACGATGGTCCAGCCGTCGGGCAGCGTCTCCACCGGCCAGTCGCCGGCCGTGATCATGGGCTCGATGGCCAGTACCATCCCCGTCTGCATGATGATCTTGGCCGCGCGTGGCTCGTCGTAATTGGGAATCTGCGGATCCTCATGCGCGGCAAATCCCACGCCGTGCCCCACCAGCTGGCGCACCACGGCCAAATTATTTTTTTCGGCGTGCTTCTGGATCGCTTGGCCGATGGCCGACAGCGGCCGGCCGTTCTTCACCTGCTTGATCGCCAACGACAGACATTCTTTTGTCACTTGCATCAGCTTGCTCGCTGCGGCCGAAACTTTGCCTACGCCAACCGTAATGGCCATGTCCGTGAACAGCCCTTGGTATTCCAAGCCGCAATCAATGCCCACGATATCGCCGTCATAGAGAACGCGGTTGGGAATGGGCAGGCCGTGCACCACTTCTTCATTGATCGAGACGCACAAGGCCGAGGGAAAAGGGCTCGGCGCCCAGGAGGCCTGATAGCCTTTGAAGCTCGGCTTGGCGCCGTAGTCGCTGATCAGCCGCTCGGCGAATTCATTGAGCTCCCGCGTGTTCACGCCCGGCTGGATCTGCTTTTTGACCGCGGCCAAAACCTGCGCCAGGATCTTGCCGCCCTGGCGCAACAGTTCAATTTGCTCTTGGTTTTTGAGCTTAATCATGGATTAATTATATAGGAGAATGGGGATTTTATAAAGACTGGAAGCTGGAAAAAAACAAAATTTATAATTTATAATTTATAATTTATAAACAATTACTTAATTTTATAATTTACTATAATCTTTTTGAATTTTTTAAAATATTTTATAT
>Ga0209777_10007592_pt1 | contig 12014 bp, 7 predicted proteins | sample FrelakmetHBP12HB_FD_187147 | JGI IMG/M metagenome (GOLD analysis project Ga0209777, IMG submission 187147) | Freshwater lake sediment microbial communities from the University of Notre Dame, USA, for methane emissions studies -HBP12 HB (SPAdes)... | ecosystem: Environmental > Aquatic >... | reverse complement strand
ATCCAATCCTGAAACTGGCCATCCACATGATACCCTCGGGGGCCGCAAGCCACATCGATGAACATAAAAGGTCCCTGCCGGAAGGGGCCCTTCCATCGGTGGGGGTCTCCCCCGAGGAGAAGGTCGCGTTCCTGCGAAAGTTCCTTTCGTTCCTTTCGGCCTTGCCGGAGACGGTCACGATGATCATTGTAGACCACGGGGATGAAATAGAGCTTCGTGCCCAGATGGAGGGAGGTGACCAGCTCGTGGAAAAGAGTGCGCGGTATCCCCGGCCGGAGGCCCCCTTCTTTGCCCGCGACATCCTGCGCAGGAGACGCCCGACCGCAGGCCCCAGCTCGGACGGCTCCGTCCAGTGCCCGATGTGCTATTCTGTCGTGAGGCCGCTTAAAGGAAAGATGTGGGGGCTGTGGTGCCCGACCTGCGGGGTCAGGCTCGTTCTAGAATGATGTTCAGAGGATCCTTGCACCTCGATCGTCCACATGGCAGATGTAGATCTCGTCGGTGAACCGCTTTAGCGCGTGGGCCATCGCCCCAAGGTCCTCGCCGTTGCAGAAGATCGAGCTGCCGATCATCGACATCGAGGCCTTTCCAAAGCGGTCGACGGATTTGAGCGCTTGAGCAACATCATCATTCATCAGACCGCACCGCTGAGCAAAGGCGCGGCTGAGGGTCAGAAGGTTATCAAGTGTCGGGTTCTTGGACATCTTGTCGACGCAATCCTTCCCGGCCTGATTGATGGCCCGACGATGAGCTGGGTCGGTCAATATCTTGGGCTTGCTCATTGATGGTCCGACGATGGCGACGAGGACCTCGACCTCCGGGTCGATGGGGATGCTCCGGATCTGGCCGAAAGGTGGGATGCCGGGCCTGAGCCTTATGGTCATGCCGCCTTGGGCGGCCGGGCCTACATCGCCCAGGCCGGTGCGGGACATGACATCCGCTTTGTGGGCAGATTGAACGGCTTGCGTTCTTGGTAAGCCTAGGGCGTCAGCTAGTGCGATCGCAGTGCTCAGGGCCCCGGCAGCGCTCATGCCCATGCCCTGGCCTATCGGAAAATCTAAAGTGCTTTTAACGACCACATCGTGATCGGGAGCAAGTTCGTTGATGACCATCTTCGAGACCGGGGCCTTGCTCAGCTTTCCTTTAAGGAACACTTTCCTAACTGGCTCCCCTGAGGCCTCAGTGACGGTCACTTTCGTGGTCACGCCTTTGTCCAAGCAAAGCCCCGAGCCTCGGGAGCCTTTCTTGAGCGGGTTGTCGGAATCGTCGCAGATCTCGAAGAAGCCGGTTATATGGGCCGGCGCGAAGGCCTCGCCCTTGAGGGCCTTTTGGATCAGGGAGCTCAGAGCCACTTGACCACCTGGTCGAGGATGGCGGCCGCGACCTTGTCCTTGGGCCCCTTGGCCTCGATCATGCCGCCCTTCTTGTCCAAGATCATGACCTCGGTCTGGTCATGGGTGACGCGGGACAGGTCGTTTGCGACGAACAAGGTGGCCTTGGACCGTTTCATGCGGTCGCGCGCCCTCAGTAACAGCTCCTCGTGAGAGATCTTGGATTCTGCTTTGAAGCCTACGAGAATGCGGGTCTTGGAGGCCAGCGCTAGAATGACCTTCGGGGTCGGTTCTAGAGATATGGTCAGGGCCTTGTCCGACGGGACCTTGCCCTTGGACGGCCCGCCCTTGACACAAAAATCGGAGATGGCCGCGGGAACGAGTATGACCTCTGCCCGGCGGAGCTTCTTGGTAAGGGCAATAAGGTCGGCCGTGCTTTTGAAGGACTGGGCCTTTGCCGCCCATTTGGGTGGCTCGATGTTGGCGCTGTGCCACAAGATGACCTCAGCGCCGCGATAGAAGGCCTCCTTTGCGATGGCCAGCCCGGTAGCACCTGAAGAGCGGTTCGAGATGACCCTCATGTCATCGATGGGCTCCATGGTGGCCCCAGTGATCACGAGGACGCGCTTGCCATCAAGGTCCTTGGGCCCCAGGAGCACCAGGACCTTGTCGACCATGTCCTCGACCGAGGGGATCTTTGCGACACGCTCCTCCAGCCGCGGGTCCATGAAATGGACGCCGATGGACTTGAGCTTCTCGATGTTCTCGAGCACGATCTTGTGGTCGTACATCGACCCGTGCATTGCAGGGATGATGAGGACCGGTATGCCCGAGCCTAGTGCGGTCGTCGCCATGGTGGTCACGGGCGTGTCGTCTATCCCATAGGCGATCTTCCCGATCGTGTTGGCAGTTGCCGGTGCGATGAGCAAAAGGTCCGCATGGTCGGAGGTCTTGCCCAATAAGGCCACATGCTCGACGGCCCCCGTGAGCTTGGTTATAGGGTGGCGGCCCGTCGCGAACTCCAGAGAATCCGGGTGGATTATCCGGGTCGAGGCATCGGTCATGACCGGTATGACCTGGGCCCCATGGCGTATCAGGAGCCGGGCGAGCTTGATGGTCTCGACCGCCGCGATGGAGCCGGTCACGCCTAGGACGATCTTGCGTCCGAGCAGCTTTCTACTGAGGGTGCAACTTATCTCAAGGGACGGGTGCATGAGAAGGCATTAGGAAGGGGGGTTTTTAAGGCTATCGGGGGCCAGTTTATATGTACTTACCAATACCTTGATAATTTGAATTGTATCCAACAATTCATATATAGGACAATGTACAAGTCTATTGTACAGTGTCCCGGGCATCTTAGAGGGTGGTGGATTTGAGGAGCTTGTTGGCGGTCTGTGTCGTGCTCTTGATGTTCGTACCTGTCGGGGCCTTGGCCCAGGGTGGACGACAGACGGAGACCGCGAAGGCCCCGACCAGCACCGACCTTGCCGTCTTGGGAACCCTAAAGACCATGGACCTGAGCTATTCCTTTTCGTCCCCCTCCGTCTACTACGGCTTGGGCTACGGCGGGATGACGCACCTGATGGGAAACCTGCCGCTCACTCACGCGCCAGGCCTTCCGGCGGTCCCGGTCCAGACCAAGGTCATCGAGCTTTCCGGCGACGTCCGTGTCAAGGACGTCAAGGCCACGGTCGGCTCCAAGAGCGTCGTGTACCTCCAGTCCGAGCTTGAAAAGGCCCCCGACATCTACGCAATCGGCCCCAACGGCCCTCTCGAGAGCACCAAGAAGTCCTTGTTCTACGATGGGAACAGGTTCCCGGCGGACTGGTTCGCTTACGAGCTTCATCGCGGGCTGAACGCAAAGGGCGAGGACACGGTCTTCGTGGACCTCTACATGTATCCTGCTTATTACGAAGGGCCTGCAGGCGGCGGCCCGAGGCTCACCTATGTCGACAGCATCGATGTCTCGATAGACTATTCGACAGCCCAGACCCTGAGCGCCCCAAGGTCCGAAAGCTACGACGAGATAATAATCGGACCTACGGAATACCAGCTCGACCTTTCGGACCTGGCCGCGCACAAGACCATGACCGGCCTCAAGGCACGGTTCGTGTCCTTGGATGACATCTACAGCGGGGCCATCTTCACGGTCCAGGGCCGCGACAATCCCGAGAAGATCAAGTACTTCATCAAGAGCGCCATCGAAAGCTGGGGCATCAAGTATGTGGTCTTGGGCGGCGACGTCGACAAGGTCCCTGTCCGAGAGGTCCAGATCTACGACGGGACCGACGATGATGATACGTCCTACATGGACGGCCGGTGGGTCCCTGCAGACAGCTATTACGGTGACATCTACGATTCCTCCAAGGCCTTCAGCAGTTGGGACGAGAACAACAACGGCGTCTTCGGTGAGTGGAACGGTGGCTACTGGAACGGCATGACGGACCACCCGGACATCTATGAGGACGTCTATGTCGGGAGGCTCCCAGCGGACAACAGCTACGAGCTTTCGATCCTGGTCAACAAGATCAAGACCTATGAGAACAACACGGACTGGTCCTGGTTCTTCAATGCGGGGCTGGCCGGCGTGGACACCTGGGTCAATGATGGCTCCGGCGTGCCGGAATCCGAGTACGGACTGGACCAGACGGGGGCCGTGCTGGCGCAGAAGAACTTCGTGCTCCACAAGCTCTACTCGACCCAGGGGACCTTGAGCCCCAACGCCATCAACGCCGCGGTCAATGGCGGGCTTGGCATCATGGCGCTCTCAGGCCATGGGGCCTTCGATGCGTGGGGCGATGAGTCCACCCTTTACTATTCCAATGATTACATGAGCGGCATGACGAACGGGATCAAGCTCCCCATGGGGTCCCAGTCGGCCTGCGACACCGGCGGCTTTGACGACGAGTCGGGGGCCTATTTCGTTTACCCGCCCGGCTGGGTGGGGGACTCCATGTCCGAACGGTTCCTTTTGGTCGACAACGGCGGGTACATAAGCGACTGGGGCTCGGCCAGGCTCGCCTACGGGGCCTACGGTACCGGATGGGCCGGCTGCTGCTCGGGATACTATGAGAGGATGTATTACCAGGCCTTCATCGACGGCCAGGGGACGCCCGGCAGGATGTTATCGACGGGCAGGGATTCCTACATGGCCGACATGGGCATCAACCAGGTCATCGATTACAAGCATGTCATGGAGTACAACCTCATGGGCGACCCCTCCGTCGCCATCGGCGGCGTTGGATTGAGGATCCAGCCCTTGGACAATGATGTGATACTGGCACCGGGCCAGAGCGCTAACCTCAACTTCTCCGTCAAGAACATCGGGGCCTGGACCGTGTCGACCAACGACCAGGCGATATCCACGGGGCCCGTGACGACGACGACCAGCCCCAACAGCCTGGACCTTCCCGCGGGCCAGGAGGCCGTGGTGACCGTGAACGTCACGGTCAATGCAGGCGCCGTGGCCTTTACCGAGATACCGGTGAACCTAACGGTAAAATCGAGCTTCAACGATAGGACCACGAGCGGCGAGTCCTTTGTGAAGGTCGCCCAGGTCTTCGGCATGGAGCTGGGGGCGGTCCCGGAGGTCGGCACCGTGCTGCCTTCGGACCATGTGTCCTTCACTATCAATGTCCAGAACACTGGCAACGGCCCTGATTCCGCATCCTTGACTTACACTAACATCCCGACCGGCTGGGGGGCCAATCTGGACCACCCGACCGTGGACCTTGCGACCTTCGGCACGACCTCTGCGACACTTACTCTGGATGCCCCGGCCCAGGTTCTCGCGGGCAGCTATTTCCTGAACGTCTCGGCGACCTTGACGGGCGCGCCGATAACGAGGACCAAGACCCTCCGGGTCGATGTGCTTCCCAAGCACGATGTCAGCATCAGCTGCGACCCGTGCACGGCCAGCGTGGACCCCGGCAAGATCGTCTTCATGCCACTGACGCTTCACAATAACGGGAACGTCCCCGAGAACATGATCGTCGAAGGGACCGCACCCGAGGGTTGGACCTTCACGCCGGACTCCCCGACACATAATGTCGGGCCCTATCAGTCGGCGGACATTGGGATTACGATAGCTCCGCCACTGAAGACCATGGCAGGCGATTACACGATAACGGCCAGGACCTCCGCGTCGGAAGCTTTGGCCGAGGTGTCCTTGAAGGTCACTGTCAACCGGATCCACGGGCTCAGCTTCATCGTGGCGGCCCCGGACTACTCGGTCGACGGCGGCCAGAGCGCGACCTTTAGCGCGACCGTCAGCAACACGGGGAACGGGCCTGAAGAGGTCGTCATCGAGTCCGTCAGCGCACCAGAGAACTGGGTGGCCCAAGGCAATCCCCAGGCCTTTTCTGTGAACGGCTTCGAGGACTTCACCTTGGACCTCGTGGTCTCGACCCTGGCCAATTCCTTGGCAGGAGACTACAACGTCACCATGAGGGCCAAATCGACGAGCTTCGAAGGCCTCGTCACAAATGTCTCAATGAACGTCAACATCGCCGAGATGCCCGGCGCCCGTGCCCAGATCGTCACGCCCCAGGTCTCGGCCCTTCCTGGAAGATCGGCCACCAACAGCGTGTCCTTATCCAACGACGGCAACGTCAAGGAAATCTTCAACCTGACCTTCGGCCCCAGCCAGGACCTCGTGCTCGAGGCCCTGGACCACGATGTCGCGGTGAACGCGTTCTCGGCTGCGGAGACGGGATTCAAGATCACGGTCCGCGACGGAGCTCTCGCTGGACCCCACGACTATAGTGTAATTGTGAAGTGGAACAAGGGCCCCGACATCAACCTGACCGGGACCATCAAGGTCCTGCAGGTCTACAAGGTGGACCTGCAGCCCGTCAAGTCCCCAATGCTCGTCCAGAACGGCGGCACGCTAACAAAGAAGGTCCTGATCACGAACCGCGGGAACGGCCAGGACACCTTCACGGTCTCGCTGTCGGGCGACCAGCCAGGTTGGGTGTCCTTGTCCGACTCGATCGTGACCTTGGGGCCTGGCCAGAGCAAGGAGATAACGCTCACGATATACCCGCCAAGTAAGGCGGCGCCTGAGAAGCATGAGCTCAAGGTCGATGCGAAGTCCTCGTCGGGCGTGAAGGGTTCCACCACCGTTGTGTATCGGATCACGGTCAAGGGCGGGACCTCGACCGAAGCGACCTCCTTGGGTCTGCTGCCGTGGCTCATCATCGCCCTTGTTGTCGGGTTCGTCTCAGGACGTGGCCTGATGAGAGCTCGGAAGGAGCGTTATCAGGGACCTCCGCCGGGATGGTAGGACCGACCACAGAAACATTGAATACGACAGGTGCGATTATCAACAGTAGCAGGGCTGCCATGTTTTGGGGGGAGGGTGGCCCCGCAAAGGAACCGTCGAAGGACAGGACCTGTACATCGGAGGAACCCCCCTGCTCGAAAGGATCGTGGCCTTGGGCATCTTGGCGTTCACTCTAGCCCTGGTCATGTCCGAAAAGGTCCACCGGACCGTCGCGGCCATAATCGGCGCCATGATGGTCGTGCTTGCGGGGCTCCTGACGCCCGCCGAGCTTCTGGACCTCAACGGGCCTGTGCACTGGGAGGCCCTCGGGCTCATCTTCGGCATGTTCGTCATGATATCAATCCTCAAGAAAGGCGGCTTCTTCAGGTGGATCGGGCTCAAGGTCCTGATGGCCGCCCGGTTCAAGATCGTGTATGTGTTCTTGCTGTTCTCGGCATTGTCGGCCGTCCTGGCGGCCTTCATGGATTCCATAACGGTCCTTCTGTTCATGGCATCTTTAACGATGGAGATCACGGCCATCCTAAAGATCTCCCCTGTGCCCTTCATCATGGGCGAGATAACCTCGGCCAACATCGGCGGATGCGCGACAATGGTGGGGGACCCGCCCAATATAATCATGGGGACCGCCCTCAAGCTGTCTTTCATGGACTTCGTGACGAACCTGGGGCCTATCGCGGTCGTGATCTTCCTCATCAACCTGGCCTTTTTCTACCTGTATTACCAAAAGGAGCTCAAGGCCAAGGTCAACTCGGCGGAGTTCTATAAGGTATACAAGTACCTCATGCCAAAGCCCGAGCACGCCATCAAGGACCAAAGGACCATGAGGATCGCCTTGAGCATCTTCATCTTTTCGCTGGTACTGCTGGTCTTCCATCAGCCCCTGGGGCTTTCGGTGGCCTTCATTGGGATACTAGGGGCGGTCCTCACAATGCTAATAGGCGGCGGCAAGCTGCCCAAGATGGTCGAGCGCATAGATTGGCGGTCCATCATCTTCTTCGCGGGGCTCTTTATCGTAGTCGGAGGCCTCGATAAGTCCGGTGTCACGGACGATATTGCAAACGGCATCGAGGCCGTGGCCGGGCACAACCTGGCCCTTGGGATAACCTTGATACTGTGGGTCACCTCGGCACTATCCATGTTCATAGACAATGTTCCCATGGCGGCGACGATGGTGCCGATAGTAAGGAAGCTTGCCAGTAACGCGGGCATGCAGACCGGCCCGCTAGTGTGGGCCACCTGCATTGCGTGTGACGTGGCCGGGAACGCGACGCCCATCGGGGCCTCGGCCAACATCGTCGGGCTGTCGGTCGAAGAGAAGGGCGGCGTCCATCAGACCTGGAGGCAGTACTGCAGGGCCGCGCTACCGGCCACACTGATGTGCCTTGTGGTGTGCAATGTATTGCTTGTGCTCAGGTACGTCGTCTTCTGAGGCTCACATCTCGACGCACACGATAACGCCGTGGAGCTTGTTGGGCGGGAACTTGTAGAACTGCACGAAGGTCGGGGTGATGTTCTCGATGAAGGCGTAGGCACGCCAGTACAAGCTGTCGGAAACGATCTCCTCGATCCCATAGAAGATGGCCTTTTCCTTGACGCCCGCGTCCTTGAGGATCCGCTCGAAATCTATGATCTCTTGATAACCCATCTCTAGCTCGAAGATCCTCAAGCCTGGAGCTAGGGAATCCTCGAACTCGAAGAAGGTCCGTATACCAAAGGGCTTGTCCGTGACCTTGAGTGAAACGAGGATGTTATCCTCATACATGATGTTGTTGCGGAACATGATGTATCCGATGTAGGGAGGCAAGGACTTGAGATTACGAGTCAAAAAGACGCCCGTTCCTTTTATCCTGTTGATCTTCAAGGACATCTTCTTGTAGCGCTTGAGGAAGACGGGCATGTCGATGTGTTTGAGGACCTTGCCCAGCCGTTCATGACCCGTGACGTAGATGAGAATTATAGTTAGAGGGACGCTCGCAACGATGAGCGAGATGTAACCGCCGTGGGGGAGCTTGTACAAGTTCGAGGTGAGGAAGGTGAAGTCGACAATGGTGACGAGCACTGAGAGGAAGGCCTGCGGGTACTGACGTTTGAGATAGAAGATCCATATCATCATCACCCCGGTAAGGGACATGGTCCCTGTGACCGCTAGGCCGTAAGCGGCAGCAAGCTTGCTCGATTCTTGGAACTCGAACATTATCATCAGGACGGCCAGCATCAGCATCCAGTTGACGACACCGATGTAGATCTGGGACTTCATGCGCTGGGAGGTGTACTCGACCTTGATCCATGGCAGGTCCCGCTTGTTGATGGCCTGGTAGATGACCGAGAACAATCCCGATATCATGGCCTGGGACGCGATTATAGATGCGAGGATGGTAAGTACCAGGAAGGGGATGTAAAGCAGCCCCGCCTGGGAATGTACCATCGCGAACAGGAAGTTCGTGGCGCCCGGGTTCTTAAGGATGAAGGCCCCCTGGCCCATGTAGTTGAGTATCAGGGCGAAGAACACGAAATACCAACCGCGCAATATCGGCTTGCGACCAAGCTGGCCCATATCGGCGTACAGGGCCTCGCCGCCAGTGGCGCACAAGATGACCTCGGAAAGTATGAAGAACCCTGTTATGCCGTGGTCTTTAAGGAAGATCAATCCGTGGATCGGGTTGAGGGCGTTGAGGATCTCGGGGGCCTGGTAAATGGCTATGGCCCCTGAGATGGCCAGGGCAAGGAACCAGACGGTCATGATGGGGCCGAAGCTCCACGCTACGCGCTCGGAGCCGCGCTTTTGGAACACGAAGAGCGCGATGGCGATACCGGCGGAGATGAGGACGATGGAAATAGTGGGCAGGCTTCCTGGTGCGCTAAGGCCGGGAAGGAACCTGGCGCCTTCGACAGCGGAAAGGATGGTGATGGAAGGTGTGATGACGCTGTCACCTATGAAAAGCGATATTCCTATGAACGAAAGGATGGTCACGAAGCCTACGGACCTGCCGCCCTTGAGCAGCGAGATGAGCTTTTCACGTAGCACTATAGTACCGCCTTCGCCCTTCTCGCCCAGGCTCATGGCCAGCCAGACGTATTCGATGTTGACAAGTATGATCAGGGTCCAAATGACCAAGGAGATGATCCCGATGATATGGTCCGGGTCCGGCGGGATCGTCAGGAAAATGACGGTCAGGGTATAGATAGGGCTGGTACCGATGTCGCCGAAGACCAGTCCGAAGGACCGGATTACGTCCTTGGCCTCCTCCCTCTTTGGGTTCCCTGATATCTGTGGCATGCCCTATCCGTTGCTCCTGTTCTTCCCGACCGTTTGACGGTCAGGGGCTCGCTACTCGCATGGTGCTAGGCGCTCCCTTTCAGTATTTTTCAATTAGGGCCAGGGTATATTACTGAACGAATAAACCTTATGTTATAGAGGAAATGGTGGTCGGACGAGGCAATAACGTACGGTTTCGAGCAGATTTTTCCGCCTTAAAACGGGGGTCCATCAGGTCGGCCACAGGGCCCTTAAGATCATGTAGATGCCGATGACCACCATGAAGACGCCGAAGACCTTTTTAAGGTCCTTGCCAGGCACCTTGCCTGAGAACCACGAACCGCCCCAGGTCCCTAGGACGGCCCCTGCCGTCATTGGAAGGGCCACCAAGAGGTTCAGATGTCCCAAAAGGGTGTGGGTGAGAACCGCTGCCGTCGCATTGAAGATCATTGCGAACATCGATGTCCCAATGGCCATGTGGATGGACACACCGATGTAGACCATGCCCTGGACCATGACGATGCCGCCGCCGAGACCCAAAAGGCCGGCTATGAAACCGCCGCCCAATCCGATAATGGGCAAGGGCCAGCGGCCCTCAACCTTCTTTTCGTTCTCTTTTGTGAAGAACCGGAAGGCAGAGATGAAGAGCATGATGGCGAAGGCGACCTCGAGGATGTTGGCCTGGGTGATAGAGTTGAGGTAACTTCCGATGACTGCGCCCACAGAGCCGGTTATCCCGATTATAAGGCCCAGCTTCTTGTCCACATGGCCATTGCGGTGGTGCTCGACACTGCCTGTGATGGACACGAAGAGTATCGCGAACAAAGAGACGGTCGTTGCGCTCTGGAAATCCAGGCCTAGTAAGAATATCATCAGGGGAACGGTAAGGATCCCACCGCCGACACCAAGAAGGCCCGAGACGGACCCAGCGCAAAGGCCGATGAGTATCGCGATGACGATGATAAGGAGCGTTTCCATACCGAACCTTCCAGGCCCTCAGGCCCCGTACCACACCGATCCTACTATCTTTTTCACGGCGGAAACAGCAGACAGCACCGCGATATAACTTGTCCTGGGGTTCTTTGGAGAGGGCATGTTCGCCATCTCGACCGTGAACTTACCGAAATCCCCGGTGGCGACGATCTTGTGAATGTTCTCCGTTGCATTTGGGTCTGCGATGATCGTGACAAGTGTCCGTTGGAACCCGAGGCCGACCAAGCTGACGGAGGCGGCAACGTTGAGGTTCTTTGGAAAGAGCTTGACGGCCTCGGTCGCTGGGCCTTTATACAGGACAGTTGGCTTGGAGATGGCGTCCAGGTCTATGCCTTTGTCCTCGAGGTATTTGACGCCTTTGAGGGAGGCGGGAGCCTTGACGGTTATCATCTCGACCGTATGAAGCTCGCCTTGTCCGGCGGCGCCAAGCCCGTCGATACCGCAAACGGCCCCGGAGGGCAAGAAGATCTTGCACTTGTTCTTCTTGGCCAGGGCCTTCATCTCGTTCCAGAAGGGCTCGTCCACTAAGGCCCCCACGGACATTATAACGATGTTCCGGCACATGTTCAAGGCCTTGGGAATGACCTCGCGGGCCGCATCCTGGGAGGCCGCTTCTACGACGAGCTCGGACTTGAAGATGAGCTCGTCGATCTCAGAGCATATTGTCCCTTTGGTCAAAAGGGCTTTGATGCCTTTAACAGCAGAGGCCTTCCTGTCATAAAGGAGGGTCTCTTCGACCTCTGGGAGCTTCTCCATCGCCTTGGCGACAGCGGAACCAATAGTGCCGCAACCGACTACGCCGACCTTCATGAGGATGGCTACAGATGAGGGGCGATTTAATGATTACGATGGGGGCCTTTACCCTCGGAATAGGACAAGGTTTTTATGAGGGGGCAGTCAAAGTTCGTATTTTCCTAGAACCGTTCGTACCAAGTTATAATACCTTAGGGTTACAATAATAATATTGAAAGATAGAGACGCGCCAAAGGTGCGTGAAAGGGGGAATGAGACGAATGACAGGAAAGGATTTCAATACAGGTGCGAACAAGGACGGCAAGGGGAGGTTCATAAAGGACCTCCGGAACGGTGACCAGGTGGAGGGGGCCTATGTCGTCCGTCGGTTAGAGAGCCCCAAGGACTACAAGAGCAA